>JABAOC010013457.1_pt1 | contig 10288 bp, 10 predicted proteins | sample 7062161 | NCBI WGS metagenome assembly JABAOC01 (sample SAMN14538625, study PRJNA623070) | marine sediment metagenome | biome: marine biome [ENVO:00000428]; feature: marine pelagic biome [ENVO:01000023]; material: deep marine sediment [ENVO:00002113] | place: India: Gulf of Khambhat ...
CCCGCGGGTCGCATGAATGCGACCCCTACAATGCTTGGGTGGGAGAGTAGATCGCTGCCGGGATAAAATTCAAAATCCCGATCTTTGTGGGTCGGGATTCTTTTATTGACAAATGCTGTTGAGAACCTTAGCTTCTCAGCTATCTACTGGAGATCGTGCACGTGGGGTCATATCAGCGCCTACGGGTCACAAACCTTTGGGCTTCTGACTACCTGTTTGTTAGGTAAGCAGAGCACGTGATTCAGAAGACCGAAACGAGAAACCACCCAACTGAGGAGGTGTCGTATGAAAAGGTTCTTGATACCTTTCGTGTTGATTTTAGTTGTCGCTTCTTGTGGGAAGGAAGGTCCCATGGGACCAGTCGGTCCCGAAGGTCCACAAGGACCGGCCGGAGTAGACGGGTCCGAAGGGCCGACGGGCCCAGAGGGGCCACAGGGACCGGCAGGCCCAGAAGGGCCACAAGGACCTATTGGCCCAGAGGGGCCAGCTGGTGTGTCTCTACTCAAAGAATACACAGCAACGATTCCATCTGACGGTAACTATACTTTGGACGTTCCTGAGATTACTGGTAAACGAACTACTACTTATGTTATGGCTTACTGGGCCTTTCCAACATCCCCAAACATTTGGACGCCGATGACAGATGGCTGGTTAGACGGCTACCACTCACGTGTGTTTAGTGTTTCCTGGACTTATGGCCAGGTGTATTTTTATCAGATGAGTGCTGGCGACCTTATTTTGGTACAGGTGTTTCAACACAATTGACGACTGAACTCAAGCAGTTACAAGAAGCTATCTAGACGTTGCATATCACGCGTTCTGTGTTCCTGACAACATCTATTCGCGCAACTGGGGGGACTGTTTCTCCTGCCCTACAACAAGTTCTAGAGGTGAAGCACGCTCATAGGGTTGGTTGACAATTCCTTTGTGTCTCCAGCAGGCTTCGCCATGCTCGACCTAAAACTCTTCGGTAATGTAGGGGTTCGATTCATCGAACCCGCGGGTCGCATCAATGCGACCCCTACAATGCTTGGGTGGGAGAGTAGAACGCTGCCGGGGTTAAGAATCGAAAAACCCGATCCTTGCGGGTCGGGATTTTTTTGTTGACAACAGACCCTCTCGATCGTTGCTTCAAGCCGGAGGAAAACAGGCATGAAGAAAAAGAATCCTTGGGTGGCGGCGATTCTAAACCTCCTTTTGCCCGGAATAGGTTTCGCCTATCTGGGCACTCCCTGTCTGGTCTTTTCGGGAATCGCACTTTTTGTCTCTGGCGCTGCTATCGAGATGATCTACGTCAGGCACACTGTGGGGATGGTTTCGACGCCGTCGTACTGGGTCTGGTCTGTGCTTGCCGCCTTGTCGCTGGCCGCGATAACCTTCGCTGTAACGAACATGCGCAACAAGAGCATCGAAATGAGCGAGCCAAAGTAGTAAGTGGGTGTTGCGCGCACATGACCAGAATAGTATCGGGAGCCTGGGGCTCCTGAACTGCCACCGAGACGAATCAGAATCTGTTCTATTCCCCTCTTCTTAGTCCACGTATATTGCGAATAAAAAGAGAGAACTCAATTGTCCTCTCTTGCGTCGAGTAAGAGGGTTCCTTCTCCCCCCGGAGAGAAGGTTAGGATGAGGGGGAAAGGAAAAAACAACAAGAGCAATACCCCTCACCTTGGTCCTCTCCCCAAAGGGGAGAGGAAACCCGTTTTCCCATTTTCCTTGGGAGAGGAAGTCGACTTTCCTCCCCTGAGGACGGCACAATGGTGACGGGACTGCCTTCCGCTTCTTCCCTGCTGGCCCCCTGCACAAGCTCCGTCACGGCGACATCGAGTGGTGCGAGGAAGCGAATTGGTTGACCCCAGGTGCCTGCCCCCCTGCTTACGCATGGCGTAGGCGTTCGATTCATGGAATCATCCTGAGCTTGTCGAAGGATCGAACCCGACGCCCCTTACGATCCCGCCAAAGCCCCGGGTCGCATGAATGCGACCCCTACAGCTAGGCGGGTGGCATCCCTGGCTACTCGCGAACAAGCTCAATGACCACCACATCCGGCGGTGCCAGAAAGCGAATTGGTGGGCCCCAGGTGCCCGCACCCTTGCTCACGCAGAGATGGGAGCCATTCTCCAGTTTTAAACATCCGTCGTCCGTAGGGTAGGCCAAACGAGTTAGAAGAGTGAAGGGAAAGATCTGCCCTTTGTGGGCGTGGCCCGAAAGTTGAAGATCGAAAAAGCCCAGAGCTTCCTTGTCTACCAGGGGCCTGTGTTTTAGAAATAAGCTGAAGTTGTCCTGGGCAAACCTGGAAAGCAGTTCCTGTTCCGGCACGTCTGCAGAAACCCCAAAGGATTTCCCTTGCGGGTCGTCGACCCCAACTACGTTTAGAAACCCGCCAATAGTCGTACCCTCTGCCCTCAAGATTGTGAAACCGGCGGCCTCGGTGAAATCCAACGCCTTTTCCAGGCCGGCATAGAACTCGTGATTTCCGGTTATCGCGAATTTTCCGTAAGGCGGGCTGATCTCTCTCAACATACGAACGACCCCGGTCAGGTTGCACATCTCCCCGTCCACCAGGTCGCCCGTCGATACCAGCAGGTCTGGCTCTTCATCCTTGACTATGTCCAGAATCCTTTTCAGCCTTCCTTCTCCCACGACTACGCCCAGATGGATGTCAGAGATCTGAACGATCTTGAATGCATTCATCTCTTCAGGGACTTTGGGGCTTGTGATGGTCATCTTTTCCACCCGAATGTGCCTCGCCTCGAAATAACCATAGAAGGATATAGCGATAGCTAAACCGAACGGAACCAGGAAATGGTAAGGCGTGATGCTCGTGAAACTCGAAAAGCTCCTGCCAGCCAATAAACCGCCCAGGTACGTCAGAAGCCGCAGAAGATCTATGGCGATCGACACCGAGAAAAACAAAAACAGAATCGCCATCCAGGTATATCCGACATAGGCTATCATCCTGGCGATGTATTCGACTCCGGGCTTTTCGAACAGCCGGGTCAAAATCGGGGCAAAAACCATCAGCGCCAGGAAGATCGCGACATAGATGCTGGTCCTGGTCCCCAGTCCCAAGCCGGCTCTGGCCCTGAGGAACATATACAGGTGAAGTCCGCCGTAAATCAGAACAAAGAAGAAGAGAAACATTATCATTGATATGGTTGATCGTTCCACCGCTTATTACTCGGCATTTGAAGTCTCAGTGGACTGCTTTGCCTCTCCCCTGCCCCGCTGGTACGAGAAGCTGATCTTATGCGTATCTCCCAGGACTGAATGGTTCGAATACCCGTAGTCAAACACAAACCAGTCGAAGCTGAATCCGGCCCCAAGGGCATAGCGCGGGGGGGAAGTCTGAATGCCGAATCTCAACGGAAGATTCTCCACTAACGTGATCTCTTGTCCCAAGTGAAGCTGCTCTTTGTATCTTTCCTCATAGGTCAGATCCAGCAGCAGCGTCACCTCCTTGAAAGGGAAAACGGCTAAACCGAAGCAGAAATTTGTCGAAACGTCATCTGAATTCCGCACCAATTCAGGTTGATTCAAATTTCTCGCCACGAACGCCAGTTGAACCTTCGGGTCGAATCTGTAAATCGAGCCCATATCAATGGCGAAGGCAGAGAGTGGCTCGTATTCTGGTGAAAAGGAAACTCGCATGTACTTCGAGTTCAGGCCAAGCGAGACCTGATCAGTCAACCTATAAGCGAAAGCAAAGGTCAACAGGCTCTCCAGGTAGTAATTCCTCTCGCCGAACGTGTAAAACCCCGCTCCCAGAGCGAGGCGGCTAAGAGGTAGAACTGCATAGAACTCTCTTTCGGAAAGCTCATCCAGGTCGAAAAGCCGGGAAAGGCTGGCCTGGAATCCCGGGTGCTCAAGGAATCCTAATGCTCCTGGATTGGTCAGAACGGTGGAGGCCTCATCCGTCATGGCGAGTGAGGCATTGCCCAGACTGAGAGCTTTTGCGCTTGAGCCGCAGTTGTCAAATGCCGCTCGACCGGAGGCAGAATACAAAAGGAAAACAAGAAAGAAAACGCTTGCCCTTTTCATGTTGTGCTTGGTCGTATGAAACAATCGAGTTGTTTACCTCTCCCCCTCGATCCCCCTCTCCATTAAATGGAGAGGGGGAAACAGGGGGTGAGGTCCATCATCTTCTTGCCACGGCCACTGTCCTCTTGATCCGGCTGCGCAAATCTCCTGCAGCTTCCGCCCACACTACATATATGCCGATTCGAACCGTCTGGCCTTCTTCGTCCTTTCCGTCCCAGGCGATGTCTCCCGAAACGCAGGGCTCATCCTCGACGAGACTCTTGATCAACCTTCCCTTGACATCATAAATCTTTATTGTCAGGCTCGACTCCATCGGCAAAGTGAAGCGAAAGACTGTCTGGTCTTCGAAACCGTCCCCATCAGGCGAGAAAGGATTCGGTTCTATGTTCAGTTCGATCTTTTGCGAATAGGTCGTGGTGACGCTATTTCTTTTTCCAGGAGTACTCTTGTCAGAGCTGACGCAGCAGAGCCATATATGCTCATCCGATGAGACCCTTTCTATGGAAACGCCGTCTCCGCAATCCCGATCCCAGGTGAAGGTCTGGGCATTGCTACCCGGATCGATCAGGCATATGGTTCCTCCCGAGTTAGTCAGGCTCATCTTGGCTTCGACCACAGAAAAGTTCTCTTGTGGCGAATCGCCCCAAATGCCGCTCGCATCTCCCCACCGGCCCTCGAAACTGTTAGAATCGGGGGGCTCGGACGAAAGTTGGCGGGCGATGATCAAGAAGCCGTTCGCGAGGATCAGGATACCCGAAGGAAACGACGTGGTATCGTCCTTGCAGACGAACGCCCATCCATCCACAGCGTGGTCGATGGAATCAGCGTTATGGAGCTCCACCCACTCCAATTTGGTGGAAGATCCAGGTTCGTTCACCAGCACTTCGTTGATGACCACGTTCGCGCCTGAAATGATACTTACTTGAGCGAAATCAGCTTTCGGACAAGTCAGGGCCAAAGCAAGAGAACAAAAAAGGCAATAGAAAGCTACCCGGCGTCTTGAAAGAACGTTTCGCATGTCCCCAGGGTTCGGATGTATCAGACAGCGTATTACAAAAGTCGGCCCAGGCAGAACGCTTCAGGCAAATGATTGCATCCCCATTGTTGCAACTCAAAGCATGAAATGACAAAGGATCAGGACAAGAGCATGTTCGTCCTGACTGCATTCTACAAAGAAAACAGCGCGCGTGCAAGCTATTTCTTCAAGGAGGGAACTGTAGTTGACAAAAACCGGTATACTACTTATAATGAGGCTTCGAAAGTCAAACCTGGCGAGTCGAAGCGATGCTCGAAAACCCTCTCAAGCGAAAGGCAAAACAATGCTCTGCGAAAAACTCTCTCCGAAGTTTGCCGCTTTTCTGCTATTGGTTTTGACCCTAAGCGTGTCGCCGCTATTTGCACAGACTGATCCGGAAGTTCCCAAGCCAGCGGCCATCGAAGCAGAGATGATCTTGATTCCCGGCGGAGAGTTCGTCATGGGCAAGGATGAGGAAGGAGTCTCCGGCCCTGCGCACAAAGTCTACATTGACTCCTTCTACATGGACAAGCACGAAGTCACCAATGCTCAGTATCTTGAGTTCTGCACGCAGACAGGGAGAGCCATGCCGGAATTCTGGGACATGAAGGAGTTTCACAGCGGTCCCGATTTCCCAGACCATCCAGTGACCGGCATCAGCTGGAGGGATGCTGCGGCTTATGCCGAATGGGCTGGTAAAAGGCTGCCGTCTGAGGCTGAGTGGGAGTATGCTGCCAGAGGCGGACTGGTGGGTATGAATTACCCTCATGGCGATGAACTGGATTCCGCTCAGGCCAACTACACATTGGCGGGCCTTGAGGGAACCGTTGCCGTGGGGAGCTTCCTGGCAAACGGTCACGGTCTGCACGACATGGCCGGAAATGTCTGGGAGTGGGTGGCAGACTACTACGACGGTGAATATTACAGGAACAGTCCCCCCAAGAATCCAAGTGGTCCCGACGACGGAAAATTCAAAGTGATCAGAGGAGGCGGCTGGCACTCCGGGCCGTACTGTAACCGAGTCTATTACCGCAACGCCCTACCCCCTAATTGGGTCGATTTCGCCGTGGGCTTCCGCTGCGCCGACGATCTCGGCGAGTAACCAGTAGGTCGGATATGCCCCCCGTACCGGGGATTATTTGACGTGTAGACATTGAACGGTCCTTGTCGTCCGAAAACGCCGCCTCTTGCGCGCATTTCGAACCTGCAGCGAGTGGCGAGTAGGTCGGATATGTCCCCCATACGGGGGACTATCCGACACGTAGACTGCTTGCGGGGCATTTCGGACCTACCAGCTAACCTTTGATATCAGATGGATTCACGCCGAAGCCGGAGGGATATCTTCGCCACAGTGCAGCCATCTCTTCGGTCGGCTTAATCCACCTGGCTTTCCAGATATATAGACCTAGGCCAATAGTCACAGCTACAGTGATCAGGCTGCCCTCGACGCCGAAGGCACCGCCGCTGAGGAGTTCCGGGCCCTTCGGCACTGACTCCAATAAGCTGTTGGGAATGTTTGTGCCGCTGACTTTCACCCCCCACACCGAACCCTGGGCCCAGTTCCAGGCGACATGCATGCCGATCGGTACCCAGAGTGAGCGGGTCTTCAGGTATGTCAGGCCGAAAAGAATCCCCTGCACAAAAAGGCAAACCGCGGCAACCCATGAGAAATCTTCATTAGGAATGTGCCCCAGCGAGAACACTAAACTTAATCCGACAATTGCGATCCATGCTCTTGTCCCTTCAATCAAGGCCTGGAAAAGATAGCCCCGGTTGGCCAGCTCTTCAAGAGCACCGGCTGCGGTAAATACAAGCAAATATGTTAGCATGCCTCTCAGAGTTTGTGCGCCCAGCCCTCCGGTAGTCACTTCCGCAAAGCCAGCTATCCATAGAATCAAGAAAGCGCCCGTCAAATACAGAAAACCGAACGCAAAACCCGCCAGAAGCTCTTTGACCCCTTGAAGAGAGAAGCTCGTGCCGAGCAAAGCGAACCGCCTGCGGTCTATCCATCTTAGGGTAATCCACGCTCCCAGCACCAGCGCTATGTCGATTCCCAACATGAAGACGATGTTCACTGCCGATGCAATATGATCTTCCCCTGTCTCAGCGGGTAGAAGGAAGCTGAAGACCTTCAGCAGCCCCATGAGCGGCGCTGCAGCGAGAATCACCATCCCCAAGTAGGTCAACATCCGCCAGACGGTGCGAAGGTGGCCGAACCGATTTCTGGCGATCCTCCTGGACCTACCCCGCTGGCTTCTCAGTCCAGAGAGGTCAGCTTCGGTCGTCTCAATAGGGCTCTTATTGGATTCTTCATTCATACTCGTCTCCCTCCATGTTCCCGCGACATGACGGAGGCAGGTGTCAGGCTTCGTCCGAAAGCCCCGCCGCCGGCGGGGCATTTCGGACCTACAGACTACTCTTAATCTGAATCTCAACCTCAGGATACTCAGCCGATGAACCACTCAGCAATCCTGAGTCCTCGCGTTTGAGATGTTTGTCAAAGAAAGCTCGCGTGTATTCATTCAAAATGATGAGCATGCGGTGCCCGTCGATCTCCCCCATTTGGGGGACGGAAGGATTGAGAATGGAGAAATCATGGAAATTGTAATGACCTGCTCCCCGGATGGTGATCGTGTATGCCGCATCCCTGGTGTATTCAAAGAATGCCGAATCGTAGCCGCGGTATCTCTCGCTGTTAACGAACATGAATGGTTGCGAAATAGTCGTATCGAGGATGTCTCCGTAGAGCCCTCCGTCCATATTCATTCCGGCTTTGATCCGGCTGTCTTCAAAACATGCCTGTGCGGCTGCAATCCCTCCCATGGACATGCCGAAAACGCCCAGCTTGTCGAGGTCGAGCATGCCCTTGAACAAGGCGTCTTGCCTATTAGCTTTTTCCAGCTCGTCGATGACAAATCGTATGTCCTGCGCCCAGATTCGCGGGCTTTCCCGCAGGAACATGGGCATCAACTCTGTGGTCTGTCCAAACAACCTCCTTTGGTCTTCTTGCTTTCTGGTCTGAGACAATTGCTCGAATACCGCGAATGCCCGGGGATTGGCTTGCTCCTGCAGTATCCTGCGGAATCTCTGGCCGGACTCGTCGATGGTGACCAGTCTGCCGTCCGGAAATGACGAGAATCTCGCCTCGTAGTGATGAGCAATGCTGAAAACGAAATAGCCGCAACTGGCGAGCTCCTCCGCCAACACAGTATTTTGAGAGAAATGTTCGCCCCAGCCGTGATTGAAGATTACCACAGGATAGGATTTCTCCGCATCGGAAACAGGAACGTCAAGTTTGGAGTGCGTGGTTATGCTGCGGAAAGAAGAGGGGTAGTCGAACCTCGCAATCACCTCCTGGGGCTTCATGAAATAGGGTGCCGGCGTCGCTCCCTGCGCATTCTCCGCCGGATACCAGACTCGCGCCGTAATCTCTCTGCAATCGGCGGGATCATCGGTGAAAATCTCAGGGCGGCTTAAGTCAACGAAACTCAGGTATCTGGTCCCGACTGGAAATGGACCTGTCGGTCTCGGGAGTTCAATGGTCTGCTGGCTGCAGGAGATCATCAGAGCCAGCAGTATGGCTAACGTGCAGCTTCCGGCGATTCTCATGCAATATTCGGCTTTGTTCTTGCTATACCTGGATGTTACCCAGCCGCGCGACCTGCGGAGCACCTGTTTTCCCAAGTTGCATCCTAAAGCGCTCTCGTGTGGTAGGTCGTGTTCATTATATACCACTGATCGCCGATCTTCAGGAGATTGTAGTAGTCCGTGTATACTGCATCGGAGAATGCCAGTTCTGCTTTAGCCGACGCCGCCGTGCCGGTGACGTCGATGGACAGAATCTTCTTTTTGCTTTTCTTGTGGAACGCGTGACCAGGGTTATTCTTCACGTCTTGAAAAAACTTATCCCAGGACAGCACGGGCATTCCACACAGTCCATTTGCACCTATGGAGAAGGACCTCTGCAGTGGATGCAGGGCCTCCTTAATCTTATCAGCATCCAGGTTGTCCACCCCATCAAAGAAACAACGCAGAGTTCGTTTGACGTTTTCCTTTTCTTTATTCACATCTGCCATCGAGTTTTCCTCCGAGAAAGTGGTTGCGACAGTTGAAGCACTGTCATCTTCAACATACGACAGCTGGTGGGGTGAGGTTGCACGCTCTACCTCTGCGCTTTGAGTTCGGGTCCATACTGGAAAAGAAGTTATGGATAGCAAGGCGGAAAGGACTATTCGAGAAAACTGACGTTGAAGCCAGAACCGTCAGCGCTTGAAACCGAACTTTATGGCCTTCTGATCACAGGCTTTGATACATTCACCACAAGAGGTGCAGTCTGGCGCGGCTTTTGTTTTTTCGTCGATCAGTTTGGCGATAGTGGGACAGGGGCTGGCCTCGATACACTCCTGGCACTGGGTGCAGGCGGAGCGATCAACCCGCACTCTTCCTGGGGCGATTTTTTCGCAGAACCAACTCAGCGCACCCACAGGACAGATGACATAGCAGAACGGGCGATACAGGATCAGACTGACTACCACCAGGATCACGAACATGATTATCCAGAGGGTATTGATATTCCAATGCAAAAGCTCGAAGAAGTTTATCGGCCCGTAAACGTCGTAAGCGGAAAAGGCGGTCCAGATTCGTGCAGAGAAGTCGGCGCCGACGTTCTCTGCCAGCATGGCGATATGCTCGCGCGCCATGAAGAAGGTGAGCACGAACATGGCCAAAAGAGCAATGCGGATGGAGTTGAAGGCGGTGAAGTTGAACTGTTTCCAGCGCAGCTTGAAGGGAATCTTGTTGACCAGCTCCTGAAGAGCGCCCAAGGGGCAGACCCAGCCACAGAAAAGCTTCCTGCCGATCAGGCTCGGTATCAACATCGCCAAAAGTAGTGCCACGAAGACAGGAAAGGAAAAATTGGCCGGTGGTGAATTTGAACATGAACAGCTTGGTCACGCCGCACATAGGGCTGGGGTGAAGCGGGAAAATGTAGTCAAGTCCGAACAGCATAAAGGCTAATGCCAGCATCCCGATTCGAACCCAGAGGTTTATCCACCTGCCAAGCAAAAGCACCAGGCCCACACCGGCTATGACGAAAAAGGCAATATACTTGGGGGTAAAGAGTGTGCCGAAAACTCCAGGAGGCTTCTGTCGTGCCTGTTGACTTGCGTCTTCCTGTGAAACGGCCGCAGCCTTTCCCTCTCCGGTTTCTTCCTCTCCCTGATGCTCGGTCGT
>JABAOC010002341.1_pt5 | contig 10287 bp, 13 predicted proteins | sample 7062161 | NCBI WGS metagenome assembly JABAOC01 (sample SAMN14538625, study PRJNA623070) | marine sediment metagenome | biome: marine biome [ENVO:00000428]; feature: marine pelagic biome [ENVO:01000023]; material: deep marine sediment [ENVO:00002113] | place: India: Gulf of Khambhat ...
AATCCCAACAAAATAGGGCTGCTTGTTTTGCAAAACGTCTGGAGCGAAGTTTATCATGGTGAAAGCTTTAAGGGTTGCTTCGGGTGGTACTTCTACCCACTCGATCTCGGTGCTCAAGCATGTGCAATGCTCGCGAGGTGGCATATGGGTTGCCCCGCAACTCTTGCACTGAGTCGCCATAATTTTCCCTTCTTTTAGATAGGTCATAAACTGATCCATAAACGGATTTCGCTGGAGCTTATCGAATACATAGCCGAAATCAGTCATTCTTGATCATCTCTGATAAATTAAGACATTGACATATTGTCCATGTTGTCCAACATTATGTGCGAGTCCAATCTCTGGACCTGCCACTTGGGTGCCTGGCGGAGCCTCACCACGCAGTTGTTTAACTAGGGTATAACATTGGGAAACACCAGTGGCCCCTAGTGGATGCCCTTTTGATTTTAATCCGCCGTCGACGTTGACTGGAATCTTGCCGTCGTGATACGTCTGCTTTTCCTCTGCCAACTTGCCACCTTCACCTTTTTTACAAAAGCCAATGTCCTCATAGGCCATAATTTCCGCAATGGTGAAGCAATCATGGACTTCAGCCACATCGATGTCTTCTGGACCCACTCCCGCCATCTTAAAAGCTGTTCGGGACGCTCTTGTTGTTGAAGGTATCCCAAACAAGTTGGGTCTACCCGACAAGAGCATCGTGTCACTGCTCGAGCCAACTCCAGTGATCCAAATGGGAGTGTCTGTGATTTGTTTCGCTTTTTCGGCACTAGCTAGAATAGCAGCTGCCGCCCCATCTGAGATTAGAGAACAATCGTACAAGTTGAGCGGCCAAGCGATCAAAACCGATTTCATGGCTTCTTCAAGTGTAACGTTCTTCTGTAAGTGTGCATAGGGATTTTTATGCCCGTAATGATGATTTTTCACGCCGATAGCCGACAACTGAGCACGTGTTGTGCCGAATTCCGTCATATGAGCGGAGGCGTAGTGCGCATAGAATCCAGGGAACGTGCAGCCAAAGGGATATTCCCATCTGAGGTCCCCACCCCGTGCCATCATCTCGGTGGCTTGCGCCGAGCTCACTAAAGTCATTTGCTCCACACCGATGACTGCAACTAAGTCATGTTGTCCCGCTTTAATTTGGGCCCAAGCTGTACGAAGCGCAGCTGAACCGGTTGCACATGCGGACTCGACACGGATCGTGGGTTTCTGACTCATTCCAATATAATCGCTAAGTAGAGAAGCAGGCGAACCTTGGCCTGTAAAGTAATCTCCACAGACGCCAATGACACTTGCATCCATATCGGTCGGAGATAAGCTAGCATCCTCAAAACAAGGCCGTGCAGCCTCATGTACCAGTTCTCGTAGGGTTGCATCGTGGCGTTTTCCAAATTTGGCATGACCAACTCCAATTACAGCAACTTCTTGCTTCAAACTAAATTATCCTCCATATACCAATTGAAGAAAGTTTCTCAACTAGAGCTTTAAAATAATACTTCGATCATAAATCTTGCTCTTGTTGGTTACTTCAAAATGGTTATTAAAATTTAGTTGCTCGATATTTTTTGTTTTGTTGTGTATAGATTCTTTGGAGCGCTGTGGGGATGTAAATTTCCACAGTCACCTACTAATCCCAAAAGGACGATAATAATGAAAAAAAAGAGGAGAGAGAATCGGACTGACCAATTACTTTAACAATCCAATGAATTCATCGATTTTTATCGCAGGCATGCTCGTTATTTCAACTGTGCCTCGTGCGCCAAATTGGACGGACACCCGAGCAATTGATTCGTTATCGGGAGCTTCCACGACATTTACAAAGTCATAGGGGCCTAGTACCGCGTATTGCTCGATTATCTTGGCTCCCGCGGCTTCTACCTCTCGATTTACTTCTTTGATTCGTGCTGGATTGTCTCTAATAGTTTTTCGTCCCTCTGCGGTTAGTTTGGATAACAGAATATAGATTGGCATTTGTAACCCTCGAGTAGTAGAGTTGTGATTGTTGCAAATTTGTATTTTTCGCTAACTTTCATAATTTCATTATTGAGAATTAAAACTGGAACTTCGGAATAGTTGTTTCTTTTCAGGAGTACATATGAGAAGTAGAGAGTGGATAGTCTAACAACTAAATTACTCCCTTTTTTTTCTATAAAAGAAGAAGGGGATCTTTCCCATACAGGGATAATCCCCGCGTCTAGTTATTTACCTTTGAATTGCGCTTTACGTTTTTCAAAGACGGCTTTAATACCTTCTTGAATGTCTTCAGTTTTGAAGCATTCCACGGTTGCATCGCGCTCAAGAGCAAGCCCAGCATCGAGGTCTTGATCAAGGGATTTATTCATCACTTGTTTAGCTAATCGCATGGCTACAGGTGCATTATCCGCAAGTTTTTGAGCCATGAACATTGCTGTACTATGTAGNNAGGGGGAACAACTTTATTAACCAACCCGATCTTTTCAGCTTGGTCTGCTGTTAACATCCCGCCCGTGAGGACAATTTCTTTGGCTTTTGAAAGACCCACTAGACGTGGTAAACGATCACAACCGCCCCACGAGGGAATGAGTCCAACTTGGACTTCGGGACTGCCCACTTTGGCTTCTTGACTAGCAACTCTAAGATCACAACAAAGTGAGAGCTCTAATCCGCCGCCTAATGCTAATCCATTAATCGCACAGACCGTTGGTTTTGGAAAGTTCTCAATGTACTTGAAGACTCGCTGTCCATTCTCAACCAAGGCCGTTGCTTGGGTCGCTGCTTCCTCTGGACTGATAGTACTTGCTTGTTTCAGATCAGCTCCAGCTGAAAAGGCTTTTTCGCCTTCAGCTGTGACGATGACGGCGCGAATACTCGCATCTTGCTCGATCTCTTTAAATGCCGCTTCTAAGTCGGTAATCAGTTGGGCGTTAAAGGCATTCAACGATTCTGGGCGGTTTAGCTTTACAACTGCGATGTTCGGCTCTGGAGCGAGAAAACTTCCTTCTTTTGAAACTTTGACAGTTTCATATGTGCTCATCTTTTTATGTCTCCTATCTGTTTCTTTAGTTGTTTATTACCTCTCATAGAGTTCTAAAAGGGTTTGATTGTCTGTGTATTGACCTTCTATTTCAACATCTTTTCTAATGTGGCAGGTAGTTTGTAACACTTACCCTTTTCAGAATATAGTTTCTGACTCATACTTAGAAGAGCTTCGGCTCCAAGTTCACTAATCAATTCAAAAGGCCCTTTTGGCCAATTCNNCCTAGGTCTATGAGCCGTGCCGCTTCTCCGAGGACACATACCACAATGCGGTGAACTAAGAGCTCAGGGGTATACTCGGCAGCTTTTGGCGACGTTTCTATGCCAAATGTAGGATAGTGTTGTAGCCACCCGCCTCCTTGTTTATCGCCGAGTTTCCCCTCTGCGACTAACCTTTCGAGGAGTGGTGAAGGTTTGTAACACTCACCAAGCGTTTCATTCATGTATTTCCCAACTGAGAGCCCTACATCTAAGCCGGTATAGTCTGAAAGGGTCAATGGGCCAACAGGCCACCCAAGACGACTAACACAGGCTTTATCAATCTCTTCGGGAGTTGCTATGCCCTCTTCCAAGAGAACCATAGCTTCGCCCATTACAGGAGATAGCACACGGTTGACAATAAACCCTGGGGTGTCTTGGGCACGGACTGTGATTTTATCTAGTTGTTTGCCAACCTGTTCCGCGACTTCGATTGTTTGCTCGGAGGTATGTTCGCCAATAACCAATTCAAGCAGTTTCATGGCTGGAACAGGGTTGAAGAAATGCATCCCTATGCATTTATCTTGCCGTTGGGTGGCACTTGCGATTTCTGTGATACTAAGAGAGCTTGTATTAGAAGCAAGGATGGCTTCAGTTGACGTATATTGATCAAGCTGAGCAAAAAGGTCTTTTTTGATTTGCATATTCTCCATAATTGCTTCAATCACCATGTCTGCGTCACTCACGGCTTCCTGAAGATTAACCGTGGGCTTGATCNNCCGGGCAAACAAGGCTTCAGCATCTTTAAGCTCTATTTTACCTCTGTCAATCCCATACCGAATATCGTTTCGAATCTTGTTCATACCCTTGTCTAGAAGCTCTTGATTGATTTCGACCACAGATACAGGATATCCGAATCGTGCAGCCTGATAAGTAATACCCGAACCCATCGCTCCGCATCCTATGACGGCTATTTTCTTTATTTCAACCATTTCTCATCATTCCTCCATTGGTTCCTAGATCGCTTGCATGACATTGAAGATTAATTGAGCGAGTGGCACAGATTCATGGGCAGCACCAATCACCCACAAGTCCCAAGTCTTCATAGCATCTCGGAACGGGGCTCGTCCCGTGAAGATGTCTAAAATCACTTGTGCATCTTTAACGCGATAGATGACATCTGGGGAGGGATAATCCCCTTCTTCCATCCACAACTTCTCTTTGGTCATCACGACATAGAATTTTTCCCCCTCCGCATCAACTTGCAGCACTTTCCCGAGATATGGGCCAATCCACTGAGCTACAAACTTTTGATGATCTTCACTGGAGTTAACCGCCGAACAAATATGTCGCATGAACTGACGTACACGATCGACCGATTCACTAGTCATTCCACTCACCTCTTAAGCTTTCCAGGTTTTCCTCCACCCATTTCATAATTGCTTCTCGCGCCACCCGGTTCACGTTCTCCGCAAACATGTTCCCGTGTTTGTTGCGAACCGCTTTGAGGAACTTTTGATGATCTTCGTGTTCGAGGGTAACGATGATTCGACCTTTTTGATTTTCTACCATAGATTGCACTAGGTGTTCATTCCCACCAAAGTATTCTAACTGCCTGATGTGTTCTGGTTTCAAAAATGGACCGAACCCAGGCCATTCTGAATCAGGATGTTTTCGGAATTTTGCCATAATAAATCCTCCACCTATTTTTTCCATGAAGCCATAACATCGCCTTTCACTTTTTCGAAGCCAGTTTTAAACGGAAATTGGACGACAAAGCGAAAACCTTTCGCATCACCCACATTGCCCCGAAACCAGGACCCGACGTAGATTCTACCCCCAGGGTTGTTGACAAATTGCCTGAGAATGAGTTCGATTGCGCTCTTTAACGTCAGGCCACCAGCCTCACTGGCAAGGGTTTCGAGTTTTGTTTTAGTTGTATCATCTAATTCAATCTCTACTGACATTTACCTCACCTTTCTTTACGGAAGGCTAGTCGAATGTAAGGATTACCCCAACGCTCTGAAAACACAACTCCTTCTAGCGGCCAGCGGGAAGGTCCCAACATTCGTCGTGCTGCAGCTCCACCTTCAATCACACCGATATTCAGAGTTCCGATGGGAGTCCACGTCCTAGGAATCCCTAACTTATCAGTGATCAGTTCCTGGATCCGTTGATCCGCCAAAGGAAATGCTTGCCACGCCACTCCATATCCCATGGAGTGGGCAACGAGCCAGGCGGATATTAGTCCCATAGCAACCACGACCGAACCGAAAAGATGCAATGGATATGTAGTAATCGCATCATGCCAAGATTCCGAGCCTAAGCCAAGGATGACTGTGTCAGCCTTCTCCGGATAGCGGAAAAGTTCTCCGTCTTTCATTTCTTCGTAGGTAGCCGCCCGATTCTGGGAGGGTAAATACCATAGACGTCCAGTCGTAGCTTCGTAAGGATAACTTCCGAAGACTGCAGCAGAAATGATTTGTGCAGTATCAGCCAGGAGTTTTTTCATCTCTTTATCCTCGCGAATAACGACGTAACGCCACATTTGCATGTTTTCCGGGCTAGGAGCGGTGCGGAGGGCATCCAAAATTCGCTCAATGTGCTCATCGGGAATATTGTCGCCCGTGAACCGGCGTTCACTTCGGCGTGTTCTTAATAGATCGATGAGAACTTCCGTCTCGCTTTTTGGTTCAATTAATTTCTTTTCTTCTTTTTTTACTTCAAGTTCGTGCATGATCTGCACCTCTTATTTAACGGCCTCTCAACGCATCTCAGTGCTAGAGAGCCTAAATTGGCCCTTCTGACGCGTTAACCGGCCAAATATCGGCGTTTATCTATGGTAGTTAACACATGAGGCACTTTACTCAACAGATTGCGAAGTAGAGGCGAAGATTGGCGTTTCCATTCGCAAAAGAGGCGTGACAGTACGTTTAAGTTGTTTACAGAACTCGGTAAGCAGAATTCGTCCTTTGTCCGTGAGACGATAGTACTTCTTACGAATCCCACCACTTACATCCCATTTCCCAGAGATAACGCCTCGGTCTTCCATCTCATGTAAGATAGGATACAATGTACCTGACCCAAGCTTCAGTTCCAAATTTTTTTTGGCCTTTTGGATAATCTCGATTCCACAGAGGCCCTTCGGGGCATTCGGCGGATTATTCAGAACGTACAAGATGTATCCTCGTAAAATACCTCTTTTTAAACTGCGAATGTAGGTGTCCATCGATTTCCTCTGCCTTTAATCTATTTACGTTTAAAATAGATCATATTTCAGCAATTTTGTCTATTTAGCAATCGTTGTTGAATGCCGATATCGAAAACGGATAGAGAAACTACTATATTTAAATTCTATGCCTTAAAAGAGATCAAGACATCAAAATGTTTAAAATGTCTATAACTTCGTTCAAATTACTTAAAGAAGGTAAAGTAGATGGGTGAAGGTAAAGAACTCCTTCAAAAAGCAGTTGAGTTAATTAATAACAATGAGAAATCACAAGAACGTATGCGTGGATGGAAAGCCATTGTCCAGTTCGATCTGGAAGGAGAGGAAGGGCCATTTCATTTAGTCTTTGCAGGACAAGACCAATCCGAATTTGTGGATGGCCAACATGAGGCCCCAACCATTACCTTGCGATCAGATACCGAAACCCTTGCCAAAATCTACAAAGGGGAGGAAGACATAGTAGAAGCCTTTTTTACAAAGAAGCTTAGGGTGGAAGGTCCGCTTCCTGAAGCCCAGAAATTTCAAGGGATTCTTCTTCCCGCATTAGAGCAATGATCAAATCTCTCAATATGTATCCAGTTTTAGTACTCCAATCGCTGGATCTAGAATAAATTCTTCACTAAATTAATTAGCTGTTATAGAGAGTAGGAAAAAAACTATTAAAAAAAGGGGGAAAAGTTAATTTTACGTTTGCTTTGGCCTCCGTCTTTGGCGCTTACCAATAACAATTAGAGCTATAGCTACTGCTAGATACCCATTTCCAAGGATGAATTCTGGAACACTTGGTGTGGTGGTTTCAGGAGATGTGGTTTCAGCAAGTATGGATGTGGTTTCAGGTTCACGAACAATCGGATAGGCGTCATAGTCTGGACCAGGCCACGGGATATTGGTGTCTCCGATGCCATCACCCGCTATCGCATGTTTGTCTGTGCCACTACCATCGTCCACCCCTGGATAATCCGACCAGTAGTTACCTTCTAACAGTTCCGGATGATACCAGTCATTGTCTGCAGCATTTGTGTCGTCTGCTTGTTTTCCGTTATCTATGATGTTGTTGTGATAAATGACGTTGTTTGAAGAATCCCCAAACCAGAGGGCTGCACCTTCACCACCAATCTTGGCATGCTCGGCATTGTTTGTTAGAGTGTTCCCATGGATGTAGTTGTTAGAGGAACCCTGAGAGAGCCCAATACCAGCCCCATACGTGTTAGTGATAGTGTTGTCAGAGATCTGATTGTAGGAAGACCTGGCGATGTTGATACCATTCATATTATCGGTGACAGTGTTGCCAGTGATAGTGTTATTGTTTGACTCCCAATCACAATGGATACTAACACTGGTGTTGCTGATGGTGTTGCCAGAAATGGTGTTGTCGTGTGAGTAATCGATACCGATGCCTTCGCCTTTAATGTTTGTGATTGTGTTGCCAATGATTGAATTATTGGAAGCTTCATTGAGTAGGATGCCCATTGTGTTTGCTGTGATGGTATTTTCAGTGATGCGGTTGGATTTCGAATATCTACTTGGCACCTCCATCAAAGTATCAAGATTAATGCCTCTGAACCACCCTGTAATCTTGACATTCTTGATGATTATATTGCTTCTGCCCGTTAATGTGATCCCTCTACCTGATCCCGACCCTTGCAGTGTATAGCCGTTTCCGTCAATTACGATGTAATCTGCCATCACAACAATGGGGACATTGAGGTCTTCAGTAAAAGTCTAATCCGCTGATATTTCAAGGGATTCTTGCGCAATCACTGGTTTCGGAGCTTGTACACCAAATGTAACTATGATAAAGCATGCTAGAACCGTTATAATACCGAGTCTCTTCTTCATTTGATATTCTCCATATTTTTTTTCTATAGATATGACTTTTATTGTTATATTAGAATTTACGAATTGAAAGAAGATGTAGTTTTTCGAGATGAGTATGGCTAATTCTGATGATTATTTTTGCTGCATCTTCTTATTCATCATTAAAGTATTATTGATATATTAATATAATTTTCTACAAAATATTATGAGAAATAGTGAATAAATTAAAATATTATTTTACATTAATTTATTTATGCTAAAATAAAATGAGACAAATGGAGAAAGTGCTCCAAAATTGGAAGTTTTGACGCATTGAAATTTTCAATTTTTCGCGTTTAAAGATCTTTTTCATTTTTTTTCAACAAGTAAAGCAATAATTTGCGTTTTTCGAAATTTTCATTTTCCCATTTAAGGATAAAACTAAAGTTCTACTCTATTTATCTCTTTAAAGTATATATCTCAATTCTAGACCTGTTTTTTTATGGAATCCCTTTGTTGAAATTAACTATTATTATATTTCAACTTTCTGTAGAAAGGTATATTAATTAATCTGCAAAGTATTAACCGAATGAAAATATATAGGATAGTGATGAAATGGAAATCAGTAAAAATTTAATCTATCTGAAAAATATCCTTTCGCTTCACGTTTCATTGTTTTTCTTTCTCCGTTCAAAAGCATTCTTAGAGGGATAGATGATTTAAAATGAAGAAATCTCTTGGATTCATGTCGATTCTAGCGTTCTTGTTTGCGTTTACGCTAGGAGCACAAATCCCTGTGCATGTGAAAGCACAATTATCCAAAATCTACATCTCAGATAACTTCACCTTTCCTGGAGATCTTGATGAACCAATAGTTGTAACGGTGGACAATATCGTGATCGACGGGAATGGTTTCACGCTGCAAGGACCGGGATATGGTTTTGAGTACTACGGCATCGATATAGGTGGCAGAAGTAATATTATAATCAAGAATGTTATGATTAGAGGATGGTTATATGGCATCTGGCTATTGGACTCTTACAACAACCGTATAGTTGGAAACACTATCACTAACAATAAGTTTGGAATCGGGTTCGAGGGTTCTGCAAACTTTAACAGCATCTCGGACAACATTATTACAGATAACGGGGAGGATGGTATCAAGTTCGGCGAAGGATCTTCAGTCTATAATAGTATCTCAGATAATATCATAACAAACAACGAGGACTGGGGCATCTACTTCGACAAGTCTTCCAACTATACTAGTATCTTGAATAACACTATCACACACAATGAAGCTGGAATCGGACTTAAGTATTCTTCTTACAACATAATCTCAGGAAACACAATAAACAACAACAATGGTGGCATCGCCCTTGTATATTCTTCCCACAATAGCATTGATAACAATACTATAACAAACCACCGGGATTCTGGTATCTGGTTCTATAGTTCATCAAACAACAACATAAATGATAATAACATATCTAACACCGCAACTGATCAGCTCCCGCCTGTAAATTGGATGGCTGGTATCTCACTTATAGTGGAGTCTTCAAACAATGTCATTTATCACAATAACATCATCAATAATAGAAAACAAGTTCATGATACAAATCCAGCCACCAACAATTGGCATCATCCAGAGCTTTTAGAGGGTAATTACTGGTCAGATTACCTGGGCGTGGATGACGGGAGCGGCACAGATAAGCATGCAATTGCTGGAGACAGTATTGGCGACACCAATCTCCCATGGCCCAACCCTAACTTCGATGAATATCCCTTTGTGCTGGAAAGTGGCTGGGTCACATTCATTGAGGGCGAGTGGCCAATTGAGTACATCACATTTACCGAAGACCGATATGAACCAATTGTAGTAACAAAAGACAACCTCGTGATTGATGGGAATGGTTATACTCTACAAGGGCCAGGATCTGGAACTGGTATCTATATTGATGCTAGATACAACGTAACCATCAAGAATCTCAGAGTCACAGGTTGGGATGAGGGTTTTAACATGGGCGCGGACTCCAATCATATCACACTCA
>JABAOC010017534.1_pt1 | contig 10287 bp, 9 predicted proteins | sample 7062161 | NCBI WGS metagenome assembly JABAOC01 (sample SAMN14538625, study PRJNA623070) | marine sediment metagenome | biome: marine biome [ENVO:00000428]; feature: marine pelagic biome [ENVO:01000023]; material: deep marine sediment [ENVO:00002113] | place: India: Gulf of Khambhat ...
CCTCATAGGTTTTCTCGACAAATTTCTGAAACATCTTCATTTTCAGTTTTTCTGCAAAATGCTGCCCAATGCTAGTTCGGACCTCGACAAGATCATCACGGAGTTGTTGAATCCACGAAACCAAGGTAGAAGCGACTTCTGATTCGAGCGAGTCAATTCCAACTTTGAGATCACCAATACGCTGGAAGATTGTTTGAAAGCCAAGCACGGGTTCTTCTGGTGAAATAGCCATTTTTTTAATGATTTCATCACTTAATTCGATGCTAGGAAGAATAATTTTTTGAATAGATTCTTCTCCTTCCTTTTTTTGACCAGAAATGACTCTAACGGCTTCTTCTTTTTCCATTCCCATCGCTGTAAGTAGAGAAACAACTTCCTCATCTGCAGCGATTTCCTTAGGAGATGACTCTGTCTCTTCCAACTCTTTTATATGCCCTTCACTTTCGGTAGGAATGACTGCAATTTCTTCGAGTTCCTCGTCCTCTATTTTCCCTTCAGAATCTTCCTCCTGAACTACTTCCTCCGCCTCGTCATTGGGATCAGATTGCAAATCTTCATCTCGAGGCTGCTCTACTTCTGTCTCTTCCTCTTCGCTTTCCACGAGACCAACCCCCTATATATCTTCCCTCAAGCTCACAAGAATTGCATTTGTAAGATTTTTAGATGTTCTATAGCTAAATCTTTCTCGATTCGCCCTGTATTCCACCTTGAAACAATTTTATTAATGAGATATTCCGGTGTAAAGCTCTTGACTCTAAAATCACTTACCAACATTATGTAACTTTCGTTATTATGAATGATCTCTTTAACCAATTCGAGCTCTATCAACTTTCCAATGATATCATCAAGCTGATCTGCTGGCATTTGAAGCATATCAACCAGATGCTCTTTCAAGAACCATCTTTCCCGCAACACATTAATTACACGATAGATTTGGTGGTCTAGGAGCGCAAATCCGCAGAGGGCATTATCTTCAGCCGATTGTTGATAATTTTCGAAGAATGTTTTGCCTGCATTTAGGTATTCAGTTTTGACAGGATCAGGTAGACTATTCGTGGTCTGAAGCACCTGTCTAGGTGGAGAACGAACTAGAACCGCGTCCTTTACCAAGAAAAGAATAGGTTCAATTCTTCCCGCGATTCGTCGTTCTTCGATCATCTGTGCCTTTTGGAGTGCAGTGATATAATATTCCAAGTTTAATGAGCTAATAGAAGCTCCATATTCGGTTCTCAAATACTCTAGTAATTCTTCACGGGATACTGGCCCATCTGTTAACTTTTCGAAGATACGAAGCCCGATCGGTTCTACGAAGACCAATGCAACCCTCTGTTCGTCTGTATACTCCGTGATTGCAAGGATTTCTCGATATGCTACTTCAAGAAGGTCGTCGAGTGCCATGGTTCCTTCTTCAATCTCATCAAAGACTCTCTCTGCGTAATCCGACATCACTTCTCTAAATTCTTCTGCTTTTTCTGTTGCACGGAGGATCAAAATCATTACAAATGGCGTTTCATGCTTCTCTACATAGTAGCTTGCAGTGTTTAGTCCTCCCAATTGAAGTGAGAGAAAACCTTCACCGCGTGCCCCAACAGCATGACTAGTAAATATCCGCATGACATCTTCTTCATCAATCTGCGAGTCGGGAGGGTTCTTTCCCAGAACTATTGGGCCTTCTAGCTCATCAAATCGTGCCACTACAAGCCCTCTTGGCATAAAGTCTCACCTGTAATTTTTATCAAACACCTTTTACTCCAACATTCAGATTGGTGCATGATAGGCTTTATTCTTGGTTCTTTGGGGCCTATACTCTTCCTCAGTGCGACATTGTTTTTAATGTTTCTCTGTGACGTCCATTGAGACCTTTCACTATTGTATGCTAGATATTAATTACATATGTGTTTAGTTAAACGTGTTATATAAGCATCACTATTCTGAAGAAATTCAAAAGATATTTCATTACCCTTTTATGAAATAATCGAAACTACTTCGACAATTATTGAAAATATGCTAGGAAATAATTTGCGATGAAATTACATGAAAAGTGAGAACAGATTAATTTTTCCAATCACTCAACTCAAATAAAAAGGCATAGTCGCTTGATTTTAAAAGTAAATCGGCCTCATCTCTAATCCTCACATTCACCCCCCCGACTTTTGAAAACATAATCCCATACAAAGTCTTGAATATCTAATAAACAGCTATGTTTAAAAATGTTCCAACTAAGATCATCTGATTCAAGTGAAATCAGCCTTAATACTTAGAAAAAACAATACACATCATAAAAACCAACTTCAGAAGTATGAAAATAATAATGGACACCAAAGTTAAATTCAAAGCATCTACTCATAAGCTCTTCAGTAACTTACAATTGGTCTTACAAGTCAGAGATGTGCTTCTATGGGGAAGATTCTAGAAGTTATTCTCAGAAAAATTGAGGAAGATGGTATACTACATTTTACTCTGATTGATCCCGATCCACAAAAACAATCTTATGAGGAAGCTGGAGAAATCGCAAGAAAAGCTGAAATCGCAGGAACAGATGCCATTATGGTGGGAGGGAGTACAATTGGGGGGCTAATTGATCAGACTGTTCAGTCAATAAAAGCAAAAGTCAGTATTCCAGTTATTTTATTCCCTGGAAACATCTCTGGGCTTTCACAATTTGCTGATGCAACATTTTTCATGAGTGTACTCAATTCACGCAATCCCTATTGGATTACTGGGGCTCAAGTTCTTGGAGCTCCAACTATCAAAAGTTGGGGCTTAGAGACCATTTCAATGGCTTACCTTATTCTCCAACCTGGTGGGACAGTAGGGTTCGTTGGTGACGCTAATCTTCTATCTAGAAATAAACCGGGGCTTGTTGCGAGTTATGCACTGGCAGGTCAGTATATGGGTTTTGATTTAGTGTATTTAGAGGCAGGTTCGGGGGCCAATGAAAATGTTCCTGCAGAAACTGTTGCTTTTACTTCTCGTTTCATAGAGATTCCATTAGTTGTTGGAGGAGGAATCAACACTCCAGAAGTTGCAATGGAACTAGCTGAAGCAGGAGCGTCTATAGTGGTTCAAGGAACGTTTGTTGAACAAAGCATTCGCTCTAATGGTGGAAAAAAACTGAAAGAGATTATTGAGAAGCTCAAGAACGTTGGAATGTCAAAAGCGACTCGTTAGCAATAAATCTTTATATAATACTTGAAATTACACCTGATTTCTATCTCAAAGCAGTTATTGGGATTTTGTATTCATTTTTTATTAAAAAAGTATTATAAGAAAGCAACAAAGCTTTTAAGCGACGCTACTTGAAAAAACTCGACTACAGTTCAATTGCTCCGGCAAGGAAGGCAAATGTACCTAGGATGAAGGTTAGAAGGCTACGCTCTCTTGCTTTTTTCGCATTGATGTAAGATTGATCTCGCAAGATGGAAATACACACAATTAATAAGGTAAAATCTGTGATCGAGACTAAAAGAAGGTAACTTAAGCTTTTGTTGAAAGAATAGAAAAAGGGGATTGGAGTCAAAAAAATGGCTATAAGAATGAATGAGACAGCTAGAGAAGCGGCGGTTTTAGTCCCATATTTCCGAGCAATCGTTCGAACATTCCGCAAAGCATCACCTTCAGTATCCATAATCCCTTTGAGGATTTCTCGGCCCAAACCTGCTACAAAAGTGATCAAAGACAGAGACCCAAAGGCAATCCAAGCTGATGAACTTTTTGGAGAAAATAACAACCCCCCAAAGAACCAAGGTGCTGCATATGTTGAAGCGATATAGATATTCCCAAGTAATCCGAATTCCTTCAATCGGAAGTTGTATAAAGTAGCAAGAAATGTAACTATCGTGGCTAGCCCTAAAACCAAGAAATCGAGAAACGAAGCGAGGATTAAGCCTATAATAAAAGCTATAATTGCCCCAATCAGGACTTGGCGTGCTGAAAAGTCCCCAGTGACGATAGGACGATCGAAACGCCGATTCTTTCTATCGACATCAACATCAAAGTAATCATTTAAAGCAAAACTCCCAGCAATAAGAAAAATAGCCATAAGAGCGGCTTGAAGGAGACGAATTCGATTTAGAAACGTGTGCTCAATTCTTGTTGTGACGATTGCTCCCACAATAATTCCAATACTTCCAATAAGACTATGTTCAACACGTATAAGTCGAAAAACAGCTTGAATTTTTGTGGAAAAATTCAATTACAGCTCCTCCGTTTAATCCAAGGTTAAAGTATAAAGAATATATTCATGTTACTAGGATTTTAGGGTTATTTTGGGAAAGATACCGGATATTCTTAAATAAATCTTACATGTGGAAGATGTCTTCGCAATATATAAGCATTAAGGATATATATAGAAGACACGATAATAAAAGGGTTAGCTAAGTGGAGAATCTCCCTTGACTCGAATTGTATTGACTGCAGACCACACCCTAATGACGGAATACAGAAATAACTCTTTATTTTCATTCGTTTCTAGTATGCCAACACGATTCATTCCAGAACTTCTCTATGATCGAATTTTCGCTCCTTTGGTGCCCCATTACAATGGGATAGCAACTTATGCTCAATATAGCCTCCGAAAAGTTGAAGCCACCCTCTTACAAGAGTTCAGTCGCTCCGAGGTTGTGATCGCTCACCCTAATCATATTGACAAATTTATTGGATCCGACACAGAGATTTTAGGGATAAATACTATGGATCCCTTAGGACTGGGGCCAATACCCGCTTCATTTCATATCTTTTCTGATTCGATACCCCACACACAGAAAAAATTCGAAAAATTGACTAAAAAAATCCCTAGAGGGAAGCATAAAATCGTCTTAGGCGGTGGTGGATCATGGCAATTCATGACTAGAGAACAGAGAGAACGCTATGGCATTGATCACGTTATCTCAGGCGAATTTGAAAAGTCAGGAATTGAAATCTTCACAAAAATCATAAATGGAACAGCTGACCCTGTCATGCGAGGCAGACCTCCCCAAACTGACGAGATCCCAACTATGAAAGGACCAAGTATTAATAGTCTAATAGAAATCGCAAGGGGTTGTGGTCGGAGGTGTCATTTCTGCGACCCTACTCAACGACGAATGAGGAACATATCACAGGAACAAATTGTAGCTGAGGCGGAAATTAATGCGGCGAGTGGAAAGCGTTCAATTTGGATTTTATCAGAGGATATTTTTCTATATCAATGTGAATCTAAAAGCTTTCAACCTAACAGGGAAGCTCTTATTGAGCTCTATCAAGCCCTTATGGCTATTGAAGGGATAGATAATATCCTTGCAACTCATGGCTCCTTAGCTCCGATAGCAGCGGATCCTAAGATGGTTGAAGAGCTTTCTGCTATTGTAGGGAGAAAATATAAAGGAATGCATGGGGTCCAACCTGGGATCGAAACGGGTTCAACACAATTGATAGAAAAAAATATGCCAAATAAAACTCTTCCTTTCGCTCCTGACGAGTGGCATGATGTGGTTGTCGATGCTATTCGGATCCTCAATAAGAACAACTGGTTTCCTTGGTGTACAATAATACTTGGTCTCCCTGGTGAAGAGAAAGAGGATATTGAAGAAACAATCGCACTAATTGATGCACTCGCTGGCACCTATTGCACAATTACTCCTACATTCTTTGTTCCAATGGGCTCTACAAAAATGGCACATCGTTTTAATATGGAGGATTTAAATGAAAAGCATTGGGAACTCATCTACAAGTGTTGGAAGCACTCCTCTCAAGCTGAAATTCAGGGATGTTACATAAAGGCCCCCCAAATAAATCCTATCACCAAACTGGCATTGATGCTTACTATGAAAATCGGGTCACGAGTAGGGTTAAGAAGGATAAACAATGCATATCAACATATGATGTCTCGAACACAGAAAATTTGATTCAAATTATTATTTTGAGCTAGCTAAATTGAAAATGAAGCCCGATCGAAAAACAATAGAAAGGAAAAAGAACTTTTCTGAAGCTTTCCCCAAATTTATTGTGATAAATATTATTACTCATATAGAGAATTCATCTAAGGAGTTTATTCCTTGATAACTCCCATCACGGGCTAATTGCTCCTCCAAGAAATGCCAAAGCTCCCAGTATAAAAGCTATAAGTGTTCTATTTCTAGCATTTTTTGCAGTAACATAGGATTGATCTTTCAGAAGTGGCAGACACGCCCCTATCAACAAGAGATTTGTGATCGAAACAAGCAATAAATAGATCAGACTTCTATTGAATGAGTAGAAAAAGGGCAGTGGAGTCAAAGCAATAGCACTAAAGATTAGTATAATGGCCAAATATGTAGCTTTTTGCGTTCCATGAGTTCGAGCAATGGTTCTCACATTTCTTAAATTGTCTCCCTTGATATCCATGATCCCCTTTAGTATTTCACGTCCAAAACCAGCTATAAATGTGATCAAAGACAATGATCCAACAGCAATCCACGTCTGAAAACTCCTGGGAAAGAATAATAAACTGCCATAAAACCAGGGAGCTGCGTATGTGGTTGCAACATAGAAATTTCCAATTATTCCAAATTCTTTGAATTTGAAATCATACAGGATGCCGAGAACCATCCAAATTGCAGCTACCACGAAAGGAAACAGGCCAAGAAAAATAGAGATTATCAATCCAAGACTTATCCACATAATTGAGCTAATTTTAACTAGTCTTTCAGAAAGCTCTCCAGTAATAAGTGGGCGATCAAACCGTTGATTCATTCTATCGACCTCAACATCGGCTAGATCATTGAGAGCAAACCCCGCAGCAATAAGGAGAACTGCCACCAAAATGCCAGCCAATAAGCGTTCAAAGTTCAGAGGTGCTTTCTCGAGTTCTATTGAAATTATTGCTCCTACAACCACTCCAACACCCCCAATTATGCTATGTTCGAATCTTGTAAGGCGTACGATCGCCCAAAGTTTAGTTGAAATATTCAATTTCATCACCGAAGAAGCATGATCTTAATTATTAATATGATTATATCAACTTAACCGACAAGAGCAAAAAGGTATTATTGCATGTGCTAAAACAATGTAAGTGAGAAAAAGGATAGATGATCACCAAATGTCAGATACATATATACGCAAGATAACAATGATTGGGGAACCCGCAGTCGGAAAGACGAGTCTGAGTCGCAGGTTCGTCACAGGTAAATTTGAGGCCGATTATCTGTCAACTATTGGTGTCGATGTATATCGCAAAGACATGAAAATTGATGATAAAGCCTTCATCTTTCAGATCTGGGATTTGGGAGGGCAAGAAAAATATGAAAAGGTCCGGCAAAATTTCTACAAAGGCGCTACTGGAGCAATCCTTGTTTTTGATTTATTACGTCCTGTTACATTCGAGAAACTCGATTATTGGATAGAGGAAATGAAGAGAAATGCCGGGACAATCCCTTTTGCCATATGTGGAAATAAAATAGACTTAATCAAAGGGAAAAAACGAAAGATTTCAAGTGCACGTGCTGAAAAATTTGCACAAAAAATTGGAGCGTCTTATTATGAAACCAGTGCAAAAACTGGGGAAAGTGTACAACCCGCCTTTCTTTGGATCAGTCAGCAAAATCCCTTAAAAGACTAACAGATCGTTCAAGCGACATTGTTGAGCTCTAAATAGCCTAACTAGCTACTTTCAATGACAATCATGGTGAGAGTCGAACGAACTTTTTCCAACTGCCTTATTTTCGTCATAATTACATTCTTCAACGTATCCATGTCATCGCTTTGGATCTTCGCAATAAGATCATAAACCCCATAGACCAAGTATATGCCTGAAATAGAGATTCTACCTCAGAATGCTTCTTGGACTCCAGGGATATTCATCAATTCCCCTAGAACGGTATCTTCTGACCCAATCTCTGTGTTTAGTAAGACAAACGCCATAGGCACAAAAATACCTCCACGTTAATAAGCCTATAGCATATTCATTTATGAATCTTCCGCTCATCTCTAGAGGAATTTACCAATCAACGTTTGTAGATGTTCATGCAGACTTTCTGTCGCAAATAATTGTTTTCCCTAAACATATTTTTTACAATCAATTAAAAACATGCAATTCAACTTCATTTGAATTATACTCTTCCATTCATCGTTCGTGTCTTCAATTAATGGCTTATAGAACTTAAACAACAATAGNNTTATAGAACTTAAACAACAATAGTGCAACTTTCTTGTTCTAGAATTAATCTAACACCACAATAATAACAATAGTCGTAAAATGAAAGAATGTAATTTCATTAGTCTATTCTATTATCATTATTTTGATTTTTAACAAGATTTTAACATTATTCGAAAAGAAGGTCTGAATGTGTTCCGTTTGGACAAGATAGGGAGGTTAGGGTTACACCCAGAAAGTATACTCTTGGAATTAATAAATTCTGCTTTCAAAAAGGAATGTTCACACTTCAATCTATACTTGTAACCAATTCTATAGGTTACACGTACCATGCGATCATTGTACCATAGAAAATAATCTCCAACTTCCTTAATTGAGTATTTTCGGATCCAAGAAGTCACTCATCTTATCGATGTGAAGCGTCATTCTTATATTACTGAGTTGATGATCACCTAAGATGGAGAATAAAACGTTGAGCGAGTCAAAAAGGTATTTGGAACAAAGCATTACCAAGAGTGGTGTGTCGATCCTAGATGTATTAATGCCTGATGGAATTCCTCGAAATAGTTTTGTGATGGTGGGGGGTGAAGCTGGAACCGGGAAAAGTGCCATCGTCACCGAACTTGCTTATAGGACACTCAAAGAAAAAGAAGAACCTGTAATCTATGTAATAGACGAAAATTCTCCTCTATCCTTGTACCATCGTTTTTTAGGGATGGGGTGGGATATTGAACCCTTTATTGAAACGAAATCTATCCGAATCATTGATGCATTCACTGCTCTGGTCGAGCAAACAGCTTTTCATAAGGACCAAAGTCAATATATCCAGTTATCGGACTTCAACGCAGAAATCCGCCGAAGATTGGACACTGTCACAACCCAAATTAGGGATTCAAGCCATATCGAACTCTTATTTGATTATATATATCGCTGGCTGAACAAACTGGACATGATAAACCGAGGGATTGTCATTATTGATTCCTTGACAGAACTCTATTCACGTGTAGGAGCACAATTATACAACAATCTCAAAAATATTAGAGCCATAGCTTGCTCAACTCGGTTCGTTCCAGTCTGGGCAATTGCTCATTTTGGTATATCCAATGAGTTTCCATCTGGGTTTGACTATCTCTCGGACGGGCTTATTGATTTACGTTTTGAGAAATCATTGATGGAATCAGGCATTTTGGTCAAACAATTGCGGGTCAGGCGAATGTCAGGAATCAAGAGTTATCCGATTTGGGTATCTTTCCGCATAGAATCCAAAAAAGGGTGCGTCACAACCGCAAGGTTGATAGATGACCTGAAGGCCGAAATTGGGGAACTTGATTCAAAACTTGCACAACTCAGCGGAACGGACTATAAGCAAACCAAGGAAACTGAATCTGTTCCATAAGAAAACAACCAATTCATAAAGAAGTAAGGTACTCTTTAGAAAGACAACAATATATAATAAAATGTAAACATTTTGAATAACAAATAAGATTCAAGGAGCATTTTGAATGAAGTCCTCACAAATGCCCTCATATAAGGCGACCTTTAAAGAGAGAGCCATCTGGGCCGAGATAAAGGAAGAATTCAAGAAGTTGCTTCAGAGGTATGAGATCAGATACACTGACTCTGTTGAAGTACCAATTTTTTCTGTAGAATATATGCGGAGGACAGACAAAGCAGTAAGAATCGTTATTCAATGGCCATCAGAGGGAAATCTCATTGTAGAAGTCCACACAGATCCCTTGCTATTGGCTAAAGACAATGAACTAGAACAAGCGCATGCTGAGATCTTTGAATTCTTACAAATCTGGGGCGCTAAGTTCGAAGAAGTTTTGATCCCTTAAAATCTTCTTAAAATTTATTCTGTAAATCTAGAGAAGAGAGGTTTGAGTCTGGGATTCAACTAATAATAAAACAATAATCACAACATAACTAAAACAGATCCACCTTAATAATCATGGGGATCTTATCCTAGCGATCTATTTGGGTTCTTTTTCTCTAAATCATAAGGAGATTCTTATTATTTATGAATAAAATCAGATTGGCAATATCAAAAACAGTTTGACCATTCAATCAGCCCAGATCACTTAATATTCAAATTTTGAGCTATTTTCCTATTTATTCTGTCGAAAACATACTCAAAAAGCAATTACAAACACTATAATGGTTGTGAATGGGATAGA
>JABAOC010026545.1_pt2 | contig 10287 bp, 4 predicted proteins | sample 7062161 | NCBI WGS metagenome assembly JABAOC01 (sample SAMN14538625, study PRJNA623070) | marine sediment metagenome | biome: marine biome [ENVO:00000428]; feature: marine pelagic biome [ENVO:01000023]; material: deep marine sediment [ENVO:00002113] | place: India: Gulf of Khambhat ...
CCAAGCGTGTCGCCCTGCTGTTGTCGCTTCTGCGTCTCCTGCGCGATGTACTCGTTCCTCTGGGCGTTGAGCTGTTGAATCCGCGCCTGGATCTCGGCGCGCTCCTTCGTCTTGGCCTCCACGTAGGCGGCCCTCTGCTCGGGGCTCATCTCTCGCATGTTCTGCGGCAGATCCTCTTCTTTGGCCTCGTCGAGATCCACCTGGTTGGCGCGCACGGCATCGACGAGATCCCAGCCGGTGTTTCGGTAGTTTGCCGAGGACTTCGTCACGGCCCTTTGGATGGGGGCCGCCGGCGAGGCTTGCCGGGCATTCTCGTCCTGTGCGGCCTGTCGCTCCTGCAAGACCCGGCCCTTCCGGCCGTAGGGAATGTACGTCTGATTGAGCTTCAGGCCGAGGCCGGCGATCTCTTTGTCCTGCGGCGCGGGGATGTGGACGACTTGGCGATTGTGGTCGATGTTCAGGTGCCGCCCGTCCGCGAGCACGGCCCCGTCCTTCCATTTGCCGTTGATGCCCTGCCGCTCGCTGCCGCAGTGAATCGTGTTGACGATGACGCCTTTCGTCACGGCGGCCTTGCAGGCTTCGCGATAATCCACGGGCCCCTGCGTGAACGGCTCGTTGCCGGCGATGAAGATCACTTTCAGGTCGTTCGGCAACTCGCTCCACGCCAGCTTCTGCGTCGCCTCCCGGATGACCCAGCCGCAGTATTCGCTTCCCCCGTTGGTCCTCAGCGCGAACAGCTCCTCCGATATCTTGTCGAGGTCCGTCGTCAGCGGAACAATCTGCCGAATCCAGCCGCTCTCCCGAGAAAGGCTGTTCTTGCCGTACTCGTAGAGCGCGACCTGGACCTCGGGTGCGCGGCCGTTCTGCTCGGCGAAGATGAACTCATTGACGATGGACCAAAGCTCCGTCCGCGCCTGGTCGATCAGGCCCGACATGCTCCCGCTGGTATCCAGCAAAATCGCAATCTGCACCAGCGGTTTGCCCTGGCCGGGCGGGACCTCCACTATGGACGTTCTCTCGACAGTCGGCGCCGTGCTCTCTGCCGCGAAGACGCCAGGCACGTACAACAGGACCACGGCCGTCACAATCAGATACCGGATTAGCGTTGTCGCTCTCATTTCTCTTGCTCCTTTCGCAACAGGAATTAGCTGTCAGTTCGTGCCGGGCGCTTTGATCAGGACGGGCTCGCCGTCGACTATCAGCAGGACATCCCCGCTCAGGGCGATACTGCCCTGTCGGTTGTCGCGTGCCAGCTTCTCCGCCAGTTCGAAGAATTCTCTCGACCCGAACTCGATGACTCTTGCGGGAGCGGCCTGCGGCCGGGTGACCAGCCGGCTGTCCACCCACTGCCGGCCGCGACGATAGTACGCATTGTCGTTGATCTGTTGAACCGAGCTGATGGAGACCTCGTTGAGTTTCTCGTCGTAATAGTTGTTCCTCAGGTTCAGTTGCTCCTGGCTCTTTTGCCGCGCGAAGTTGAAGCTCTGGTTGACCGCGCCGATGCCGGAACGCGGCCCCATCGCCCGGCCGGACAGGACCTCCTCCGCTTCCCGCCGCACTTCCACGGGGTCGCGCAGGTCCGTGCCCTCGCGGGCGAGGAACGCGGTGTACTCGGTCAGAATGCCGAACTCGGTCGAGAGCCGCACGATTTCATCGACCAGCTCCTTCATCTTCGGGTCGTTGGTCGAGGCGGCCGGGTCGGCGCCGCTCTGGCGGATCGTGTCGATGAGCTCGGCAATCTTGCGGCTCGCCCACAGACGCGGCACGAAGCCGTTCTTCCTGCTCGTCTTGTCGAAATCGAAGCTGAATCTGAAGGTCCGCTCCTTCCCGAAGTAGTTGCCCTCGATCTCAAACACGAGGGCATCTTCGCCCACGTACTGGCCCAGAAGAACGAGATGGTCTCCCTCGAAGAAGTCGGGCAGTTTCTGCGGCAGGATATCGCGCGTGCGCCCAACGGCCGTGCCGCCGTCGGCATCCGTGACTCGCAGCCTGGGATCGGCCAGGACGGGACCGGTCAATTGGTTGAAGACTTTGCCGACTTTGACCTCGACGTCCTCTTTCGGCAGGACGAATTCCGCCCGCCCGCGCGACTCGCTCGCGATCTTCTCCAGGAGCGGCGCGTTGACATCGAAGCCGACGCCGAAGGTGAAGACCCGCCGGTTGTGCGGATTGGATTTGACGACGAGCTCGCGAATGGTCAGCTCCGAAGTCTGGCCGACCGTGGGAAGACCGTCGGTGAGGAACAGGACGATGGGCAGCATCCCGGCGACGGGCTCTTGCCGCAGGGCCGCCTCCAGGGCATCGTGGATATTCGTGCCGCCGGTGGCCGTCATGCCCTCGATATAGCGCAGGGCCGCCTTCTCAGTCCGGTCGTTTTTGAGCACCGGCTGGGGCGAGAACCATTCGACCGTGTTGTTGTAGAGGATGATGTTGAAGGCTTCGCCGGCCCGTAAGCCGGCCACGATCTGGAGCGCCGCTTCCTTGACCTGCTCGATCTTCTCGTTCCTCATGCTGCCGGAGCGGTCGATCACCAGCGTCACTTCCCGCTTGAGTGACGCCGTACCCGGTTCATCGGCCGCCTTGACCGGCAGACCCGCGAGAAGAAGGAAGTACCCGCCCCCGACTTTCTTGTCCGGGTAGGCAAACATGGAGGCGGTCACGCCGTTCTCTTGCAGCAGATAGGAAAGCCGAAACGGCCCCGGCTCCCGGCACGCCTCCAGCGCTATCTTCACCGAGAGTTCTCTGTCGCTGATGCGTTCCATTTCGAGCCGGTGGCTCGCCGAATAAACCGTCGAGATGGGGCGCTCGGCTTTGATGCGGGCCGTCACGGTCCACGGGACCGCATATTGCAGCGATTCGCTGCGCGGCAGGATGTAATCGACGCGACTGCCGTCCACGTCGAGCAGATGCTCGTAGGTCAAACGGACCTTCTGTTTGCTGCGGGCCTCGATCGGAAAGACGCTGGAGCGGATGAGATTGTAGCCGACGAACTCCACCAGCGCCGGGTCGCGAATCCGGGCCACCAGGTCCCGGTAGATGCGCCGGGCCTCCTCTCGGGGCAGGACGCGGGCCGTGATCTCGCCGCACGGGCCGTCGTAGGCAAAGCCGCGTACCACGGCCCCGTCGGGAACAGGGATGATCAACTCCGCCTCCTGCCGCCGCGAGGTCTCGTTCTCCAGGTGCATCTCAATCGTGGTCGTGGCGGTGGCCTCGACGATATCGACCCGGACCTCGACTTTTCTCATCTCGACCGCGCCGCGGTGCTCGGGCGCGAACGCCCGGGCCCGGCTCTGCGGGACGATGATGTTCGGCGCAAACGGCCGGACCTCGACGTGACGCATCTGCGCCTCGCTGCAATACGGTAGCGCCAGCACGAGCGTCGCGACGACAACCGGTATGACTCTGGACCTGTGCATCTTTGTGCCTCCTGAGCTTGTGACGGCAGTTCGGTTGGTTCACTCTATTAAGTATAACGCACAAAGAAGGTCCGGTTTTGTAAATAGAACGTAAAAACAAGGCGTGAGGACAAATTCACCCGACCCGTAAAAACAATGTAAAAAGCGCGTGGCAGGTTGGATGAAGAAATGGGCTGCGTCACGATGCGCCGGGTGCCGCGCTCATGTTTGGGTTGTTATACCGATTAGGAAAGATTCTTGCACGGTGGGCTTTGTCATCCTGAGGCGAAGCCGAAGGATCTGGCCACTGAAAGAGAGGTTTCTCTCGCTCGCAGCCCAGATCCTTCACTCCACTGCGCTCCGTTCAGGATGACACGGGCAGCGCACGAATGAGTCAAAATCCCCTGTTAGGGAATGCCGGACCGTGTGGCGGCTGCCGCGGCCGCGGGCTTACGGTTGCCATCCTTTCGCTCTGGCCTCTTCGAGGACGCGCTGCCTCTTCTCGGAGAGTTCCTGCCGCAGCAGGGGATAGTCCCCGGCCGATTCGATCGCTGTGTCGAGGCGCTTGAGCGCGAGGCCGTACTGCTGCTGCGCGAAGTGCAGGTCAGCCAATTGCTCGTGAATCTGCGCCCGTTCGATACCTTGCAGGGAGGGCAGCAGGCGTTCGAGCACGCGCACGGCTTCCGCCGGATTCCCCTGTTTCTGTCGCAGCCAGGCGAGATTCGTGCCGGCGGCGATCAACCTGGGATTGCACCGGACGGCCTGCTCGAAAGCCTGTGCGGCTCTGTCGAGCTGATCGAGGTGCCGGAAGCAGACGCCCAGGTTGTTCCAGGCGGACGCACTGGCGGGTTTGAGCGCGACGAATTCCTGGTACTGTTGGGCCGCCCGCGCATATTGCTCCATCAAAAGGAGTCGCCTTCCCAGGCGCTCCCGCAGGTCTGCCGAGTCGGGTGTCCGATTGACCGCGGCCTCACACGCCAGCGTCTCTTCGTGCATCTCTTTGAAAATGCTCTCGATGTCGCGGTCCAGCGGATTGGCCTTGTGGGCCATCTCAAAGGCGCGGTTCATTACCTGCGGATTGCCTTCCAGCATGCCCACCAATCCGAGCAGCGTGTATTTGGTCCCTTGGTAATATTGCTGAAGGACGGTTTGTGGGTCCTGCGTCTGTCCGGGTATCCCGGCGGCATTCGTCACATGCGGCTGGACGGGGGTATGGCACTCGCCGATGGCGTACAAGACATTCAGCCAGCACGCGTCCACGTCGCGCTTGATTGTGACTCCGAATTCCAGGTACGGCCGGTCGTCCGTGTGCAGCGGACCATTCCCCGCGAGTCTCCTCAGACCCTCTTCCCCCACCACGCAGCAATCGACGAAATCGTAGGCCGTGTGGATGCTGATTTGCTTCAGGTCGTCCCCGATGATGCTGCGGCTCATGATCTCACTGATGCGCCGCAGATCGAGCTGCATCGGTTCGAGCGTGCCGAGCAGGACCGAATGCTTGTTCAGGCAGTTGTTGGCCACCCAGAGAGAGCAATTCGGCATCGCCTTTTGAAAACTCCTGATGATGATCTGGAAATCCTGCAGTCTGAGGTCCAGGGGGACCCAGCAGGACAGCACGCCGCCCGGCTTGAGATGGTCCCGGCACGCCTTGAAATGGTCGTACGTGTACAGGGCGGAGCTGCCGGTCGTCCCCGGATAGGTCGAATCGTTCATGATGACGTCGAACTTCTCGTGAGTGAGTTTGATGAAGTTCTTGCCGTCCATGATGATCTTGCGAAGCCGAGGGTCCTCATACGAGCCGCGATTGATCTCCCTGAAGAACGAGCCGGCCCTGAAGACGCCGGGACAAATGTCCACGATACTATAATTGGCGACGCCGAAATCCAGACCGATGCCGCACGTTTCGCCGCTGCCGTAGCCGATCTGTACGACATCCTGGGGATTCCTGTGCACGAGCAGCGGCGCGTAGGCCTGCAGCTTCTGGGTCGTCCGCAGCATCAGGTCCACGCCGGCAACGTCGACGCCGTCCACCGCAATGAGCCGGTCGCCGTCCGGCAGGTCATGAACGGTCACCGTCCCCGTCACACCGTCGTCGACGAAGGCAATCTGGCTCGGGTAGTGGTAGGTGTTCATCGTCCGCAGGAAGACGTCGCGCGGCATGAACACCACGGCCGTCACGAGAAAACCTGCGGCGACGGCCGACAGCGGCGCCGCCCACCACGCCCTGCGCCGGCCCGAGAGCACGATCAGGAACAGCGCCAGCAGCAAGAGGATTCCAACGACCGCCAGGAAACTGCCGCGCAGGCCCAGCCACGGAACCATGACAAAGCCCGCCACGAACGAGCCAAGGACACAGCCCATCGTATTCCAGGCGTAGACCCGGCCGATATGCCGACCCACCGTCTGCCAGGCGGGCGCACAAATCTGCACGGCGATGGGAAAGACCATCCCGATCAAGACGGTTGGAATGAAGATGATCGCCAGCGTGTCGAGGAAGTGAGCGGCTATGTCCGTGGAGAAGGACGCGCGTGGGCCGACCAATCGCTCGATCACCAGCAGGTCGATGTGCCAGAGCCGCCCCAGCAGCCACATCGACGCGGCCACGGACAATCCCAGCAGAAATTCGACCATACCCAGGCCGAAGATCGGATTCCTTAGCCGGGGTACTACGATATTGCTGGAAATCAGACTGCCCAGGGCGATGCCGAGAATGAAGCACGTCAACATGCAGGCAAAGGCATATGCCGAAGCCTCCAGAACAAAGACAAGGACCCGCGTCCAGAGCACTTCCAGCGCCAGGGCGCAGAAGCCGGCCACCAAGATGCCCGCCAGAACCGCCGTTCGCCTGCCGCGTGAATGGACGACCTCGGCGTCTTTCCCTTGCGCCTTCACGGCCTCACGGGCGACCCGCTTTCGCTTCGAGGCGTCCCGAACGACCCGTCGCGGCTTCAGGACAATGGACATCACCAGGCCCATCATGCCGACCAGCACGTTGGCCCCGCCGGCCACGTACACAGACCGGCTCACTCCCAACAGCCTGATTAGGAAATAGCCTGCGGCAAAACTGCCGAGGACGGCGCCGAAGGTATTGACCGCATAGAGAAGGCCGACACTCTGACCGGTCGTGCGCCGCGTCTCCTGGCGGTCCGCGGGGATGGTCCATAAGCCGCTGATGACAGGCAGCGTCCCGCCCATGAGAACGGTTGGCAACAGGAGAATGGCCACGGAAGCGCCGAAGCGAACGAGGTTCAGTTCGTGGAAGCCGGGCGCGCGGACACCGAAGAACCAGAGGTAGAACTTGTCCACCAACTGCACGACGTCCGGAAAGGCAAAGGCATAGGCGCCGATTATGAATTCCAGGCATGCGTAGACTCGCAGGGGGCGGCGGATTCGGTCGGCCAGCAGGCCGAAGAGCCAACTCCCGAGCGCCAGCCCCAGCATGAACGCCGTCAGGACGGTGCTGGCCGCCAGCACGGTATTGCCGAAAACCGTGCCGAGCGAGCGCATCCATGCGATTTCGTAAATGAGTCCGGTCGCCCCCGAGACGAAAAACAGCGGCAGGACCAGCTTGCGGATGATCCAGATTCTAGGCTGCACGATCGCGTTCACGGCTGTTCCCCCGGGTTTCCGCCGGGCGCGTTGTCCGGCGGTCTGTTCTGCCTGTAGAGTGCCATCTGCCTGGTGATCTGCCCGACCAGCTTCTCATTGCCGGCGGCGAAGGCGATGTCGAGCGCTTGCTGCAGGGAACTGAGAGCCTTGTCGAGCTGACCGGTCTGGGCGTAGCTTGCGGCCAGGCACGAAAGCACGTCGGCGTTGCGCGGGTCCAGTCGCAGGAGGCGCAACCAGTGCACGATGGCTTGGTCGTGCTGTTTCAGGCGCGCCAGCGTGACGGCGAGATTGTAGCGTGCCGCCGCATTGTCCGGCTCAAGGCTCACGGCTTTCGACAGATACGGCAGACCCTCATGGAGCGCCCCTTTCCTGCATAGCGCGACCCCCAGTTTGTCGTGAGCCTTGGCATGGTCCGGCCTCAGTTGTACGGTCCTCAGGTAGTGTTGAATGGCCCTCTCGACGTTTCCCTGCTGCTCGAACGCCACCGCGAGGTTATAGTGGGCCTCCTGATCGTCCGGCTGGAGTCTCACCGCCTGCAACAAGTACCTGATGGCCTCCTGTCTGTCTCCCCGTTGGAGCATCGCCACGCCAAGGTTGAAGCACGCCTCGACGTTGTCCGGGGCGAGCTGAAGTGATTTCTGCAGATGGGTAATGGCGTCATTCAACATGCCTTTGGAGATGAAAGCGACTCCCAGATGGGTGTGTATCTCACTGTTCGCCGGGTCGATGGCAGCGGCTTGGGACAAATACCTGATCGCCTCGTCATGCTGTTTGCGTCCGAACATGGCCAGCCCAAGAAAATAATATGCATCCGCGTTCTTTGGATTCAGCTCCAGCGCCTTGCGGCATTGGCGCTCCGCACCCTCATAATCGTTTGATTTCAGATGCTCCCAGGCGGCCCTGGTATAAGAGAGATCGTCGATGAACTGCTCGCGTATCCGCCGGATGGCGCTTGGAGCGGCATTGACGAATTCGGGTATGTTCGCGGCACGATCGGGTGCGCTGAGGCGGTCCAGAACAACCGCAGGCGTGCTCTCGCCGTTCTCGTCGATGTGGGTCAGGAAGAGTTGCGTGTAGGGAGAATCCGGCTTGCCCGAGAAGACGAGCCATCTGCCGTTGGGAGAGAAGCTGTGCCAGGAGTTCATTCGTTTGGTGTTCGCACGCAGTCTTCTGGCTTCGCCCCCCTCGGCGGGAATGATGTAGAGCTCGCTGTCGGGCTGAAGGAGCATGTAGTTCTCCGCTCGGCAGAAGACGATCCATTTCCCGTCCGGCGAATATTTCGGGAAGAAGTTGCTCTTGTCGTTGAAGGAGGCCCCCGCCAGCGGCTCGGCCTTACCCCCCCGGCCGTTGTTGAACGGGATGCGATAGAGATTGAACTTGAAAGGCTTGCCGTCCTGGAGGAACTCGCGGCATTCATCGGGGCTCAGGAGCACCTTTCGGGGGCCGCTCACACCCCGGAGGCTGTAGGCCTGTGTCGCGGCGAAAACGAGGTATTTCCCGTCCGGGCTCCACGTCGGATTGCTTTGCACAAGGTTCGGATCATCGGCACCCGGCAGCGACTGGAAAACACTGGTCTGCCGGTCGTATATGCACAGAATGCCTTTCACCGGAAAGAACAACTGCGAGAAGTCCAGGCCGGGCTTGGGGACAAAAACGGATTCGTCCTTGACGGTGCTCACGACGAATCTGCCGTCGGGAGAGACCTGGGAAAGCAGGCCGTACGTGATTTCACTTTCGCTTCGCTTGTAATCGCTCCAGGTGATGATCGTGCTCTTATCGAGAGTCATGTGTTTCCGGACCGCCGCGACGGCATACGAGCCTTTGTCATTGGCGTAATCGACGTCCAGCCCCAGAACGTCGGCGTCGGCGGAGAACGAGTGACAATTGCCGCAGACGGGCAGGTTCTCCAGGACGATCGGCGGGGCTTCCTCAGACGAGACCGCCCCGAAACGCCAACGAATCCGGGACGGGTCCCGGACCGCGTCCACGAACGGCAGGTTTACCTCACGGTAGAACAGCGGCGCGGCGACCTTGTGCGCCGAGGTCTTGATCGTGATATGGCCGGCGGAGAAGGCCTGGGACGGCGTCTTGCGGTTGACGCCGAAGATGGTCACGGTTGCCGGCTTCTCGAGAGAACGCTTCTTGATGTCTTCCCAAACCGGCTCCTCCGGCCGCCACCGAGCCTGCCGGGCAAAAAAGGCGATGGGTCCCCGGCCGTCCGAAAACTCGACCGCGACCAGCCACAGTCCCGAGCGGGGATGGCTGTCCTTCCAGCGAAAACAGGGTGCGGGAATCTCGGGCGGGAACAGGATTTCGTCGAGCGGGTACTCAATCGCCAACGGGTCCAGTTGGGCCGTATTCTCGATGGCCTTGAGCACATCTTCGGGGTCTGTACCGCGAGCGGACAGAATCACCAGACCGGCGGCTGCCACGGCCACCGCGCTTAGTCCCATGATGAGATTTCGCACCGACCTGCGCATACGGCCTTCACTTCATAACCTCGGCCCCCACGGCGCGTTCACTTGGACCTCGGCGGTTAATCCTATCCAGTGGCCTCAAAACACTTTACGAGTGGATTATATGCGTTTTGCCCCTGTGAAGCAACACGGCCCTGAGATAGTCTCTAGAGCACAAAGGCCGAGAGGCTGACGGCACAGTGTCGGAAACTCTCGGTGGACAGCGTCATCGTGCGCCATTTCGGGCTGCGGCGTCTCATGTGGCGGCAGTAATCATCGAGCGGGATGCAGAAGAACAGGTACCGGTCGGGGCCGCAGGTGAGCGCGTCGTACCCGTCGAAATCGACATCGACCTTCGCCACCCGGTAGGCGAAGACGAAAACCGGCTCGTGGTCCGCCCCGAGGGCGCGCCTCCAAATCTGCAAGCTCTCAATATCGTCTCGGGTGACCCAGCACTCGAAGCCGGTCAGTTCCGTCACGGTCGTTCCCTGGAACGTTCGGCCCTTGACTTCGACAATCACCTTGCGGTCCGGTCGGAGAGAGAGCAGAAAATCGAAATTCTTGACGGACCTGCCGGACGACCCCGGCCGTTTGTGCTCGTCCGCCCGGACGTAATCAACGCCATGATCGAGCAGCCAGTTCTCGAACGCGCGTTCGTAGTGGTTCGCAGACAAGTCCCTCATAACGCCCACACTCCGCCTCCATATCGTCCCGATTGTCGAGAACTCCGGCCTGATACGGATTATGGTCAATTCGTGCGCGGTCTGTCATCCTGAACGGAGCGCAGCGCAGTGAAGGGGGTTCCCCAAACGCGAATGATCGCGTTT
>JABAOC010005108.1_pt1 | contig 10284 bp, 13 predicted proteins | sample 7062161 | NCBI WGS metagenome assembly JABAOC01 (sample SAMN14538625, study PRJNA623070) | marine sediment metagenome | biome: marine biome [ENVO:00000428]; feature: marine pelagic biome [ENVO:01000023]; material: deep marine sediment [ENVO:00002113] | place: India: Gulf of Khambhat ...
CGCCGCAAGGAGGTCGTCCGGAAACCCCACTCCCATAAGATAACGCGGGACGCGGGGGGGCAGCTTCGCCTCGAGATCGTCCAGCACGCGAAGCATCACGGCCTTGGGCTCACCTACCGCCAGCCCTCCCACGGCCAAGCCGGTCCACTCGGCGAGCCCCAACACCTCCTCGGCGGCGCGCCGACGCAAGTCCAGGTGACCCGCTCCCTGTATGATGGGCCACAGCGTCTGGCGGCCAGGCTGCCCCGATGCCAGCGCCGCGTGCCGCTGGGCACCGAGCTCGAGCCATCGGGTAGTACGTGCCACAGCGTCCTCCGCGGTCGCGTGATCGGCATCCCCCGGTACAACGTGGTCGAACGCCATCGCCACGTCGGCACCCAGGACCCACTGAATCTCCACCGCACGCTGCGGCGTCAGCCGGTGCCGCTTTCCGTCCACATGCGATTGGAACTCGACGCCGTCGTCGTCGACCTTGCGGAAGCCCTCAAGCGAGAAAACCTGGAATCCGCCCGAGTCGGTCAGTATGGGGCCATCCCATGCCATGAAGCGGTGGAGCCCGCCGAGGGTAGCCACAACGTCTTCACCAGGGCGCACGTGGAGATGGTATGTGTTCGCCAGCACGATGGGGGTCCCGATGGCGTCGAGGTCCAGGGGCGAGAGGGCGCGCACGGTCCCCTGTGTGCCCACGGGCATGAAGGCAGGAGTCTCCACCATACCATGAGGCAGCGTCAGTGCGCCGGCACGGGCCGCGCCGTCGGTGGCTTCGAGTCGGAAGGAGAACGTGCTCATATGATCGCCATGGCGTCGCCATAGCTGAACAGGCGGTACTGCTGGGCTATCGCTTCCCGATACGCGACCATCGTGTGCTCGTACCCTGCAAACGCCGCCACCAGCATCAGCAGCGTGGAGCGGGGAAGATGGAAATTGCTCAGCAGTGCGTCTACCACTTTGAAATCGTACGGCGGGTAGATAAAGAGTTGCGTCCAGCCAGATCCGGCGGTCACGACCGTCGGGGTTGATCCAGCGGTCGCGGCGGTCTCGAGGGTCCGGGCGGCGGTGGTCCCCACCGCCCACACGCGGCGACCAGCGGCCTTCGCGCGGTTCACGGTCTCGGCCGCTGCCTCACTCACCGAGTACCACTCGGCGTGCATGCGGTGTTGTCCGGGATCGTCCACGTCCACCGGCTTGAAGGTGCCCGGTCCCACGTGCAGCACGATCTCTACGGTCTGCACGCCGCGTTCGGCAACCTGGTTCAGGATCTCGGACGAGAAGTGGAATCCCGCGGTGGGGGCTGCCACGCTGCCCTCCACTGCAGCGTATACGGTCTGGTAGCGCTCACGGTCCGCGGGCTCCGGAGGACGCTCGATGTACGGCGGCAGGGGAACGCTACCGTAGCGGAGCATCAGTTCCGGAACCTCGAGGCGACCGGTGAACCGGACGCGCCGTACTCCTCCGCCGACCACTCCGACGATCTCCGCCACGCTGTCGTCTCCGAACCGGACCTTGCGCCCGACCTTCAGTTTGCCACCCGGGTGTACCATCGCGAGCCACGAGCCGTCGGATTCGGCATGCACTAGGAGCAACTCGGCTTCTCGCCCGTTGTCCCGTACGCCTCTCAACCGTGCCGGGATCACGCGACTGGTGTTGACCACGAGCGCATCCCCGGCGTCGAGCAGGCCGGGAAGGTCTCGGAACCGGCGATGGTGGATGGTGCCGCTCTCCCGTTCCAGCACCAGTAGCCGGCTGCCACTGCGTTCCGGCAGTGGACGCTGTGCGACGGCCTCGCGGGGGTAGTCGTAGTCGAAGTCGGAGGCGCGGTACCTGTTAGCCACCGGTGTCGTCGCCAAACATCGACCTCTGCTCACCGGATGCCGTGGTGGGAAGCGTGTAGCCGAAGTGCCGGTACGCTGCAGGGCTGGCGGTGCGGCCCCGGGGCGTGCGGTGCAGGAAACCCTGCTGGATCAGAAAAGGTTCGTACACCTCCTCGAGCGTGCCGGCGTCTTCCCCCACGGCCACCGCGATGGTGTTCAATCCCACAGGCCCGCCGTCGTACTTCTCAATGATGATCTGCAGGATCCGGGCGTCCATGTCGTCGAGGCCGTACTCATCAACATTGAGTCGGCTGAGGGCTGCCTGGGCGACCTCGGTGGTGATACTGCCGTCGGCCCGCACCTGGGCGTAGTCCCGCACCCGCCGGAGGAGACGATTCGCCACCCGCGGTGTCCCCCGGCTGCGTTTGGCGATCTCGCTGGCGCCATCCGGCTCAGTCCGCACCGAGAGGATGGCAGCCGAGCGCGTCACGATCTGCTGCAAATCCTCTGCGGGGTAGTAACCGAGGCGCTCAACCATGCCGAATCGAGCCCGCATGGGGGGGGTGAGCATGCCATACCGAGTGGAGGCGCCGATCAGCGTGAACGGCTCCACGCCCATTGGGATCGTCTGGGCATGGGGGCCTTCGCTGATCCGAACGTCGACGCGGTAGTCTTCCATGGCCGGATAGAGGAACNNCGTGTAGAGGTACTCCTCGACGGCCGGGTCGAGGCGGTGGATCTCGTCGATGAACAGGATGTCGCCGGGCTTGAGGGTCGTGAGCAATCCCACCAGATCGCCGGGCTTCTCGAGCACCGGCCCGCTCGAGGTGCGGATGTTCACCCCCATCTCCTTAGCGATGAGCATTGCCAGTGTGGTCTTTCCCAGGCCCGGTGGTCCGAAAAACAGGGTGTGATCCAGCGGCTCGCCCCGCTGCCGCGCCGCGGCGATGGCGATCTGGAGGCTCTCCTTCACCCTGGCTTGGCCGACGAACTCATCCATCCGGGAGGGCCGCAGCGAGGCCTCAGCGGATTTCTCCTCGGGGAGTGGCTCCGGCGTGGTGATCTCGGTGCGGCTTATGCCTTTGCGGTCGCTTGCCACCGTACGGGCCGTTCGTCCTTCCTGACGAGGTGCGTCGTGCGACACGTGACGCATCTGTCTTCCACTTCTGTCACATCGACGCCGACCAGCTTTCGGTTGGTCGCGCCGCACGAGGTGCAGATCCACTCAGCGGTTGTCATCGCAGGGGTCGTCATTCGGGTTGGGTTAACAGTTGTAGCGCGCCGCGGATCAGGTCAACCGGCTCGGTAGGTTCGTCGCGGGACAGCACCGTGCGCACCGCCCGATCCGCCTCTGNNNNACCCCAGGTTGACCAGGGCCTGCACTGCCTGCTCGGCGGGTGCGCTCGCCGCTGCCTTCACACCCGGTACGACGATGTCGCCCAGCCGGTCCTTGAGCTCGAGCACCATGCGTTCAGCCGTCTTCTTGCCGATGCCGGGGACGGTGCACAGGGCGGCGAGGTCTCTCTCCTTGATCGATCGCACCACCCGAGCGCCCCCGAGCGTCGAGACGAGGGCCAGGGCGAGTCGGGGTCCAACACCCGTCGCGCCCAGGAGGCGCTGGAACACATCCCGTTCGTGCTCCTGGTCGAAGCCGTAGAGCGCCCACCCATCTTCCCGTACCACCAGCACGGTCGTCAACGCCACGTCGGTCCCTTCCGGTGGCAGGTTTTCCAGCACGCCGAAAGGGACTGCGATTTCGTAGCTCACCCCGCCCGCGGTAGCCACGATCACCCTGTCACCGGTTTTCGAGATGATAGTCCCGCGGACTCCGAAGATCACGCGCCCGCCCCTCGTCTGATGAGGTAGGTCAGCGCAACGGCGACCCCGTCGGCCGCATCGCTGGGGGTGGGAGGGCGTTTGAGGTTGAGGAGTTGCTGCACCATGTAGGCGACTTGAGTCTTGGCCGCGCCGCCGGCACCAACGACGCTCTTCTTCACCGTGGCCGGCGGGAACTCGGTGATGTCGAGTCCCGCTCGGGCCGCTGCCAGGAGAATCACTCCGCGGGCGTGCCCCAGGGTCACGGTGGTACGAACGTTCTTGCCGTAGAAGATGCTCTCCAAAGCGAGGGTGGTTGGCTCGTGCCGCTCGATGAGCTCGCAGATACCGTCGTACAGGGTGTCGAGGCGGTGCCACATCTTCTGCTTGGGGTTGGTGCGGATGACTCCACATTCGACGAGGCGGCCCGGTCGGCCCGCAGCGGGCTCCACGACCCCGTAGCCGGTCACGGTGGTGCCGGGATCGACACCCAGCACGCGGAGTCTCACCCGCTGACCGCCGCGAGCGTCTCCGTGTCGATATCGAAGTTACTGAACACCGTGGAGACGTCGTCGTGTTCTTCCAGGGCGTCCATCAGCTTCAGCAGCTGCTCAGCCTCCTTGCCTTGCACGTGGGCCGTGGTCTGCGGAATCAGGGCAATCTCGGCCTGCTCAGCCTCGATGCCGCTGGCCCGCAGCGCGTCGCGTACAGCGTGGAGGGTGGTGGGCTGTGTCGTCACGATGTGCTGGTCGCCCACGGTGACCATGTCTTCGGCACCGGCGTCAAGCACCGCCTCCATCGCGACCTCCTCGGGGTACCGTGTGGCGTCCAGGTAGACCTGGCCGCGCTTCTCGAACAGCCAGGCCACCGAGTTGGGCTCCCCCAGGGAGCCGCCGATCTTGGAAAACAGGTGGCGGATTGAGGCAACCGTGCGGTTCAAGTTGTCGCTAGTGACCTGGATCATGATGGCGGCGCCACCCGGACCATAGCCTTCGTATGTCGCCTCCTCGTAAGCGATGCCCTCGAGTTCACCGGTGCCCTTCTTGATCGCGCGCTCGATGTTCTCGGCGGGCATGTTCTCCGCCTTGGCGTTGTCGATGGCGGTGCGGAGCCGAGGGTTGCCGTCGGGGTCCCCGCCGCCGTGGCGTGCGGCCACGGTGATTTCCTTGATCAGCTTGGTGAACTTGGCGCCACGCCTTGCGTCGGCGGCAGCTTTCCTACGCTTGATCTGTTTCCACTTGCTGTGGCCGGCCATACCGCCTCGGAGAGAGGAAGCAATTCGCAGTTCGCAATTCGCGTTCTGCAATCTCACGAACTGCTAATTGCGAATTGCCCATTGCCAGATGGTGAAATATATGCGCCTCGTGGAGGCCCACAACTTCAACTTGCCCGGCGCACAATCGCTTGCTACGCTTCTCCCTGTATGACGATTCGCCATCTGCGGAATCTCGGTTACTTGGGGGGGGTCGCGATCCTGGCGTGGGCCGTTTCCGGGTGCGGAGAAGAGGACCGCGCCCCCGAGCGCCTCCCTCGAGAGGTCATGCTTGGTGCTCCGGTCTTCAGGCCGAGCACGCGCATTGCCCAAGGGGGCTCGGCGGAAACAGTGGAAACCGTGTTTCGCGCCGATGCCGTTCCCGATACGGTTGCGGCCTGGTATCGGCGCGCGCTCAGCGCCAGGGGCTGGTACATCGTTGGTGATACCCGCGACCGTGACGGTGTCATCACCCTCTACGCCCAGCGCCGAGGACCGCCGCTGTGGGCAATCATCCGCCCAGGTCCGGGTGGCCGGGGAACCGAGTACTCTCTAATCGGGGTGCTGCCGGATACCACGAGTACGGAGCGCTAGCCGCGTGAGTCACCCGCCGCTGGTGCGGCCCTCGGCTGCAGCGGCCCAATCCACTTGACATCCTTCGCTGGTCGGGTCCTTGCGGCCTACGTAATCGTCTGCATCGTGTGGGGCTCCACCTACCTCGCCATCCGCATAGGCGTCCGGCACATGCCACCGGGGTTGTTCGGCGGCATTCGCTTTCTGACTGCCGGTCTCCTGCTTCTAGGACTTGCCCGGGGATTGGGGTTGCGGTTGCCTACCCGGGGACGCGATTGGCGGACGGCCGCCATCGTCGGGGTCTTGCTACTCGGAGTCGGCAACGGGGTCGTTATTTGGGCCGAGCAGTTTGTCGAGTCGGGGACCGTTGCAATTCTCATCGTGACAGGCGCGCTGTGGATGGCGCTGTTCGATGCGGTCGTTCCGGGGGGTGCGGTCCGACCGACCTGGCGCCAGTTCCTGGCCTTGCTCTTGGGGTTCGGAGGCGTGGTGCTGTTGATTGGAGGCAATGTCGAATCTCTTGGGAGCGCTGGCTGGTTCGGCCCCGTGGCCGTCATCGGGTCGGCTGCGGCCTGGGCCATCGGCTCGGTGTATTCCAATCGGAACCCAGTGCGCACCAGCCACTACGTGCACTCAGCACTTCAGATGCTGTTCGGAGGAGGGGCGCTGGCGGTGACGGGACTCCTGTTCGGTGAGTTGGCCGAACTGCGTCTTTCGCTCCCGGGATTCGGCGCAATTGCTTATCTGATCGTGTTCGGTTCGATAGTTGCATACACCAGCTACGTCTACCTGTTGAGGCATGCCCAGCCTGCGTTCATCGGCACCCACGTATACGTGAACACCGTAGTGGCCGTGCTCCTGGGCTGGATCATCCTGAGCGAGCACGTCACTGCCCGAACGTTCGTCGCTATGGCGGTCATTCTGGGTTCCGTCGTGTGGGTGCGCCAGGCGGGTCGCGCGGTCGCGCGGTCGGGCGATCACGGCATGGGACGGCAGGACGGCGTGAACGGGATGACGGCAGGGTAGTGTGTGGTTCTGTGGTTGTGTGGTTAGTGGTTCGTTCTGGTCCATAACCACTGGAAGGCGACCACAGACCACAGACGACAAACCACAAACCACAGAACCACAGACCGCTCCTGGCTGCCCTCCTACCTCTCCGGGTCCAACATATCCTCAAACCGCAGCCAGTGCTGGTAGAAGTAGAGATCGATGAAGCCGGTGGGGCCGTTACGGTTCTTCGCGACGATGAGTTCGGTCGCGCCCTCCACGCCGCCCCCGGGGTTGTACATCTCCTCCCGGTAGACCCCGAGCACGATGTCGGCATGTTGCTTCACGGCGCCAAGGATGCCGAAGTCGTCGAGGCTGGGCCGGGGGTCGTCCCGTTTTGCCACGTGGCGGGGGAGTTGCGCGACTNNGCTACCTGGCGGTCTAGAGCCAGGGCCTTGAGGGCGCGCACCGCGGCAGCGGTGTCCTCGTCCTGGGTCAGTCGGGGGGAGGGGGGTGGGAGCAGCTGGACGTAGTCGACAACCACGAGCGCCGGGTCGTCCGCCCAAGCGGCGGCGAGGGCGTCGTCGAACTGTTGCCCCACCAGCGGAAACACGGAGAGCGGCAGGTCTCTCAACCGCAGCGCGGCCGCCCCGATTGCGGCGCGCTCGCGCTCGTTCAGCGTGGCGGAGCGGACCGAGTCGACTTCGACCCGCGCCTCGAGGGCCAGGGCCCGCTCCATCAAGCGATCCTCGTCCATTTCGCCGGAGAAGAACGCCACTCGATGTCCGGCGTCGGCGCTCCGCAGCGCGATTGCCAGGGCCAACGCCGACTTACCCGACCCCACGTCGCCTCCCAGCACCACGAGGTCCCGCCGGCGAAACCCGCCGCCCAGCACCCGGTCGAGGGAGGGGAATCTGGTTGGCACGGTATCGGGAGCTGCCTCCCCGGGCGGAAGCGTGTCGACCTGGTGAACCAGATTTGTGAGGGAATCGCGGCGCACTCGCCGGCGCGCCCTCATACTCCTGCCTTCTGAACGCTGCGCTCCACGTTGCGTGCCTTGCGGGCCGCGAGGGCGATGGCCTCGGCGGCGTCGCTGCCCATGGCCTCTCGCGTGGGAGCTACGAGTTGATGGAGAGCGACGGCTACCCCATCAAGGCTCCCAGCTCTGAGCTCTCGCACGGATCCAGACAACGCCCGCCGCAGCGGAGCGGGGAGCGACAGGCTGCTCAGGCGGCGTTCAAACAGCTCCAGGCGCCGCCGACACGCGCGGTCGGTCAGCTGATCAGGGGGAAGCCGTCCGTCGCATTGCCGGACGAACAGCCAGAGGGCAAAGAGGCCGTTGCGTTTGGGACCCCGCGCTGCATTCGCCATGGCTTCCAGCAGGCGGTCTTCGGCCGGTGACAGTTGGTCGGTCACGATTGAGGCTCCAGCAGCGGGCGCGCAGCACAATGTAGGGGCCGCCTGGGTTGCCTGCCAGAGCGGTGCGTTGATGCGCAACCGGTGGACCCCTAGGTTAGGTTTTGATGAGGTGGGTGGTGGGTGGTTGGTGGTCCGTGGTGTGTGGTTGGTGGTGTGTCGTCGAACGCGCATCTCCAGGCGCCGCCGTGCGAGCAGACCACGAACTGCTAATTGCAAACTGCAAATTGCTCGTTGAAGGCTCAAGGAAATGCCCCGTCCCAAGACTGTTCTCTGGGTTGACGACGAAGTCGAGTCGCTCGACGCACACGTGCTGTTCCTCCGGGAACAGGGCTACGACGTGGCACAGGCGGCCCACGGGGACGACGCCATCGCGTTGCTGCGTCGTCAGCCGTACGGAGTGATCCTGCTGGACGAGCAGCTGCCTGGGAAGCGTGGCCTAGAGTTGGTGAGCGAGATCCGCTCCATCGACCCTGCCGTGCCGGTGGTGATGGTGACGAAGAGTGAGGAGGCCGGCACGATGCACGAAGCCATCGGGATCCGGCTGGACGACTATCTGGTCAAGCCGGTGAACCCCCGCCAGGTGCTGACTGTGGTCACCCGCCTGCTGGAGGGGGACCGGATACGGCAGCAGCGGCTGGCTCGGGATTTCGTCACCGATTTTCGGGAGCTGGAGCAACGACGCAGCTCTCGTCTGGGGTGGCGGGAGTGGATCGAGATCGTAGTCGAGATGTTCCAGTGGGATGCCCGGCTGGGCCAGAGCGACGAGAGCGGACTCAAGGACGCCCTCCACAGCTTCGAGGCGAGTCTCCACGACGACTTCGCCAACTTCATCGAGGCGGGCTACCCCCTTTGGCTTGCCCATCCCGAAGGTGACCGACCGCCCCTCTCGGTAGACGTGTGCAGCGAGTTTCTGGTGCCCCTGATCGAGGCGAACCGGACCGTGCTGTTCGTGGTGGTGGACTGCCTGCGACTCGACCAATGGGAGCTCCTGAAGCCCCACATCACCGAGCTGTTCGACGTCGAAGAGTCCTACTACTTCAGTATCCTGCCCTCGGCCACACCGTTCGCCCGCAACGCCATCTTCAGCGGGCTGTTCCCGCTGGAGATCCAGACACGGCATCCGGAGTGGTGGGGAGATCGGGACGATGAGAGCCTAAATGCCCACGAAGCCGAACTCCTGAGCGAGCAGTTGGGAGAGCTGGTGGGCGAGGCGGTGCCGCAGCGATACGAGAAGGTGGCCACGGCGTCCGAGGGCGAGGCGCTGCTCAAGCGAATACCCGGCTATCTCTCACAGGAAGGCGTCACCGCCCTGGTCTTCAACTTCGTGGATCAGCTGACGCACGGACGGGCCGAGAGCGCGATCCTGTACGAAGTGGCCCGCGATTCGCAAGCACTCCGAGCGGTCACGGCTACTTGGTTCGAGGATTCCGCCCTGTTCCGGGCGCTCAAGGAGGCGGAACGGCGTGGTGTGCCGGTTCTGCTCACCACGGACCATGGGTCGATCCACTGTCATACGCCGGCGACCGTGTACGCCAAGCGCGACGCGACGGCGAACCTGCGGTACAAGTTCGGAGAGGATCTCCGGGCGGAGAAGCGCTCGACGGCGATTCTGGTAGACAACTTGCCCCGGTGGGGCCTCCCGAAGATGCGGCTTGGTGTGCGCCTGCTCATGGCGAGGGGCGACCACTTCTTCGTATATCCCACGAAGCTTCGGGAATACCAGGCACGGTACCGTGGTTCCTTCCTCCATGGTGGCATCACTCCCGAAGAGCTGATCCTTCCCATCGCACTGCTGACGCCGCGCGGAGCGAAGTAGGTGCACCGCTACCGGCGGCTCCTGGGCTACGTCCGCCCATACCGCGTCGCCTTCGTCATCAGCGTTGTTGCCGCCGTCGTGGCATCCACGCTCGACGGGTTTACGCTGGCGCTACTCATCCCGTTTCTCCGTCTTCTGTTCGGCGAGGCCTCCGGCATTGCCGAGGCACCGACGGTGGTAGAGCGCGCGCTGGCGCTCGTCGTCGGGGGCTTCCTCGATACCGGCGACCGGGGCTCTGCTCTCCGGAACGTGGTGTTCATCATCCTTGGCACGGTGGCAGTCAAGAATCTGGCGGTCTATGGTGCGNNGGCCAGTACATCCAGGAAGGCGTCGCCCGCGATCTGCGAACCGGACTATACGCCCATGTCCAAAGGATGGGGTTGGGATTCTTCCAGCGTACCAAGGGTGGCCAGCTCTTGAGCCGGATGGTAGCGGACACCGATTACGCGAAGTGGGTGGTGAGCGCCGCGCTCGTGTCGGTGCTCCAGAGTACGGTGCTCATCGCAGTGTACGTCGCCATCCTGTTTTCCCTCTCCTGGCCGCTCACGCTGGTTACGCTCACGGTGGCGCCAGCCATTGTCCTCATCATGCGGCCAATCCTCCGCCGCGTC
>JABAOC010021802.1_pt1 | contig 10283 bp, 9 predicted proteins | sample 7062161 | NCBI WGS metagenome assembly JABAOC01 (sample SAMN14538625, study PRJNA623070) | marine sediment metagenome | biome: marine biome [ENVO:00000428]; feature: marine pelagic biome [ENVO:01000023]; material: deep marine sediment [ENVO:00002113] | place: India: Gulf of Khambhat ...
GAGGAAGCAGTCCCCCAACTGCTCGCGCAACAGCTTGATCTCCTCCTGCTTGGCGGCCAGTGTGTGCTGGAGGGCGCGAATCTCGGCCAGTTGCTCGCCGCGCCGTGCGCCGGTCTGCTCCTGCTCCGCCTGGGCGCGCAGCTTGACTATGCGGGCCGAGATATTCTTTGCATTCTCCAGCTCACGGTTCAGGGAAAGCTGCAACTGGTCGGTGCGCAGTTTGATCAGCAAGTCGCCCTTGCGCACGAACTGCCCGTGGCGGAACTCCACCCGCTCCACCTCCCCGCTGAGAGCCGGGGTCACCACCCGCGTCTCAGCAGGGGCGACGAAGCAGTCGGCCTTCACCTTCTCCGGCACCGGACGGATGGCGACGAACCAGACCAGCGTCGCAGCCGCTGCCAGCCCGACTGTCCACTTCAGCGCCCTCCCCAGGCGGGCCGGGCCGCGGGCGGCGCCCTTCTTCGCCCGGTCCAGACGCCGGGCGTAGAAGGAACTGAGCGGCAGACGCCGAAACAGGCGCCCGTTGGCCAGCGTGGCCCCCGCATGGGCGGCATAGACTGCGCACAGGGCCCGCTCGAACGGGCTCAGGGGCTCCTCCTGGAAGCTCTCCAGAATCAGGGCGCCGACCGGCTCCCCCTCCTCCGGCGCCAGGGGGAACACCAGCAGTGAGGTGGCCCCGGTCATGAGGCAGTAGGAGTTGACCCGCTGGCGGATCTGCTCGTCCTCGATCTGGTCAAGCTCCGTCTGGCCGGGGAAGTGCAGGACCGGCCCCCCGCGCTTCATGACGAGTTGGCCCAGTTCGCACGACAGCCTGGCCCAGGCGCTCTTGTGGTCCGGCTCGGGCACGCTGCTGACGGCCGCCAGGCGCATCTCGCGGCCTTCCCAGCTCAGCAGAACCGCCCGGTCCAGCCCGGCTATCTCCAGGGAGGAGTTGACGATCACCTCAGGCAGCTCACGGGAGAAGGCGCAGTGCTGAAGCTGGAGGGTGGCCTTGCTGAGGCGGTCCACGTCCTCCTGCTGACGGCGGTGGATGCTCAGCAGCCGCTGGGCGGAATACAGGCTGTAGTAGCCGACGAGGGCCTCGGCCAGCTGCACCGAACGGCGGAACGCAGCCTGAGGGAGCTGCGGAAACAGCAGCCGCACCACTCCCACCGCGCCCTGGAGCCCGACCACCGGCACGAAGGCCAGCCGGCGGCGCTCGCCTCGAGCGGGAGCGAGAGGGTCGAACGCCTCCGGCCCCTCGTCAATGATGACCGTGCGGACTTCCTGGTAGGCCGTGCGCAGGCCGGAGCGCTGCTGCTCCCGCGGCACGCGCACCTCGCCGCCCACCCCGGAGCGGGCTTGCACTTCCTCCCGCAGGGCCAGCTCGCCGTGCTCAACCAGCCACAGGCTGGCCGCCAGCGCACCCGTGGCGTCCAGCACGATGCGCAGCACCTCCCGGTTGAACGAGACGCCCGGGGGGCCGGACAGGCTCAGCTCAATAAGCTGGCGCGAGACGGCCTGGAGACTGGTTTCCTCTTCTGCCATGCTCCGAGGGGCGCGCGGGCCGGTGGTCAGGGACTTACTCGGGACCGGCGGGCGGCTGCTGCTGACCGGTGGAGATGTCTATCTCCCCGTGCTCCTGTTCGTAGCGTCGTATCAACTGCCCCAGGGACAGGGCGAGCCGCTTGGCGTTGCGCGGAGAGAGGACCACCTTGCTTTCGAGCTGGATCACCTGGCCGGGGCCGAACATGTTGCCGAACGCCAGCAGCGCGGCGTCCCGCCCGCCGGTCACTGTGAAGAAGTTGGCGTAATGCGTCGGCGTGCCCGGGTCGCGCAGCTCGTACTGCCGTTCCTGTCCCTCCGGCTCAAAGCGCGGGCCGACCTGGTCGTCGCTCACGGGGGATCTCCTTTGAAGGACCTGCGAGGAATCGCTGCTGCACGGTTGGGAATGTAGCGGCGCGCCCGCCTGCTGTCAAGCTCGGGGCCGCCGCTCACGGTGCCCGAAAGCTTGCGCCAGCCGGGCGTGTGGTGTAGAGTCAGATGATGCCCGGACGCTGCCAGCGGAGCGATCATCCATGTGGTCGGCCCAGGACCAGAACGCGCGCTTCTCGGTCGAACTGAAGGGCCCTGAGCGTGAGGGACAGCACTACCAGGTGGGGCCCACAGGGCTTCTTGTGGGGCGTTCGTCCGTCTGCGACGTCGTGCTGAGGAGCCGCGAGGTATCCCGCCGACACGGGTACTTCTACGCCGACGGGGAGGCGCTCTACGTAGAGGACCTCGGCTCGCGCAACGGCGTGCAGGTCAACGGGCAGCAGGTGCGCAAGCAGCGTCTTCACGGCGGGGACGTCGTGGCAATGGGGCGGATCAGCTTCGTGGTGCAGCCGCGGGGCAAGCAGAGAGGCCTGATGGGTCTGCTGGCCGGGCTTCGCTCGAACTCCGCGGCCCGGGAGCCTGCCCGGCAGTTGGCGCTGCCCGCCTTCCTTGGCCAGCCCGGGGGTTCGCTTGCGCTGGCCAGCCTCGCCTTCGGAGTCATGTCCTACGTGCACTGGGCCTTTGGCCTGTGTGCGGTTGTGCTGGCGGCGGTGGCGTGGCCTACTATGAGACACGGCGGAGCGCGTTCCCCGTGCGCCAATCGGTGCTGGCCGGAGGGATAGTGCTGGGCCTGGCTGGCGCCGCCCTCAACGGCTGGTTCGGCGCCGTGGTCCCCAGGCTGCGCGAAGCGGAGGAACTGAGGGCCCGCGCCGGCTGTCGGCAGAACCTGACTGTCATAGCGCAGGCCATCCGGCAGTATCGGCACCTGCACGGCGGACGGTTCCCCACCTGCCTGGAGGAGCTTGTGCTGGAGGAATTACTGGCGGAGGGGCATACTCGATGCCCCGGCCCGCTGCTGATGCAGGGGCAGCGCGGCGGCTACCTCTATGTGCCTCCCCCGGCCGGCGCCCCCGATGAGCCCTACGCCCCGCTGGTCTGCGACGCCGCGATGGACAACCACCACGGCCGAGGCGGATGGGTGCTGCGGCGCAACGGGCGGGTGGACTGGGTCTATCCGCCGCAGTTCGGACAGCTCTTAAGCGAGTGGGCCGAGCGCGGGGCTGTATCCCGGCCCGATACGTCGGCGCGGCCCTCTTCCACACATGTTCGGTAACCGTGGTTCCATCAGCTTGCGGCTGGCCGTCGGCTTCGCCCTGGTGCTGGCCGTGCTGGCGCTGGCACTGGTGCTGACGCTGCATCACCTGGACAAGGTCAGGCGGGCCAGCGAGCGCCTGACGACTTCCCTGGAGGTGCGACGGCAGGCAGTGCGCATCCGGGCGGTGGCCCAGGAGTTGTCCGCCAGCGAGTCCCGTCTGCTCGGCGACGAGGGCCTCGACTGGGGTGTGTGGGAGGAGTTCCGGCGCCAGTCTCAGCAACTGGCTTACATGGTCGAGCCGATACGGGGGCACCAACTGGAGGAACCGGAGCAGAGCGATGCCAGGCAGATGGCCGCCGCCATCGCCACCCTCCGCTCCCTGGTGCGTGAGAAGGCAGAGCTGGCAGGCCGCCAGTCAGCCGGGCCGGCCCCCCCGGAGCTTGAGGACGCCGAGTTTCAGCTCCGTGTGCAGGCGCTCATTGAGCGCATCAGCCGCCTGAGCGGCAACCTGGCCGACGCGTTCGAAGTCCGGACCCTCCAGGCTGCCGACCAGGCCCAGGCGACCTGGACCATCAGCATGGCCATCTCGAAGATCGTCTTCCCCATCGCCCTGCTGCTGAGCCTGCTGGTGGTCTACTACACGCACCGCTCCATCGTCCGNNACCAGAGGGTCGAGGTGGCGGGCTCGGGCGAGTTCACCGAGGTGGCGGACAGCTTCAACCAGATGGCCCAGGCGCTGGAGAAGAACCAGCGCCAACTGGTGGAGGCGGAGAAGCTGGCCTCCGTCGGCCGCCTGGCGGCCGGCGTCGCACACGAGATCAACAACCCCTTGACGGTCATCATGGGCTACACCAGGATGCTGATGGGCCGGCTGGCCGACGACGATCCCGCAGGCGAGCAACTGCGCAACATCACCGACGAGATCCGCCAGTGCAAGGGCATCGTCAGCAGCCTGATGGACTTGTCCCGACCCCCGCAGCCCGAAGCCGACAACCGCCTTAACCCGAGCGAACTGCTCACCGAGGTGCTCGGCATGGCCCAGGTGCTCGACTACACCGAAGGCATACGCATCGAGGAGGCCGTCATTGACCGGCAGCTTGCCCTCGGCATCAGCCGCGCCCGCCTGCGACAGCTCCTGCTGAACATCGTGCGCAACGCCCTGGAGGTCCTCCAGGACGGGCCCGGCGGCCTGCTGCTCGTGGAGGGCTACGTGCGCCCCCGCGAGAAGGTCAGCCGCCGCGCCCTGGCTGAGAGCTTCTCCACCAGTCAGGCTTTCCTGGTCTTCGTTTTCACCGACAACGGTCCGGGCATCGAGCCGAAGCACCTGGACCGCCTGTTCGAACCGTTCTTCACCACCAAGGCCGACGGCATGGGGCTGGGCCTGGCCATCTGCTACAACATCGCCCGGGCCCACGGAGGGTTCATTGACGTGCAGTCGCAACCGGGCGAGGGGACCACCTTCACCGTGGGCCTTCCCCTGGCGGAGGGAACTGCCTGACCACGTCCATCACGGCAGCCGTCGCCAGCGCTCCCTCTCGCAGCAGGTGGACCGACCCGCCGGCAACCCGCACCACAGTGGAAGCGACGCCCAGCCGCACCGGACCCCCGTCCAGCACCGCCGCGATGCGGCCCTCGAACACCTCCAGCACTTCCTCGGCGCTGCGGGCGGGCTGCTGCCCGCTGACGTTGGCGCTGGGCGCAGCAACCGGCACACCCGTCAGCCGGAGCATCCGGCGGGTGACCTCGCAGTCCGGACAGCGAAGGCCGACCTGCCCGCCCTGCCCGTCCGGTATGACGAGGGTGAGCGGACCCGGCCAGAAGCGCTCGGCCAGGCGCCCGGCCGCGTCGTCCAGCTCGCCCCAGGCGCGCGCCTGCTCGGCGGAGGCGACCAGCAGGGCGAACTTCTTGCCCACCGGCCGCTGCTTGATGCGCCGAAGCTCCGCCAGAGCCGCTTGGCTGTCGGCCCGGGCCCCCAGACCATAGACCGTCTCAGTCGGGAAAGCCACGATAAGGCCCTGCCTGAGCAGTTCCGCCGCACGGGCGACATCGGCGTCCTGGCCGGCGTCCAGATGCTCGGTTTCCATGTCCGTGTCGCCGCTGAAGGTGCCCCTGTGCGGACATGATATGCGGGCCGGGCCGAGCCGCGCAAGCCGGGCGGCTTTGCGGGCGCCGGCCCGTTCTGCTACGCTGGATCGGCTGGGAATGATACGCACTGCCCGGGCGGGGCAACCGGGATGAAGAACATCGAGGAAGTGCGGGAGCGAGGGTTCGGCGAGCTGCTTGACCACGTCAACGCCGGCCTCTACGTGACCGACACCGAACGGCGCATCGTCTACTGGAGTAAGGCCGCCGAACGGATCACCGGCCACCGGCATGAGGACGTGGTCGGCCACCGTTGCGCGGACGACATCCTGGCGCACACCGACAAGGACGGCCGGCGCCTGTGCACCACGGACCTGTGCCCGTTGCACCGAGCCATCGTGCGGGGGAAGCCCGGCGAGGGACCCGTGACCGTCTACGCACAGACGACCCGGGGGGAGAGCATCCCGCTCTCCACCGCGGTCGGCCCGGTTCTGGACGACGACGGCCGCGTCATCGGCGGCATAGAGGTGTTCCGAGACCAGACGGACGAGCTGCGTGAGATGGAGCTGGCCCGCACGGTCCAGCGGCAGTTGCTCACCCGGGAGCTGCCGCAGGATGGTCGGCTTTCCTTCGATGTCCAGTACGCGCCGCGAGCACTGATAGGCGGAGATTCCTACCAGGTTCGGCGGGTCTCGGATGATGTCTACGAGGTCTTCCTCAGCGATGCCGAGGGGCACGGGCCGTCCGCCGCGCTGTACACGACGCTGATCTACGGACTGCTGATGGAATGCCGCGACGAGGCCGACAGCCCCGCGGCCCTGCTCGCGGCCATCAACCGGCGCATGGCCGTGCGGGCAGAGGGGCTGGGCTTCTTCACAGCCGTCTGCGCCCACGTGGACGCCGCACATGGGCAGCTCGCGTACTCCTCGGCAGGCCATCCCCCCCTGCTGGTCCAGCGCGCGGAGACCAACGACGTCGAGATACTCAAGCTGTCCCAGCTCCCCATCGGTGTCCACAAGGAAGCCGATTACGAGGACCGTCAGACGCAGCTCGGGCCGGGCGACCGTGTGCTGGCCTACAGCGACGGGGTGACTGACGTGCCGGTGGGCGACGAGAAGCGGCTTGGGGCGGACGGCCTGGCGGAGCTGCTGGGCGGATTCCCCACCTGCGGGGGGCACCGGCTTGAGGACATCTACGCGGCCGTGCTCGAACGCTGCCAGGACGTGGAGCCGGACGACGACCTGACACTGCTCAGTTGCCTGATGCTGCCGGCATCGGGCCGGGAAGGCAAAGGATGAACAGCAAGCGACGCAGTCTGCGCCCGCGCGCGCTCCTGACCGCGATGATGGCCCTGTTCTGGGCCGCCTGCGTGGCGGCGGCAACGGAAGGCGACGTCAGGGAGCCGGCCGCCGCGGGCAGGTTCTACCCCGGCCCGGCGGAGAAGCTGCGGGAGGAAGTCAACTACCTGCTCCAGGCGGCCGAGCCGCAGGTGCCGGCGGACCTGAACGGGCGGCGTCCCATCGCGCTGATCGTGCCCCACGCGGGTTATCGCTACAGCGGGCGCACCGCCGCCACCTGCTACAAGCTGCTGGAAGACGCCTCTGCCCCGTCCCGCGTCATCATGCTGGGCCCGACCCACACGGGCGTCCTGTGGGCAACGTGCAGCGTCGCCGCCCACTCCGCCTACGCTACACCCCTGGGCGAGGTACCCGTGGACACCCCCCTGCGGGAGGCCCTCATCGAGCAGGAGCCGTTCCACAAGACTCGCCACGCCCACCGCGAGGAGCACTGCCTGGAGGTGCAACTGCCCTTCATGCAGGTGCTCTGGCCCGAGCCGCCGCCCATCGTGCCCGTCATCGTTGGCCGGCTCAGCTCGGAGCACTTCGCTCTTGCATCCGCCGCCCTGGCCGGGCGGCTCGACGCGGATACGCTGGTGGTGGTCAGCACGGACTTCACGCACTACGGCCCCCGTTTCCGCTACACGCCGTTCGAAGGAACCACCGGCGAGCGGCTGGGCCGCAAGATCAGGGAACTGGACATGGAAGCGGTCCGGCACATCGAGGAACTCGACCCGCAAGCGTTCAGCGACTTCATGGCGGCCCGCCAGGCCACTATCTGCGGCGCGCGCGCGATAACCATACTGCTGGACCTGCTGTCCCGGTCGGACAAGATACGACCGGTCTTCCTGGAATGGCGCAACTCCGGCGAGCTGACCGGAACCTATCGGGACAGCGTCAGCTACGTCGGCATGGCGTTCTACGGCCCGCCGGAGGCAGTGGAGGAGATCAGACAGAGCCTGGCCGTCGCTCCGCCTGCGCCTCCGCCGGAGGCGGCCCCCCGGCTGGACGAGCACGAGCAGCGCACGCTGCTGCAGCTGGCGCGGCGCGCCATCCGTTGCGCCCTGGAGGGCGAGCTGCATACGGAGGTGCCGGAGGACCTGACCGATGCCTTGCGCAACGCCTGCGGCGCATTCGTAACGCTCAAGCGGGACGGCAAGCTGCGGGGGTGCGTCGGCCGGGCGGCGACCGACGCGCCCCTGTGGGCCACTGTGGGCCGGATAGCTCCGCTGGCGGCGCTGAAGGACCCCCGCTTCCCGCCGGTCACGCTGAAGGAGCTNNACCCCCGCTTCCCGCCGGTCACGCTGAAGGAGCTGGACCGGCTGAGCATGGAGATCAGCGTGCTCGGCGCCCTGCGTCCCGTGCGCGACCCGGACAGCATCCGCATAGGCGAGGACGGCCTGGCCGTGCGGCAGGGCAGCAGATCGGCGGTGCTCCTGCCCCAGGTGGCGCAGGAGGAAGGCTGGAGCCGACAGCAGTTCTTCGAAGCCGTCTGCCGGAAGGCCGGCCTGTCCCCGGACGCCTGGCAGGAAGACGACCTGCGGATCTACCGTTTCACCGCCACCGTCTTCGGCGATGAATGACGCGCCGTGTTGACACGGCCCGCCCACTGGCTATAATCGCCGCCCTGTTCGGCTCGACTTTCTGCTCCAACACCGGGAGAGTGCCGCAATGGCTGACGTCATACGGGTCACCGTCTGGAACGAGTTCCGCCACGAGAAGACCCACGACGCCGTCAAGGATGTCTATCCCGACGGCATCCACCGGACCATCGCCGACTTCCTGTCCGAACAGCCGGACATAGAGGCCGGCACGGCCACGCTCGACGAGCCCGAGCACGGACTGACCGAGGAAGTGCTGGCCGCCACCGACGTGCTGACATGGTGGGGCCACATGGCCCACGGCGAGGTCAAGGACGAGGTAGTGGACAGGGTCGCCACCCGCGTCCTGGCCGGCATGGGACTGCTGGTGTTCCACTCGGGCCACTACTCCAAGATATTCCGCCGGCTGGTGGGGACCAGTGCTTCGCTGAAGTGGCGGGAGATCGGCGAGCGGGAGCGGCTGTGGGTCGTGCTGCCGGGCCACCCCATCACCAGGGGGCTGGGCGAGTGCATCGAGCTGCCGCACACGGAGATGTACGGGGAGCTGTTCGACGTGCCGCCGCCCGACGAGCTGGTCTTCATCAGTTGGTTCGAGGGCGGAGAGGTCTTCCGAAGCGGCCTGTGCTACCACCGCGGATGCGGCAAGGTGTTCTACTTCCGCCCCGGCCACGAGACGTTCCCCATCTTCAAGAACCCCGAGATTCAGCGCGTGGTCGTCAACGCCGTGCGATGGGCTGCCCCCTCGGGCGGACCCAAGCCGGAGTTCGGCAACGTTGAGCCCCTGGAGGACGTTGGCGGTTGACCGCCGGTCGGCGGCTGAAGGCCCGGCGGGGTGCACGGGAGCGCTGACCTCATCGAACTTCAGTCAGACGGTGATTCAGTCTGCTGAAGCTCAGTCTCGGCACGGGGTGGTCCCGGCGCCTGCTCGGCCGAAGGCGTGCCTATGCCCGTGCGCCGTGCCATTCTGCGCCCGAAGCTGACCACCATCTCGATGCCGGCCGGAACCCCCTGCTTAAGCTGTTCTGCCACCTGGGGGTCATCGGAGTGAATGTGGACCACCACGCCGTCGGCGGTGGGTTCGGTCTTCACCCACGCCCGTTCCATCACCAGCGACAAGAGGGTCCTCTTCGCCTCGCGCATCTGCAGCTCACGGCGTCGCCTCTCCTCCGCCCGCTCCCGGGCGTCGGCCACCCACGCAGGCATCTTCTCGTGCAGCACTTCCACCACGCCCGGCTCTTCGGCGGTGAAGCTCACGACTACGCCGTCCTGCGTCTCGTGCGTCGCCGCGCGCAGCTTCCCGTCGATGGTCAGCCCGAGCACCCCGGGTGGCCTTTCCTCCGGAAGGGGAGGTTCATGTTCCGCGGCTCGCTCCCGGATCCACTCCAGCCGCGAGATGCCGCTCTTGACCTGGCTCTGCACGCGTTCGACATGGTCGGGCTCGGCGGTGACCACCAAGTTGACGCCCTGCTCCGTGTTCTCTATCGCCACGTCATGGCCGTCCAGGCCCACGAGGAAATCCAGACCGCTGGACACGGGCATCCGGTCCCGCAGGCCTCCCGTGGACGTGGTCCTCTCGCGTTGAGCCGGCCCCGCCGGCTGCTGCGCCAGCAGAAGCCCTCCAAGTGCCACCATGACCGTCATGACCACCAATGCTGCCTTCAACTCACGCTTCATCCTGATCGCCTCCACCTCTGTCCCAAGCTGGTCCAGTCGGCTTCCCGAAGCCGAGCGCTGTGGAGGGTACATGGATCAGCGGCGGCGTTCAAGGCCGGCGCCCTTATGCTTCCTGCGTGATGCCCCAACCGGAAGACTGAGGCTGAGTGTTCGGCTGCCGGGCCGGCAGTCAGTCTGGCATCCGCGAGTGCTCTGCTCGATGGGGGCAAGTCGCGTCGGCCCGAGCGGGTGGAACGAGGCGTGTCCGAGGACCCATCCGGCAGACGCCGCTCCCCGTACGCCGGCTCTTCCGCAACGGTCAGGAACGCGGTGTTGTCGAAATCGGCCAACGCTTGGCGTAACTACACAGCATCTTGGCCGTTTATACAATGGGCAAGGAGCCCCATATGTCATACCATCCGCAGGCGGCAGTGAAGTGTGAGCAGTCTGACAACAGAGCGTGCGGGAGGCTCCGGGCGTTCTTGTGCTGCTGACGAATCC
>JABAOC010029914.1_pt1 | contig 10282 bp, 9 predicted proteins | sample 7062161 | NCBI WGS metagenome assembly JABAOC01 (sample SAMN14538625, study PRJNA623070) | marine sediment metagenome | biome: marine biome [ENVO:00000428]; feature: marine pelagic biome [ENVO:01000023]; material: deep marine sediment [ENVO:00002113] | place: India: Gulf of Khambhat ...
GCTCCCGTCCTTCAAATTATCAATAAGCTCACCAGGCTGCCGGAAATACTGAATGAACACGGCCGCACCTTGCAAGGCAAACGTCTTAGCAGTGGCGGCCCCGATCCCATGGGGATTGTTCCCGCCCGTTAAAAGTACGATTTTATCTCTTAGCCCAGGATCGATCATGACTCAAGTATCCTTCTCACACGAGCCTAACGGTTGACGTCGGCCGAGGGCCTGGAAGGTCGGCTGCAGTGAGATGTTAGGCAAATACTTATTTTGTCCAATGGCAAGGACTGATCCTATTCTACTCTAAGGCGGCAATCTTACAGGTATCAATATCCACCCGCAAGGCGATCTATTCGCTGACCTTGACTGCTGTGCCATAAGCTAAAAGTTCAGCCGCGCTCCCCACAACACTCGTAGTCATGTAGCGANNCTGGACGAGACCGAGAATCTCCGTGATCTCCCGGCCAGGGAGTGCCGCGGAATTCAAGAGGAAAACCGTGCGATCAGACTCAGTAGGCAGTGGCTCCCCTCCTGATGTCTTGTTTTTCCTTTGTTCGAGAGCCACTGTCAGCAGAACCACAAGGATACCCCCCAGAAGGCAGAAAACCGCTATCCTGAGCCACCAGGGCACGACCGGATCATCGGCAACGATCACGTACCATGGTATCCCGGCAAATACTGCGGTGAAGAGCCCGAGCACGAAGGCCAGCGAGCCAATATTTCGAAGTATTTTCATAGCTCCTCCTTAGACCACCAAAATCCAAAATCTCAACTGACTATTGTTTATACAGAAAAAAATCCGCCCAATCAAATAAAATCAGGATACCGTGCCGTTAAATCCAATGAAATCGAGAAAATCCTGTAAGGCCGGGGAAAAGCTTTCACAATGTGGAATTTTAAATGCCTCTAATGATTGCGCTGGTTAAAAGGAGGGAAATTGGATGGGGGAGAAATGAGAGGGTAATCGGGAGTGTCAAATATTCACGGCCTGTTGTTCAAATCCCCTGGAGCGAATGTTGAAGAATTTTCGCTAACCATTTTTGGTGAAGCGAGACGGCCGCAAACCCAGTGTTTGAGCCCAAAGGGCGAGTTCTAGGTTTCCAGTGAAGTGAACGTTAGAATGACCAAGAATTCTCTTCTGAGAGCGAAAGGTGATGTGGGCAACAGCCCGTTCAGGGCTCGAAATAGAGCCGTTGTCTATTTTATGATGTCAAATATCGCTTTCCAGTGCCTTTATTTTTGCTCCATCTGGAATCCTGCCTCGGTCTCCTTGGCCCGGCATAAACCTTCAAATCTTTCTTTGCTTTTTTAATCTGGTTTCTCCATTTTCTCCATTTCCTAGACTGCCGCTTCCCATATAATGGGCAGAAATCTGGAGCATGAAGGTCACTGTAAAACTCTACTTGACAATACGGATGATCTTTCTTGCGATAACGGACAAAATCGCATCCCTCGCATTCCTCAGACACCCTCATTAGAACCGATTTTTTCATGAACCCTCCTTACTCATATCGCAATCCAGGATTGGCGGTTTTCTCCCTAGAACGGTTCAATCAAGGTTTTATTGCATATGTTATGCCAATTTAGCCTACATATAATCCGCTGAAATTGTTTAAAAATCAGGAACCTGTTCAAAGACCTCAAACAATTTTTGATAATGCGGTGAAAAATGTTCGCGATTTGAGCTTAAGGCAAGATTCTGAGCATTGGGCTGGTCAGGTGGAGGGAAATCAGATGGAGGTGAAATTGGAGATTGATCGGGGATGTAAGAGTTTCACGGACATCCCCTTTTCTATTGTATCTCGCTCAGCACGTTATATTTTTACGGACGCCCCCCTTTTTCTCTTTTTCTTGGTGGGGAGGCTTACCTCTCCTTTGGGGAAAATGCACGATTCAAGGCCGTTCCCCCGCTTCTCTTTCCGCAAATGAATTGACAAGGCCAGTGACCATAATATAATGGACGCAAACATGAATAATGAGGAGGGAACACGTGAAAAAGCCGATTATTGCAATCACCATGGGGGATGCCTCCGGGATTGGGCCCGAACTTATCACAAAGGTTCTTTCCAGAGAGGAAGTATATGGATATTGTAACCCCTTCGTCATTGGGGATCCGAATGTAATGGAGGAAATCTCTAGGGTGATGGACGGAGATTTGTACTTCAAGGCAATCCGGGACATCTCTGAGGCAGATTTTCGCTTTGCGAATCCAGATGTTTTATGTCCGGAGGGCGCGAATATCCCGGAGATACGGTGGGGAAAGCTCGATCCTGCCATGGGCAAGGCGGCTGCGTTATATCTGGAAAGGGCTTCAACCTTAGCCTTGGAGAAAAAGATCGATGGGATAGTATCGGCACCCCTTAATAAAGAGGCGTTTCACCGGGCAGGATATCATTATGTGGACGAGTTGGAATATCTGGCTGAACTCACAAAGAGCCCAGAACCGTTTGTCATGGGGTTGATGGATTCGGTCTGGACGCTTCCCGTAACATTCCATATTCCATTTAGGGATATTGCCGATATGATAAAAAAAGAGAGGGTCTTGAGATACATCCGATTAATGGATGAGACGTTGAGGAAAATGGGGTTGCTGGAACCCAAGATTGCAGTCGCTGCCTTAAACGTTCACGGGGGTGAAGGAGGCCTTTTCGGGCGGGAGGAAATCGGTGAGATCAAACCCGCTGTTGAAGAGGCACAAAAGCTGAATGTAAAGGTTCAGGGACCTTTTCCTGCCGATACCATATTCGTGAGGGCGACTGATGGAGAATTTCATGCTGTGGTTTGCATGTATCACGACCAGGCCAATATAGCGCGGAAATTGTACGCAAGGAGGAAAGGCGTCACCCTTTTCATGGGCTTGCCTGTCCCATACGGAACGACTGCTCACGGAACTGCATTCGATATAGCGGGGAAAGGCATCGCAAACCCCAGTAGCCTACAAGACTCGTTGAAATATACCGCTATACTTTCCTCATGAGAGAGAGGTGCACGGTTTGGGATGATCGTTATGAAGAAGTTCCCCATAAAAATGGCAACCCTTGCTGGAGACCTCAAAGAGGGTATCGGCGGCACTCTCATGCATGGTGAGGACTCCGTATGACCGTTAATTCAGGGGAATGGGTAGTAAAAGGGGAGTTTGACATCATTTTCTCGAATGAAAAGAGCGCAGGGGAAGCAATGGCCTTCCCCTCACCCTATGGAGCAAATACGGATATCACTGATCGATTTTCCACAAAGATCCTCTCAACTATCTCGTTTTAAGAGCGTGGCACTCCGAGACCCCCCGATTCACCAAGTGGAATTCTGATCTGGGTAAAACCTTGACATGGAGATATACCGTCTCGTATCTATTTGAACGGGCAAAAAGCTACTGTGCTCCAAAATGGGGAGATAGGGAAACTGAAGGAGGTTTCGCATGGATCCGCTAATAATAACGGTCGCAAGTACGTATGTGAATTGGACGAAGAACGATAGTCCGTACATGCCGGAGACTCCCCAAGAAATAGTGAGGATATTATCAAAGCATACGAGGAGGGAGCGGCAGTCGCTCATATCCATGCCCGAGACGAAAAGGGAAACACTACATTCGACCCAAAGTATTACCGAAAAATCATCGCACAGGTCCGGAGGCATTGTGATATGATTATTCAGATATCAACTGGTGGCCCTCCCGCTCCGGTCGAAGAAAAATTGGCTCCTATTCGAGAACTCCGTCCTGATATGGCTTCCCTGAATATCAGGGGGACTCCTGAAGAAATCGAATACACGGCGAACACCATGAAAGAGTTGGGGGTTGTTCCAATCATCGAGGCCTTTAATATGGAAATGATTGAAAGTGCTAATGCTTTGATCAAGAGAGGGTTGGTCGAGCAACCGGCTCATTTCGAGCTGGTCTTCGATCTGGGGACCGCGTCGGAGAAAACGGTGCTGGAAGAATACGATGAAATGATACGGAGAGTCAAGGCCATATTCCCAGGGAGTATCTGGTCAAGAAATAGAGGTGCACACAACCAATTCGCCTTGGATATCGCAACCCTCATGCTTGGGGGACATATCAGGGTTGGGCTTGAAGATAATCTTTTCCTCACACCGGAACAGCTGGCCCGGAGCAGTGCTGAATTTGTAAAACGGCTCAAGCGCCTTTGTGTGGAGCTTAATCGCAAGGTAGCAACCGTAGAGGAAGCCAAAGCGCTTTTCAGATCATACATTGAGTAAGGAAGGAAGTTCGCCCAGGGCTTGGAAAAGAATTAAGGTGTGTTGAATATCCTTTGCGATCCAGCTTGAGCCAAACGCAAAAACAGTGTAAAGGAGAGGGACAATGGAACATAGACTCGGCATTGTCGGCATTGGCAATATGGGGGAGCCCATCACTGAAAATCTCCACAGTGCTGGATTTGAAGTTGTGACATATGACAAGCGTCAGGAGATTGCCCGTAAGATGAGGGCTAAGGGTATCAAAGTGGCCAAAACGTTGAAGGAATTGTCTGAAAGATCGGATATTATTCTCGATATCTTGCCAGATACATCTGCAACCAGGGAGGTTTTAACAAGGAAAGAGGGGCTTCTCGAGGGAATGAGAGAGCCTAAGGTCATCCTCGACATGACAACCAGCGATCCCAGGGAATCGATTGAATTGGGCAAATTCCTCAGGGAAAAAAACATAGAGTACCTCGATTGTCCCATGACGGGGGGGGTCATTGGGGCAAAAACACGTGGTCTGGTTCTGATGGTTGGTGGAAATGAGAAGGTTTTTCAGAGGTGCAAATACATCCTCGACGTCATTGCCAAGAAGATATTTTATATGGGGAAATTGGGCAATGGGCATTACATGAAGTTGGTCCACAATCAACTTTCGCATTCCACCTTTTTAGCGGCCTGTGAAGCGGCTACATTAGGCGTGGGACTGGGGCTTCCTCTCGATACCATGATTGAGGTGTTTAACTTCGGAAATGCAAGGAGCTATGCCACAGAGGTGAGATTCCCTCGGTTTATTCTGTCAGGGAGTTATGACGCTGGGGCATCCTTCAAGACAATGTATAAAGATATCGGGCTTGTTATGAGAAAAACCGAAGAACTGAACTATAATTTTCCCATAACCAGGGCAACTTTTGATTATTGGTATTATCCCGTCAAACATGGCCAAGGTGATAAGGATTATACGACTATCTTCAATTTGATAGGCCAAATATGTAAGAATGAGGGTTGAGAAGCCATTCAGACCGCAGTGTAAACTGTTACCGTCAGCCCATTGAAAATTCCTGTGTCCTCCCCAAGGGAGATGTTTCTGTGTGCCAGCACACGGATTTAAAAAATAGTTGACAGGATAAATTTTTCCACATACTATCGTGAAATTTGCACGGCGAGTGGCTCTAAAACACAGGAAGGAAGCTTCTCGAGCCAAGCCATCAATCTATTGCGGAGAGGAGGTGGTAAATACCAAGCTTAAAAACCATATTTGGAAGGAGGTCAGAAATATGAAGCGTAACGTTTGGTTGATGATGATTACCGTGTTGGTGTTTGCTATCACTTTGCTCCCGTTTACCACGGTTTCTGCCCAACAGATTAAGCTTGGCTTCGCCACGGCACTTCCGGAAGGGGGTTCTGAGGCGATCGCCATGAAGCATTTCAAGAAAATTCTGGAGGAGCGGACCAACGGCGAAATCCAGGTGAACCTCTTCCTTGGCGGCGTACTCGGAAAGGAGAAAAGTGTTTTCGAGCAGCTCACCGTTGGCGAGGTTCAGATGAATCTTGGCGGGGAAATCGTCGTAACGACCTACGCACCCAAACTCTATATTTTTGGGGTGCCCTTTCTCTTTCCTGACCGTGAGACTATTGGAAGACTTGTTAAGGGTGATCTCGGGAAACAAATGAGCGAGGAAGTTGTAAAGAAGTCCAACATCATGGTAGTGGGCTATTCGCTGAGGATGGGACGGCAGCTTATTACAAAGGACAGGAGAGTGTTCGGTCCCGAGGATGTTAAGGGGCTTAAAATGAGGTTGCCCAACATTAAGAGCTGGCAAATTGCCTGGAGGCGACTGGGGGCAATCCCTACCCCAATTCCGGCCGTGGAAATCTTTCACTCATTGCAGACCGGCGTGGTGGAGGCTGCCGAGAACCCAGTATCACCCATGGTTGCCATGAGACAGTACGAAGTTACCAAATACCTCATGTTAACGGATCATCTTTACAGTTTCAGGGCCTGGTCGTTAAGCAAACGGTTTTACGATACTCTGAAGCCCGACTTGCAGAAAACCCTCCTTTCTTCCATTGAAGAGGCGGCGGACTATCTAACCTCTATAGAGAAGAGGATCGATACGGAGCTCCTGGTAAAGGCACAGAAGGCGGAGGATTGGCAGGTCATTATCCCGGACCGGGAGGCATTTAAGAAAGCCGTTTTGCCCGCGGTTGAGGAGATTAGAAAGGATTGGGCTCCAGGCTTATACGAGAAGTATGTGAAGCAGTATGTGGAAGCGGTAAAGTGATCTAAACACTCTAGGCTGGGCCGATATGGTATCGGCCCAGCCTTTCTCTGTGGCGCTCTATGAATACAATTATGAAAACAATAAGCAAAATCCTGACCGTTTTTGCGACCTCCACGTTCATCGTCATGTGCTCGGTGGTCTTTCTGGAGGTTATTTTCCGCCACTTTCTGCTAAAACCATTGGTCTGGTCGGAAGAGCTGGCACGGATCATGCTCATCTGGACAGTGTTTTCCGGCGCTGCTGCGCTTCTCATCCGGGGAGAACATATTGCCCTGGAATTCTTGCTCGAGAAAGCAACCGGAAACATGGCGGCATGCCTCAGAATCTTCAACTCCCTTGTCGGGGCTATCTTTCTGGCGTGCGTGGTGATTGGAAGCTATAGAATGATCCATATCACATGGGTTGTCCGCGCCGAGTCCGTCCCGATCATCCGAATGGCCTACCAGTATACCGTGGTCTTCGTGGGCGCGGTGGTCATGCTCCTTTTCACTTTAGATTCCCTTTACCGAATCTTGAAGGGTCTTTTAAAACAGAGGGCCTCGTAACGTGCTCGTGGTATTTGTGGGTGTGCTAATCGTTCTTATGGTGATCGGGGTGCCCGTTGCCTTCGCGCTCGGTTTTACCAATCTCGTTGCCTTGATCCTGGACCGGGGAATTGCCAATATTCCCTTCGATGTAATCGCCCAGCGTCTCGTCTATGCCCTGGATAACTTTCCGGTGCTCGCCGTTCCCTTCTTTCTCCTGGCCGGCAAATTGATGAACGTGGGCGGTATCACGGATCGAATTTTCAACTTTGTCAACTGTCTCGTTGGATATGTGAGAGGAGGACTCGGTCATGTGAATGTTGTGGCTAGCATGATCTTTGCCGGGATGTCCGGTTCTGCCACCGCTGATGCCGCCGGTCTTGGTGTGGTGGAAATCCGCGCCATGAACAAGGCTGGATACGATCTGAACTTCAGTACCGGAATTACCGCGAGCTCCGCGATGATCGGCACCATTATCCCGCCCAGCATCCCCATGGTCCTCTATGCAGTGCTGGCAGAAGTTTCAGTCGCCGACCTTTTCATGGGTGGATTGATTCCCGGGGTTTTGATGGGCCTGAGCCTTATGGTACTCGTTGCATATTTCTCCATTAAAAGGAACTATGCCAGGGGGAAATTGCCAGCCTGGCGCGAGCTATTCTCCACCTTTGTCAAAGCCTCTTTGGCACTTCTTACCCCGATTATCATTATCGGTGGAATATGGGGAGGAATCTTCACGCCCACAGAAGCCGGCGCCGTATCTGTTTTCTATGCAGTCTTTCTTGCCTGTATTCTCTACCGGGAGCTTTCTCTCGCTGCATTACTGGAGACCGTGGTGGACACGATGCGGGATGTGGCAAAGATCCTCTTCATTCTGGCATGCGGTTCTTTTTACGGATGGCTGCTGATTCGCTTCAGGATACCCTACGTGTTGACCGAGTATATCATCTCAATTACCGCCAACCCTCTGGGCATACTGATTATCGTAAATATCTTCTTCCTTTTCGTGGGCTGCTTTTTGTCCACGGTGGTTTCCATAACCATTTTCACCCCCCTGATCATGCCATTGATCAAGCAGGTCGGTATCGACCCTATCTACTTCGGCGTGATTATGGCGTTCAACCTCACCTTGGGTAATATCACCCCGCCCTTTGGAATGGTTCTGTACGTGCTCGCCGGGGTTACCAGAACCCCTTTTCCCCGGGTTGTCCGGTCTGTCCTGCCCTTCCTCCTTGCCCTCATTTGCGTGCTGGCTCTGGTTATTCTCTTCAAACCGCTTTCGACCTATATTCCCTATAACCTGATGAGGAGATAGGCTTAAAGGGGGAAAGTGGTCTCAAGGGGAGATCGGGTGAAGTCCTCTTTGGCTGACCCCATGCTGCCAGATGGTTCCGTCGATCGGGGGTTACCTTTACCCGATTTTACATTGCCGGGTTCAGGGTCATCCCCGACTCTTCCTGGCCGGGATTGAGGTTTGAACGTCTCCTTTCTCGCTGGGGTGGCACCTATTAAGCGTTGAGGCTTATTGGATAGTGGCCATATTCTTCAACCATATCCGAAATTCTCTCGATACGTGAGATCATGGTGTCGGGCATCGCGTTATCGGAAATGCCCAGGATGAAGGCATCTCCCGGAGCCACCGATCTGAACACGTCAACCATATAGGCCTCAAACTCCTTTTCTGGGAAATACCCCTCCAGGAGCACGGAAGGAACGCCTCCCCAGATGATGACCGATGTTCCAAGTATCTCCCGGGCCTCTTTGAGGGTCACCTTGGCCATGGGTGCGGTAGCGAAGCACTCCAGCATATCGAAGCCCGCCGCCTTGAGGTGGGGCAGGATCCGGCTTGTGTCGTTGTCAGCATGCATGGTCAGAGACTTGCCGTTCACATGGAGAAGTTCAGAGAACTCCTGATAGTAGGGAGTGATGTACTGGTCGAAGTAATTCGGCGGCGTTAACTGGGTGGAGAGATGGTGGCCGTGCAGTATGAGTTTGGCGGGCGATTCGGCGACAATTTTCCACATTTCCCTGTCTTTCTCAGTCATGAGCTTCAGAAGGCCCTCAACACGATCCCGGAATTCTCCAATCAGGTGTATATACCCCGACTCGTACCCCGCTAAGGTATTGAGCCAGTGATGGAACGGACAGTCACCCGCGTCAACCATAGGAAGCCCGTCTTCACCGGTCTCCCGGTCAAAGGCCTTGTATTCCTCGTATACGGGGACGAAAACCGTATTCTCCACCACATACATCATGGCGTCGTAATCCTTCGCGCTCTTGAGGGGGTAATCAACGATAATTTTCGTCTCAAATCCGAGTCGCGCCTGTTCCTCACTTACACTCTTCACTGCTCTCACCATGCCTTTAGGGGTGATGTACTCAGTGATAGTGTTCCCGCCATCGTCACGCACAATGACATCCATGTTTCTGTATTCTGGACGAAAGACCCTCGCCCCCCGGGCTGGGGTTCCGAGCCGCAATGTCCTTTCCACCTCCCGCAGCGTCATACCCTTGAACAGGTCTGGCAAACTGTCAAGCCTCTTGTGGGCGTTGTACCAGATATGTAGGCGCGGAATCCACGGGATCCGATCGGGACTCCGACCCTCCAAAATGGCCAGTAGCCGCTCCCTGTTCGTCATCAATGACCTCCCTCCGTCTTTCCTATTGAGAATTGAGAAAGCTGAGAGCTCATCAACTACTATCGAGAATGAGGATTTGACGCCCCCCTTTTTTCCGTGAGCGATAAAATGTTCCCCGGTGTCACTTCATCTCATCCCAGCCTCTTTCAAATGAGCGACGATCACGAGGATAGCGCTCCCTGGATGGAGATACGATTTTGCCACCCGAAGCACGTCTTCCCTGGTGACGGCGTTTATATATGAGGGGTATTTTTCGCAATAGTCAAGGCCTAGGCCGTGGTATTCGATCTGGGTGATAAAACGTGCCAGCTTGGACTGGGTATCGAGTCGGAGAGGGAAGCTTCCGATGAGATATTTTTTGGCCTTGTCCAACTCTTCCTCGGAAACCGGCTCTCTCTGAATTCGCTCCATCTCCTGGCGAAGGAGAGAAATCGCCTCTTGAGCTGATGCGTTTTTCGTCTGGAGACTTATCTGAAAAGAACCAGGGTACTTTCCGGTATCGAAGTAGCTGGCCACGGAATAGGCGAGCCCCCTCTTGACGCGAATCTCTTCAAACAGGCGGGAACCAAAGCCTCCTCCTCCCAGGACGTAGTTCATGACAGTGGCGGCATAATAGTCGGGGTTTTTGCGGCTTATCCCCTTGTGGCCG
>JABAOC010029377.1_pt1 | contig 10281 bp, 8 predicted proteins | sample 7062161 | NCBI WGS metagenome assembly JABAOC01 (sample SAMN14538625, study PRJNA623070) | marine sediment metagenome | biome: marine biome [ENVO:00000428]; feature: marine pelagic biome [ENVO:01000023]; material: deep marine sediment [ENVO:00002113] | place: India: Gulf of Khambhat ...
TCACGTTTTATGTTTCACTTTTCACTCTTCTCTTTTTCCTTCTTCCAGTTCATGTGCAACTTCTCGACCTCTGGGAACAATGTAAAATTTGTCTCTCTAACTTTCTTCTGAAACTCAACTACCTCCTTTTCAAATAATCGGTTAAATTCTTCCAACGCTTTTTGCAGCGCTTCTTCAGTCTGCTGCAAATAAGTCATTTGAGATGATGTTGGTTTGTCCCACGATGAACTTAGCGAGTTTGAAATATACCATAACTTTCTGCTCACATTATCCTGTCTTGTAATACCTTGTTTACCCCCTTCATCAATGAAAAGTTGCAACACCTTTTTCAAATGCTTATGCAGTTCAGTTCCTGCCTTGCTCAGTTCTTTGGACGTATCGTCTTTAGTTTCTTTAATTCTTTCCAGTATCACATCAACGGTTTTTTCAGTCTTCCGAATGCGTTGAACAGCCTCTGTCACGACCTCGATTCGCTCTCCAAGTTGAATTAGCATGTTGTATTTCTCCATTCGATCTTCCATTGGAATATTAATCCGAGGATCTGGTAGAATTTCAACTTTCTGTACCAATTCAACCTCACCATGTTTAATTTTTACTTCATATTTACCTGGAACCACCTCAGGTCCGGGAGGAGAAAAACCTTGAGCTCTTCCAGTCATACTGGGAAGCTGAAATCCTTTACGTCGCAAATCCCAAAGGACTCGATTGATACCTTTTTTGGCTGGTCCATGAAATTTGCGAATCACATTATCTATATCATCAAGTATCTCAATGGTGACGCTATCCTCTTTTGCTTTTCCATCAGTCTGTGGCGTTTCGCTCAGCACCTCGTGTTCTTCAGTTTCACCAGATGGAGCTTGCTCTTCTTTGGACTTCAGGGTGATGACATGATAAGTGATCATCGCGCCATACGGTTTATTCTCACCACGATAAATCGCATCTGCAGGAAAATGGTAACCAGCAACTGACTTAATACCATGCTGATAAGTAGATGGAATTTCAAAAAGATGGAGTGATTTTTCGAATAATTCTTTTGAAACAGATCGCAACGGTTGAATTTCATCTAAAATAAAAGCGGCGCGACCATGGGTTCCAATAATTAAATCATGATCCCGAGGATGGACAATCAATGCTCGAACAGGCACTGTGGGAAAACCATGAGTCCATTTCATCCAGTTTTTGCCATTATCGAAACTGATGAATAACCCAAATTCCGTGCCGAGGTATAATAAGTTTTTATTAATAGGGTCTTGCTCAATGACGTGCACAAAACCCCATTGCTCTGGTGAGTTTTTACCCTTTTTTGCTGTAGGATCATTCTTTGCCAGGCTGACCCATTTCTTACCATAACTTTCTGTCTTGTAAATATATGTCGTCCAATTGCTGCGGCGATGGTCATCGAAAACAGCGTAAGCCGTATTAGCATCGAATTTAGAGGCTTCAATATGCGGACACCAGGTGTTCGCTGTAAGATTGGGAATATTATTCGTCACATTGGTCCAGCTTTTGCCGCCGTCTTGAGTGATCTGTACATTTCCATCATCGGTACCAACCCAGATCACGCCTTCCTGAACAGCACTGGGAGCGATAGTCAGAATCGAACAGTGATTCTCGGCATTGGTAACATCGAACGTCAGACCACCGCTCTCTGCCTGTCTCTGTTTTTCAGGATCGTTGGTCGTTAAATCTGGACTGATGATCGTCCAGCTATCGCCCTTATCAATGCTCTTATGTATAAATTGACTGCCATAATAGATAGTTTGGGGATCAAACGGATCGATAGCGATGGCAGCATTCCAGTTGAACCGTAATTCCACTGAATCTGGCGCTGGCGGACGAATATCTTTCCGTTCACCTGTTACCAGATTGAATCGTTTGAGATAGCCCCCTTGCGACATGCTGTAACCAATATTAGAATCACTGGGATCACTCAGCGTGGCAAATCCATCGCCGAACCCGACTTCTTCCCAGTGATAATTGCGAATCCCGCCGTTTTCCCAGACATCGCTCGGTCCTCGCCAGGAGCCATTGTCCTGCATCCCGCCATAAATATTATATGGAACTTCCATATCGATATTGATGTGATAGTATTGGGCTAACGGCAGATTATCCACAAATCGCCAGGTCTGTCCACGGTCATAGCTGAACGCTACTCCGCCGTCATTGCCATCGATCATGAAATTTCCGTTTTCAGGATGAATCCAGAGTGAGTGATGATCTGAATGTATACGTGATCGAATGCGTTTAAATGATTTGCCCCCATCATTGCTGACTGTTAATCTTGAATGTAAACTATAAACCCGATTTTCATTCTGCGGATCGACTCGGACGTCGGCATAATAAAAAGGTCTGGGATTCACATTTGGTGATTGATTGACAATTTTCCAGTTTTTGCCCCCGTCATCGGATCGACAGAGTGCGCTTTTTTCCGCCTCTACCAGGGCATATACCACATCAGGATTGCATCGAGCAATAGCGACCCCGATACGTCCCAGTTCGCCTTTAGGCAATCCTTCTTTTTCAGTGATCTTTTTCCAATTTTCTCCACCATCATACGTGACATACAATCCACTACCGGGTCCACCCGACTTGAAAAACCAGGGCCAGCGACGATGCTCCCACATCGCAGCAAATAGCTTATTCGGATTACCCGGATCCATCACCAGATCGGCGCATCCTGTCTTTTTATTGACGAAAAGCACTTTTTTCCAGGTTTTACCGCCATTTATGGTTTTAAATACCCCTCGTTCAGGATTTTCGCCCCAGGTAGTTCCCAATGCCGCTGCATACGCTATTTCTGGATTCGTAGGATGGAGAACAACCCGGTGAATCTTTTCTGTCTTCGCTAATCCCAGAAAAGCCCAGGTTTCGCCGCCATCCAGGCTTTTATAAATACCGTTTCCGACTCCGACACTATTGCGAGGATTTCCCTCTCCTGCGCCGACCCAAACTATGCTGGGATTTTGCTGGAAAACAGAGACCGCACCAATGGAAGATGCTGGCTGACCATCAAAAATCGGTTTCCACGTTACACCGCCATTGGTAGATTTCCACAATCCTCCAGTTGCAGCACCGACATAAACAATATTCGGATTAGAGACCACGGCTTCGATGTCACCGATTCTGCCGCTCATTCCTGCAGGACCGATGCCGCGGGCTTTCATACCGTGAAATAATTCAGGATCGAACTGGGCAAAGGTAGAATTGTTCAGAAAAATTCCAACTAGAAGACAACAAATTAATAATGCTCCGAGAAATAATCTCATGTTAGGCTCTCCTTTACTTGTTCATTTGAGTAAATTAACGTATTAAGTCTCCCCCACTGATTGAAAAAACACAAGGATACTAATTCAAAAATTGTCTGTGGGATCATCTGCCAGTTGACGGAGATGCGCCATGCGCTTTCTTTAAGCAGTGGGGAATTATTAGATTATTTTTAATCTTAGATATTGATCTGAATATATAAAATATAATAGATACGAACATAAAAGCAAGATAAAATTGAATTTTTTGAAATATTTTATTCAAGGCTTTTTTAGATGGGGTAATTCATTCCTATCCGAAAAGATACGAATTCCGTAATGCAAGTCGTCCTTCGGCTGATCAATTTAAATAAGATATGGCGTAGGCAGACATCTTGCTTGCAACCTAAATATTAAACTTAGCTAATTTGTCGCTCACAAGCTGGAAGCTTGTGTTACGGTCTCCGACAAACAATCATCAGTTAATTATGCTGTTGCCAGGATAAAGGAACAGATAAAATGTCGAAGGAATAACAAAACATCCAACTCATCATCATAGCCAGAAACTGGACTTTCCGAATGGGTGGGTACCGTCATTTTTTTATGTGGGCGTGATGGCAGTGTACGAGTTAACAAAAGATACAAAGTATCTCGATGAAGTGATTGATTGGGCCGAAAAGAATAAATGAAAGAAAAAGATTGAGTTTTTATTCGTTAGCTAATTCAATTGAATATCCGGGCATTCGTATGGACATCAAAACTCCAATAAGGTGTATGGAATTTCGATGTCCTTTGTTTGTTATACCCAAAAAATACTAATCAAAAATTTCATGTCTTTAGACAAGAATCAAGTTTCGAGTTCATCTACATTTTCCTTCACCTTCGCCACTGCATCCACAATATCTTTCATATCCTCCTCTTCTCCTAATAACACAGATTGCGGGAGCCAGAGGGCTTCTTCGTAACAGGCTCTTTCGGTTTCGGGCAGATGATAAGCGCTATAATCAACGCCTAAATCAATCTTTTTCCCTCTTGGACCAAATGCCATATTTTTGAATAATGGTTGGGTATAAAGCGGGATGGAGTAGCCTGCACTAAGGAACAAACCCTCTTTTCGTAGAGCTTCAATAAATTTAGACTTAGGAATGTTGTTAAAATATTCCTTTTTATAGCGCCAGATATAAAGATGAACCGAATTGCTGGTGATCTTCTGATCGTCTTTTAATACTTCAATGCCATTAATTTGAGAAAGATGTTTATTTAAATAACGAGCATTTCTTTCCCTTTTGTGTTTCATGTCAGGATAGCGATCTATTTGAGCCAACAGTACCGCTGCCTGGAATTCGGTCATGCGGTAATTACCACCGAGATAGTAATGCTCGTACCAAACACCGCCCTCAACTCTGCCGCAATTGGAATAAGATTTGCAAAATTTGGCGGTTTCGTCATCGTTGGTTAAAATGATACCACCTTCAGCCGAGGTGATATTTTTTGACGACTGAAAGCTAAATCCGCCAGTATCACCAATCGCTCCCACTTTTCGATGATTCCATTCCGAGCCCCAGGCTTGAGCAGCGTCTTCAATAATCTTCACATTATGTTTTTTGGCAATCGAAAGCAAGCTATCCATATCCACAGGTCTGCCGCCGAAATGGACGGGCATAATGGCGGTGGTTTTTGTGGTAATTGCATCTTCGACTTTGTTAATATCAATGTTATAGGTATTGGGATCAATATCTACAAAAATCGGAACAGCACCCGTATCGAGAATAGCCGTTGCAGATGCAACAAAAGTATAACCAGGTAAGATCACTTCATCTCCACAACCGATGCCGGCAGATTTTAAAGCAATGGAAAGCGCAACTGTCCCGCTACTCACACAAATACCATGTTTTGCCTGGTGATAACTGGCAAATTTGTCAGCAAATGTTTTTACTTTGTTACCTTGGAGAGAACCCCATTTTCCACTTTCAACAGCTTCCCTCAAATTATTAACTTCATTCTGATCCCAATATGGCCATTTTGGAAAAGGTTTTGTTCGAATTGGGGTCCCCCCATTAATTGCAAGTTTTGTCATTCACAAATTCTCCTAAAATTTCTAAAAAAGTGGAGTGCAATACCTTTATGCATTGCACTCACTTTCGAGTTTTTTGAATTAACTAAAACATCACATTAAATTTAATTTAGATTCAATAACTTTTTCACAACCGTCACCGCCGTGGCAGCATCCGCAGCGTAACCATCAGCGCCGATTTCATCAGCATAGCTCTGGGTAACGGGTGCGCCACCAATGACGACTTTCACATTATCACGAATTCCATCATTTTTGAGTTTTTCGATTGCGGATTTCATGTTAAGCATGGTTGTCGTGAGCAGTGCGCTCATGCCGACTACGTTGGCATTTTGGTCTTTAATGGCAGCCACAAATTTTTCAGGCGCCACATCTACACCAAGGTCGATGATTTCAAATCCAGCGCCTTCAAGCATCATGGCGACTAAATTCTTGCCGATGTCATGTAAATCACCTTTTACTGTTCCTAATGCTAATTTGGCAATTGGTTCCACACCAGATTCGGCAAAACGTGGCTTGAGTAATTTCATTCCCGTTTTCATAGCACGCGCGGCTATAAGAACTTCAGGAACATAGAATTCGTTATTCTTAAATTTCTCTCCAACAACGTCCATGGCAGCGATTAATCCCTGGTTCAGAATATCTTTCACAGGAATGTTGGAATCCAGAGCTTGTTGCACTAACTTTTCAGTGTCAGGTGCTTTTCCATTAATAATACAATTTGCAATTTCTTGTAGCAGTTCCATTGATAACCTCCAGTTGTTATTTAATTACGTAACTTTCATCCAATTCATAATCTTCTAACAGATCAATGATTTTGACGATATTTCGATGTGAATTATTTATCAACGGCTTACAATGTGTTTCAATCGTAATGTAGTCGATGTTCACACCATGCATAATGGCTCGAAATTGCCCTGGCCAATCGACCTCGCCATCGCCAACGACAACATATTCGGGTTCATCGTTAGAATCCCTGCGATAATCTTTTACATGAATCGCACGAATATGTTTTCGGATAGCGAGATAGCCGTAAGGGTAGGGGATTTCGCCCGCACCCGCTGCATTGGCAGGATCCCAATTAGCTTTTAAGTTTTTGGAATCGATATCATCTAATAATTTAGCAGTATTTACACCAGTATCGACCCAGAAACCTGGTTCATTTTCCAGCAGCAGTTGAAACCCATATTTTTCTGCCAGGGCGGCTATTCGTCCTAAAATATGTAGCACTTGAATGTAATCAGATTGCGGCTCCCTGGCATAACGTTTGAATCCGAAAATAATGACATTGCGGGTGCCTAATCGATCGGCCAGGCGAAAACTTTCATAAATATTTTCTTCAATCTGAAGTTTCAATTGCTCTTCCTCAAGCAAAGAAATTTTAAAAAGACCAGGTGAAATCGCTGAGATGGCTAAATCATACTCATTTACCACTTCCTGTACCAGATTAATTTCATCATTCGCCACATAGGGCACACGACCCGTTGTTAAATGCCGAATTTCATAGTCTGTGATTCCCCATTCGATCCCATATTCCACTGCTTTCTTGAAATCCTTTGAAATCTCATCGGATACGATTGCTAATCTCATATTTCAATGATCCCTCATCTTAATAGGTTAGTCATTATGTGTCCAATAAATTTTAACTATTGCCCATGGTCACTGAATGACGAACCCAGAGATGAAATCTGAACCAGGCGTAGTGTCGTTTTAGCTTAATGCTTTAGGGAGAGAAAAAGTTAATTGGAATTCTTAAAATTGTTTCACTTTGGTTTTATTAACTTTAAAATAACACAGAAATAAATTTTATTTATTCTCACTCCTTTGTTTTATATTTTTTTTCAACTATATCGTTAGTTGATTGTTCCAGACAATAGTAATGGATTGATGGAATTTTGAAGTGCNNAGAACGAAAAATAGATTCACACATATATCCAATGGACCTTCCATATTTAGATTGGTATCTAAATTTATTCTCTGCCAATCATGAATGTGTTTAGCAATCGTTTTAATTCCCACCAATTCCGGTCGCAGCAAGCTGCAAGCGTGAAATGTGAGATGTCGGGTGTGAGACCATAAAAATTTTTTAGCAATGAATGTCTCATGTTTCACGTCTGACGTCTTACTTTCGTCCATAGCAACTTGAGTCATATTAGACTAAAAATTTTGTCCAGAAAACAAAGATTTGATTTGTAATATTTTAACTCCACTAATCCATCACTCTAATACTCCACTTTGATCGAATCTAAAAATATTTCAGAATTAAATCCCGGGTCGCCAAACTTGCTTCGATTTGCTCGCCATCACCTTCATATTCCACGGTGATTGGTCCTTCAAAATTGACAGCTTTCATCAAATTAATGCATCGGGCGTAATCGATCTCTTTTTCTTCTCCCACAGGAGTAAACTGATAACTCTTGGCATGAACCTCTTTCGCAAAGGGGAGCAAATTTGCTAATTCCTCATATTTGTCTTGATGAATCGTAAAATTACCAAAATCTGGACAGATTCCGAGATACGGCGATTGATAATGATTAATAATTTGCAGGATATTTTCCGATAGAGTCGAAATCCCCCAATGATTTTCGATTGCCAGATCGATCGAACATTTCTCTGCGAGAGGCAATACGCTGTCTATTGCTCTTAAAATACGATCTTTGACCTTTCCATTCGTTAAAGGTTTCGGCTTTTGATGCGTTCGCATATAATCATGCATCAACTTGAAAAATTTAAAACTGAGAAAATTGGAAATCACCGATTTTTGCCGCTTAATCGATTGAAGGGCTGTCGAGTCGCTTTTATGGGTTAAAATTTTTTTCAAAAATTTTTCAAATCGATTATCATATCCGCCAAGATAAATGCGAATAATTTTTACCTTCAATTCGTCGGCTAATCGGATCATATTCAACACATAGTTGATCTGTATTTGCAGGGAATTGGGACGTTCTACAGTAAAGTCATTACTAATGGCTAAATTTATCCCAATATCTGACTTTTTAATTGATCGAACTAATGACTTGATATAATTTTCTTCTAGCGATTTCAGATGACGATCAACGATTTCAACTCCCTGGAAGCCATTTTCTCTGGCGAATTCAAAGAACTGATTTAATGATAATTTTTTCGATTCTATTTGATCTCGAATGCTCCAACTGGATAGAAATATTAGATTTTTATTATTCATCAATGGTAGTAATGGCGGTTAATTTTTTATTATTCAAAGTGAATTAAATTAATTAAAGAAGGTGATGTCCGTAGCCAGTCGTCCGTTGACAAGGGACAATTGACTACAATCGCCTGATAATAAATATCGTTTACGCCGTCACTTTTTTAACGGCATCAACTAATCGATCAATTTGCTCAAAATTATTATAGATGTGCAGCGAAGCCCGAATCGCGTTCAAGCCATGTTCGCCGATTGGACGTAACCGAATATTATACTCCTTTTTGATTTGAGCGATGTAATCTGCATAACTTTTCCTATCATCTAAAATCTTAAATGTCACAATTGCTCCCGATAATTTTGAGTCCATAGGTGTGAGCAGTTCGACGTTATCGATTTCGGATAATTTTTCTTTCAGATGTCTGGCAAGGGCTCGTCCTCGGACAGCAACTTTATCCATTCCGATGGCAACGAGGAAGTCCAGCGACGCACCGATACCCATAATAATTGGTGTATTTCTGGTGGCGTATTCAACAATTTTAGCTGCTTTTTGATACTCGAGCAATTGTTCTTCTAATTTATAAATTTTGTCCGAATAGGCTCCAACATACGTAGGACGCCAAATGTCTAACATATCACGGCGAATGTAGATGATACCTGTCCCCTTAGGACCGCAAAGCCATTTATGACCCGAACTGGTATAAAAATCACATCCCAATTCGTTAAAATCCACAGGGATCATTCCAAGTACCTGTGCGCCATCTAAGACATAATAGATGCCTTTTTGGTGGCATATTTCAGCAATTTCTTTAGCTGGGAAAATCAGACCAGTGGTACATGGAATGTGACTGATCATCAGCGCTTTGGTTTTGCGAGTGATATTGGATTCAATGATTTTCAAATTTTCCTCGTTAGTTACACCAGGCTCAAAAAGTTTAACACGAATGCCGATGTCTTTTGCAAGTCCTAACCAGGGCATAGCTCCTCCTGGGTGTTCGTGGGTGGTCATCAGCACTTCATCGTCTTTTTTCAAGGGTAAGCCACGGGCGATAATGTTCATACCTTCCGTTGCATTTCGAGTAAAGGCAATTTCATCCATGCCACAATTAAAAAATTTAGCGGCTTTTTCACGAACTCCATCCCCAAGATGATGACCTGTTTCGGAAATGCTCTCCCATTTCAACATTTGAGAATTGATAGTTTCAATAACATGATAGGGTGAGGGACCCAATCCGCCATTATTCATGTAGATTAAATCTTCCTGTAAGGGGAACTGTTGCTTCACAAAATGCCAGAATTTTTCATCGTATGCATCACCTGAACCCTTGTAACTATTCAATACTTCCAGGAAATTTCCAGATCCTTTTGTTTCACCTGTCAGCCAGGGAAGCGTGGCTGTGGCTGCAATTCCACCTAAGAATTTTTTCAAGAAGTTTCGTCGGTTTTCCTGAATGTTGGTAAAGCTCATTTTCATCTCCACCTTTATTATAGAATTTCCAAATTACAAAAGCCAAATCAATGCCATTAAGTTAAGGAAAATGTCATTCTGAACGAAGCGAAGCGGAGTGAAGAATCTCTGACCACTAAGTGATTATAAAATCAAAAGCTTGGTGGTCTCAGATTCTTCGTCACTTCGTTCCTCAGAATGACATTAAAGTATGTTGATATTTGCTTAACTTAATGACATTGATAGCCAAATTACAAATAAAATCCGAATTCCAAACTCCAAATTTTAAATGAAGCTATTTACCAAAATCAAATTAAATAATCAAATTCTCATTCTCAATCGCCACCACCCTCGCAGG
>JABAOC010057607.1_pt2 | contig 10281 bp, 11 predicted proteins | sample 7062161 | NCBI WGS metagenome assembly JABAOC01 (sample SAMN14538625, study PRJNA623070) | marine sediment metagenome | biome: marine biome [ENVO:00000428]; feature: marine pelagic biome [ENVO:01000023]; material: deep marine sediment [ENVO:00002113] | place: India: Gulf of Khambhat ...
GCCGCCTTGAAACTCCTTCATCTTCCCTAAGTGCTAGTGGCTGTACCCTAAACCCTAACTTTGCTACTGCCAATAACCAGTTCAACTCCTTTAGTATTAAGCGAAAGCGTGCTCGTTGGCTTTCTAAGGCCGTTTTAGCAACCTTTCTCGCTTTTACCGTTACTCTCTTTAATCTCAGTCGTGGGGTGCGCGAGGTACATGCCACTAACTGGACGAACCTGTATCTTCGCAATACCACTAACTACTGTTCGCCTGACGAGGATATGGAGACAAGTGAGGGCTCGTCAACCGCATCCCACACCGTTGCTGCGGGAACCCCCGGTCCCTATGACTGGTACTCGCCTATCTTACCCACTGGAGATTTGGACGGTGGGATTACAGCTGGAGGTTGGAATTTTCACTGGGAGGGAACGTTCACTGCTGGAGGGGGAGGGGCGAAGATGTGGGTTGACATAACAGTCGCTTTAGTGGATGATGCAACCTGCGATGGGAGCCCCGATCAAATTGCATTTGTGGATAATTATCAAATTGCTGCAAGCGGCCCTCATGAAGCTGCGATTACTGTTAGTGCAAGCACGATCTATGCCAGCGATCCCAAAAGGATCAAAATTTCATTTGTTTGGGACAGCACAAATAAACCAGGAACATCGATGACAATCGATTACAATAACACACACGCTGCCGCCGCTGATTCTAATCTTCAGCCGTCAACCTTAACGATTCCCGAAAAAACGGTCTTTCTGGTTGCTGCCGCGCCGCTTATTCCGGTAATTGTGATGTGGATGCGGAAAAGACGGTTGGCACTGGTGGGTAATACCAGGAAGTGTGGATGGAGGGATCGGATATGAGGGAGAAGAGAACTTTTATGATCATCTTTGCTTTGTTTGCTGCCATGTTGGCGGTACTGCCGTTTTTGGTGACTTTTAATGAGGCTCTAACCCACTTGGTTGAGCGGATTGGGATCTATATGTGGGTGCAGGAGAGAGTTGTTCCTTTAGAAGTGAAGATGGTGGGGGCGCTCGTTCGTCCCTTGGGGGTGGGTTATATCGCCCATCAAGAAGGTTTGACCGTTAACGGGATCTACGCCCGGGTGACCTGGAACTGTATTGGGTGGCAGTCACTTCTTCTATTTGCTATCAGTTTGATGGTTGGTTTGCGAGGAGGCTATACCCTTTGGTCGAAGATCGAAGCGATCCTCATTGGACTCTTGGGAACCTTTCTCGTTAACCTAGGGCGGATGGCGGTGATTGTGGTGATCCTTTCCGTCTCTCGCCCCCTCTTCGCTGTCGTCTTCCACGATTACCTTGCGGCGATCGTTACCATCCTCTGGCTCTTTGCCTTCTGGTGGTTCTCTTATGCCTATATTTTGGAAGAGAGGCCCGCGGTTGTGGAGGAAGACACTTAGATTGAAGGTTAGCCTTGATTTAAACCAAAAAAGATCTCTATACTAGCCACGAGGAAGGACCGTTTACTGATGAGAACAAGCACTTTTCCCCTCGAGAAAACAAAAGTTCCCGGTCTTACCAAAAAGTCTGATCTGACCACTGTTTCTGGAAGAAAAGCCTACTTTGAGGCCAAGGTGGGAGCGGAGATTAAAAAGATCGCCAAGTTCCTAAAAGACAAAAAATTCATTGCCATCCTTTTGGGGAAGNNTACGCGAAGATCTTTACCGAACTTTTTGGGAGCTCGCTTGTCACCAGTGTTTCCATCGGGGACGCTGTGCGCTCCGCTCATCTTATGTTAGAGGAGAAGGGGGGAAGGGCTAAGATAAAGCGGTATCTTGAGGAGCATTATCGTGGTTACCTCTCTCCTGATGAGGCGATTGAGGCGATCTTGGGGAGAAGCATCAGCAAACTTGTGCCCACCGAAGTGGCGTTGAGTCTTTTTATCTGGGAGATCGAAAAACACAAACGGCAGTCGCTTTTTATCGATGGGTTCCCCAGAGATCTTGATCAGATCCCCTATACCCTCTACCTAAAGGAGTTGATTGGTCGCGAGGGCGATCTCGATTTCTTTATTTTAATTAGCGTCCCCTTAGAGGTGATCGATGAGCGACTCAAATACAGGGTGGTCTGTCCCCGCTGCCAAACTCCCAGAAACCTGAAACTTTTGATAACCGATGAGATGGGATATGACAGAGCCAAAGATGAGATCTACCTTAAGTGTGATAACCCAAGTTGCAATTCGGCTCGGATGGTGGCCAAGGAGGGGCAGGAGCTAGGGATCAAGGGGATAAAAGGGAGGTTGAAGGCCGATGGGGAGGTGATGGAGAAGATTGCGGGATTATACGGGGTTCCCAAGGTGCTCCTTCGCAATTCGGTTCCCGTTTCCAAAGCGAAAAACTTAGTGGATGATTATGAGATCACCCCGGAGTATGTTTTGCGCTATGACAAGAAAAGCGGCGAGGTTAAGGTAGGGGAGAGACCTTGGGTGGTAAAGGATGATGAGGGGATTGATTCCTATAGCTTGCTTCCCGCTCCAGTGGTTCTTTCGATGATTCGCCAGATCGCTGCTATCCTCGACTAACTTCAGTCCCTTTTTAAAAAACCTGGTGCCCCCGGCAGGAATCGAACCCACATCCTAGGTTTAGGAAACCTATGCTCTATCCGTTGAGCTACGGGGGCTTCTGCTATATAATCATATCAGATGTCGGAGGTGTGAGGTCTTTCGCTTCGTTCAAGAACCTCGCTCCTTGCTGACGCTGCGGAGATGCAAGTCTTCTGCGAAAGCAGAAGTCTTCGCTCCTGGCGGAGCGTAGCGCAGGGGTAGCGCGCCGCGTTCGGGACGCGGAGGTCGGCGGTTCGAATCCGCCCGCTCCGACCACCAGCTATGATTGGCAGAATTATCACCGCCATTAGGAATAGGATTATTGAGTTAAGGGACCAGATCCTTGGGCTGCGGGAGCTTGATTGGAGATATGTGGCGTTGCGAACCGCTTCCAATATCCTCATCTTTGGGGCCTTAGTTTACTTTGCTTCCGCTTTTTGGGATGTGGGGCGGCAAGAATTACTTTATGCCTATTGGCGGTTTCGAGGGATAGATTTCACCCTTGATGAAACCCAAGAGCCGGAGGAGCCGGCGCAGGAGAGTCCTTTTGCTAAGCTTTTGGCTCAACCAACCCCATTAAAAGTCACTCCCAAATCAAAAAAATTTGGAATTGTGATTGAAAAGATTGGGGTTAATGCCCCCGTGGTGGCCAATGTCGATCCCGGCAACAAGAGTGAGTACATGGTGGCTTTGGAGAGGGGAGTGGCTCATGCCGAGTATACTCCCAAGCCGGGTCAGTCGGGAAACACTTATCTTTTTGCTCACTCCGCCCTTGACTTTTGGAATTACGGTCCCTACGCAGGGGTCTTTAACCTTTTAAGAAAGCTTCGCAAAGGGGATCGGGTTGTCCTCTTCTATCGGAATAAACGCTACGATTATGTAGTGACTAAAAATGAGGTGGTGGCCGGTTTTGATCTAAGACCGCTTTTGAGATCATTCTCCACCCCCCACCTTACTCTTCAGACCTGCGATCCCCCCGGGGTAGCCCTGAATCGCCGGATCATCACTGCCAAGTTAAAGGAGGAACCTATCGTAAAGTAATCGCGTAAAGATTGGGGGGAGATTTGGGGTTGAAGGAGGTGAGGATGAGAACCTTGGAAAGGTCGGCGGTGGAGAGGGCCGTTTGCTCCGACAAGGTCCCGTGGAAAAGCTCCCTTTTGTTGCCCCCATCAAGATCAAGAATACTTACTGTCCCTTCCTCGATCATGACAAAATGGTGGGAATCGGCAAGCCAAAAAAGCTGCAGTTCGCCAGAGGCGGGTTGGCCTGCCTTTGGCAGATCTGTTTCCCATATCTTCTGATGCAACTTATCACCAACGGGAAGGGGATCGGAGAGGTCAACGACCCAGAACTGCCACTTTCCTTTATCCTTTTTCTTGTAGAGGAACTTGCGCTCATCTGGCGACCAACTCGTTGCTGCTTTTACTGCCTCAACTAACAGTGTCTTGTCCAAGTCTAGGCCCTCAATTAAGGCTGTCTTTTGCTCTATTGTTGTTGTCCGCCAACCTTTAAGTAACCCGGGGACATCTGGAGCGGGAGTGGGGCGGCCGTTTCTACCTGTCACTGGAACAAGATAGGAGCGTGTTTTGACCTTTACCAATACCTGATCTTCGTTGGGGGACCAGGTAAGACTGGTGGCTTGAGAAAGTCTAAAACCTTGATCTTCCTCCGCAATCTTTTGGGGAGAGGTACGCAAAAACCCAAGGGGAGGACTAGTAAGATTGATAAGATAAAGCTCCTCCCCAGAGATAAAAAGGGCCTTATGCCCGGAAGGGGCGGGAGTAAGTAGTCTTACCCCGCTTTGTGTTACTGCGGTGAGGGAGGGGGAGAGAGGGGGGAGAAGAGCGGTAATATCGGTCACCAACCCTTCCTCAACGGGGATATCTCTCTCCCAACCTAAGTAGCCCTCCTTTTCGATCTTAAGGTGGTAGGTCCCGGGTTTAAGGTTGGAGATGGGGGAGTTGGTGGCGGTAATAAGCTTACCGTCGAGATAAACTTTAGCTCCCTCAGGGATTGATTTAGCTAGGACCATTCCTGCCTTCTCAACTGTTCCTTTTGAAATGTTTAGGCGATAGCCTTGGGCGTATAAAACAACCGCCGCGGAGGCGATGAGAAGAAGGATAAGGACTCCAGATACCGGAAAAGAAGATGATATTTTCATCAGGCGTATTATACTACGCTTTGCCACTAACTGTAACTTCTCTTCAGCACCGGGGTCCTCGGTGTATTATAATGTGGCTGACCCTGCCTCAAATTTTAGGTTTGGCAAGTGTTTTGCAATCATGCTCTCTAAACGTTTCGCGATTGACTTAGGAACGGCTAACTCCCTGGTCTATGAACTGGGTCAGGGGCTCGTTTTGAATGAGCCGACAGTGGTGGCTGTAACTCTCGATGATAACAAGGTGGTGGCGGTGGGAAACGCTGCCAAGGAGATGTTGGGGAGAACGCCGATTAATATCAAAGCTTCGCGGCCGATGCGTGATGGAGTGATTGCCGATTACATCATTACCGAGGCGATGCTTCGTTATTTTCTTCATCGTGCCTCTGGGGCGACAAAATTTTTCAAACCAGAGGTGATGGTCTCCGTTCCTGCCGNNCTCGGGCTGTTTTGGATGCGGCGATCTCCGCCGGGGCGAAGATCGCTTATCTTATTCCCGAGCCGTTGGCGGCGGCGATTGGGGCTAGGATCCCTATCGCAGAACCATCGGGCAACATGATCGTCAATACCGGGGGAGGAACAACCGAAGTGGCGATCATCTCTTTGGGAGGGATTGTTGTTCAAGCCTCGGCTCGGGTTGCGGGTAACCGTCTTGATGAGACGATTGCTACCTATGTTCGCCGGGAATACGACCTTTTAATTGGGGAGAGAACGGCCGAGGAAGTGAAGGTTAAGATTGGGAGCGCCTTACCGATAAAAAAGAAGTTGGTGATGGAGATAAGGGGGCGGGATTCGATCTCTGGCCTTCCGCGAACTCTTGAGCTTGACTCAAGTGAGGTAAGTGGTGCAATTCAGCCAACACTGGCGGAGATCATCTCCACGATTAAACAGGTTTTGGAGAAAACTCCTCCTGAGTTAGCTTCTGATGTGATTGACCGGGGGATGGTCCTTTCTGGAGGGACGGCTCTTCTTCGCACTCTTGATCGTCTCATCACCAAGGAAACTGGAGTGCCAGCCCATGTGGTTGATGATCCCCTCCTTTGCACCGTCTATGGAATAGGGAAGGCCTTGGAGAATCTGGATGTGTTTAGGAAAAGTATTACTAAACGTTGATGGTTGATTGGCTGCTACCTCTTTTAACCTTTTCATCAATCTTTGAGCGTTTTAATATCTTTGTTTCAGAGCTCGACTTTGCTTTAAAACTAAGCTTGATCCTGTTTCCCCTCGTTGCTCTGATTCTTCTTTTTAAAAGAAAACTAACCTTTAATCCTTCTTTTCTTTTCCCATTTTTACTTCTTGTTTTGGCGGTGGAAGCTCTTTCTATCCCCTTTTCCTATAACCGCTTTCAAAGCTCGCAGGTGGTGGTCTTTCATCTTTTGATGGTTGGTCTCTTTTATCTTTTTGTTTGGGGTATCCATAAGGTTCGGGATTGGGAAAGGGTAGTGGTGGTGGGGTGGGGGGCGGGATCATTACTGGCTTCTCTTTATGGATTCTGGCAGTTTGGACGTCATCTACTTGGGCAGTCGCCAGCCATCTTTTTGGAAAACTTTCTGGCAGCGAAAAGCTTGCCGGCAGCGACATTTATCCACCGGTTTTTAGGACGGAACCTCCTTCGCCCATCATCGACTTTTATCGATACTACCACTGCCGCCTCGTTTGTTGCTGTTGCAATCTTTTTTAGTTTGGTAATGTTTCTAACGGTCAAAAATAAGCGCCAGCGCCTACTATTTTTGTTTGTTCTGGTGGCGGGTTTGGGTTTTTTTGCTTTAACATTCTCCCGAAGTGCCATCCTTGGGTTAGGAGCGGGATTGGTTCTTTTTATTGCTCTAAACCTTAAAGAAAGGATTGACAAGCGGGTGGTGGGGGGGATTTTGGTGGCACTGGCTATCCTTTCGGCGACAGTTGCCTTGCTTAGCTTTTCTCGTATCAGGGCCGTTTCAAATGCTATCCGACTTGAAATTGCCCAAGGGGCGATCGAGATGTATAGGGAAAGTCCCCTCATTGGGGTCGGGGTGGGGAACTTTGAATCCTATTACACAGAAGTTTTGCGTCCGGGGGAGAGCCACGGCTACTCACATTCCATCTTTCTCACCTGGATGGGGGAGACGGGTACTTTGGGGTTGCTGGCCAATATTAGTTTGATTGGGGTAACAATTCTTTTCCTCATGCGCGAAACCCTGCAACATCGGCTGCGAAGCAGATGGCGTTTGCGCCTCAGCGCCCTTTTAGCCGCCTTTGTCTCCTTGGTGGCGGCAAACATCTTCCATGCTCATTACGGATTGGAGTTTACTTGGGTTCTTTTGGGTCTTTGTGTTTCTGGTTATTATTTGGCGAGGGGATCACATTTTGCCGATGAGGGGAAGAAAACCGTTGATATCCTGGGGGTGCAGGTAGATAACGTTGACATGGGGGCAGCGATGCAAAAAGTTAAATCTTTTTTCAGGGGGAAGAAGAAGGCTCATGTCGTTACCCCTAACCCGGAGATGGTAATCTTGGCGAGATCCGACCCTTTTCTAGCCGAGGTTCTTAATAAGGCTGATCTATCAATTCCTGATGGTATCGGTTTAATTTGGGCTTCACGAGTCTTGGGGACGCCGTTAAAGAAGCGAGTTACAGGGGTTGATCTTTTTTTTGAGCTTTGTGCTGAGGTAGCCAGAAGGGATGGGAAGATATTTTTGCTAGGGGGAAGAGAGGGAGTGGCGGAGAAGGCCGCCCACGCTCTAAAAAGTCGTTATCCAAAGTTGCGAATCGTGGGGACCTTTGCTGGTGATGGCTCAAGGAGAGGAGATAAAGAGACGGTTCAGGCGATCAGGAAGGCAGCTAAGGGAATGGGTGGGAAAGAGATCGATTTCCTGTTTGTTGCATACAGTCATGGGAAACCGGAGAGATGGATCGGGAGGAATTTGGAGAAGATTCCAGTGAAGGTTGCCATGGGGGTGGGAGGGACATTTGNNGCAGCTTGGACTGGAGTGGTTTTTTCGTCTCTTTCGCCAACCTTGGCGTGTTAGGCGGCAGCTAGCACTGATATCGTTTATTTTTTTGGTCTTTAAGGAGTTTCTCTTCCCTTTAAAAAAATCAATTAAGTTACAACACTCTTTGTGAGAAAGTTGGGAGGGGAAAAAGGAAAAGCCCCGGGAGTGGCCCCTGCACCTCTGGCGTCTAACTTAAAGCTAAACGACAGGGGTGCAGGGTTCCACAGCCGGGGCTTAGAATCCACCACAGTCCCTCCCTCTTTAAGGATAGGCAGTCTCTTTGATCATCAGCTACCTTTAAAGCAGCCATTGGGGCTTTTATTAGCCGATAATCTTTTCTCTTGTTAAAGTGCTTTTTAGGAGAAGTCTTTCTCCTCTTTGAGCACCGTATCAGTTTTTTAAGATCTGTGTCAAGTGTGTATTCGCAGGTGCCTACCGATCGATAATCCAATAGTTAAAAGTTATATCTTTTAGACTTTATTTTCCTCGCCAAAAGGTAGAAAAATGTGCGATAATCAACGGTGATTATGGAAACGAAAACTTCACTTCTAGAACAAATGACAAAGGTCATTGCTGCTCCTGAGGAGGGTAAACCGCTTCGGGTCTTAATGGTTTTGCCCGAAGTTTCCCCTTACGCCTCGGTGGGAGGGGTTTCTCGGGTGGGAGCTCATCTTTCCAAGGAGCTGGTAAATCTCGGTCATGATATTCGCTTGTTTATGCCCAAATACGGGATGATCGATGAGGAGAAGTACCCTCTGGAGATGGTGGTTGAGGGGTTGAAGGTCTATACCGACGGTGGGGGCAAAGGGCCGCGAGAGCTTATCTGTAACATCAAGACCCACCAAACCGAGGACGGAGTCCGTGCCTACTTTCTGGAGAATATGGAGTACTACGAAAAACGAGCCAACGTTTACGGCTACTCCGATGATCCGATCCGTTTTCTCCTCCTCTCCCGAGGCGCACTTGAGTTTTTACGCCACTTTGAGTGGAAGCCGCAGGTAATCCACGCCCACGATTGGCAAACGGGGGCAACTCCCAACTTTCTAAGGACTGTTTATGGCAAAAGTGAGGAACTTAAGGGAATCGCTAGTCTCTTTACCATTCATAATCTGCATTTCCAAGGGATGTTTGACCATCGCCAGATCGCCGAGCTTGATTTTGATGACGGTCGTTCAGCGATCGCTCCCTTCTTCTCTGAAAGGCTAAAAAAACAAAACTTCATGAAGCGCGGGATCCTTTATTCTGATGTGGTCAATACCGTCTCGGAGAACTATGCTCATGAGATCTTAACTGCCGAGTTTGGGGAGGGGTTGGATAAGCTTCTTCTTGAGGTTCGCTCCAAGCTTTTTGGAGTGGTTAACGGGATTGACTATGAGGAGTTCAATCCGGATACTGATCCCCTTATTCCGGTTAATTACAACTCTTCTTCTTTTGAGAGGCGCGGGGAAAACAAACTTGCCTTGCAGAAAGAGTTTGCTCTCCCTGAGGATGAGGGGAAGTTTGTTTTGGGGATGGTCAGTCGCTTGGCTGAACAGAAAGGAATTGACATTCTTCTTGAGGCTTTGCCCCATTTTTTGGCCGAGTGTGAGGCTCAGTTTATTGTTATCGGTGGAGGGGAGGGGAAGTATGTTGGTGCCTTTCAGGGGCTTCAGAAACGCTTTTCCAAAAAAATAGGTGTTCACCTGATGCCCAACTTTACCCTCCCGCGGCTTCTCTTTGCTGGAGCTGATTGTTTGGCTGTTCCCTCTCTTTTTGAGCCGGCGGGACTGACCCAGCTTGAAGCGATGCGTTACGGCTGCATTCCTATTGTTCGGAAAACCGGGGGATTGGCCGATACGGTTGAGGATCTCAATGCCAAGGAAGGGACGGGAACAGGGTTTGTCTTTAAGGAATTTGATCGTTGGGCTCTCTTTGCTCAAATGATTCGCGCCTATGAGAATTTCCACCATCCAAAGGTTTGGAAGGGGCTAATTAAACGGGCGATGGCAACCGATTTTTCTTGGAGAGCCTCAGCCAAACGCTACGCCGAACTTTATCGCAAGGCAATTCAATTTCGGGCGAGAGAGATAAAGGAATCCTCCTAGGCAGCAGGTAGATCATGCTCTGGGCACCGTTTCTCCATATCTATCAACCGCCAACTCAATATCGAAGGGTCTTAAAGAAGATTGCGGTCGCCTCTTATGTTCCCCTGGTTGAGGCCCTTGAGCGCAACCCTAAAGCGCGGGCGACGATCAATCTCCCCGCCTCCCTAACCGAGCAATTGGTAGAAGCTGGTTACTTTGACGTCGTCAAGCGTCTTGCTCGCCTGGTGGAGAGGGATCAGGTTGAACTTACCGGATCGGCTGCCTACCATCCCCTTCTTACGCGCTTACCCGGCGATGAGGTAGAGCGGCAGATCAAACTTAACGAAGAGATAAACCGCCGCTACTTTGGGGTTTTTAAGCCCCGTGGTCTCTTTCCCCCAGAGATGGCCTATTCCCGGCGGGTGGGGGAGATCGTCTCTCGTTTAGGTTACGATTGGGTTCTCATTGAGGAGGTGACCTATCCCAAAAAGGGAAAAGTGAGAAGAGACGCAATCTATCAGCTTACGGGGAGCAAGTTAAA
>JABAOC010000246.1_pt5 | contig 10280 bp, 11 predicted proteins | sample 7062161 | NCBI WGS metagenome assembly JABAOC01 (sample SAMN14538625, study PRJNA623070) | marine sediment metagenome | biome: marine biome [ENVO:00000428]; feature: marine pelagic biome [ENVO:01000023]; material: deep marine sediment [ENVO:00002113] | place: India: Gulf of Khambhat ...
TCGCAGTTGGATTGCCAGCGCTGGTATCTCTTGCGGAGATTGAGGGCGCTGATGATACAGACGTCGTTCTCTCTCAAGTCTCTCTTGTCCAATGGTGATAGTCTGCAGAGAGCTTTGCTGGCTCCTCGTACGGTATGAGAGTGGAAGTCCCCGATAAGGTTCAAGTGATGCAGGTTCTTAAGGAAACCCTCCATACGTGCGTGCGCCCGTTCATTTCTCCGCACCCAAGAAGTGTGTCGTTTTGCAGTTTGGTAGGGAACGGCATATTGCACCACCAGTCCCCGTGTAGTCTTCTGGCCCAGAAGCAGGCCATAGGACTCCTTCTTAAAGGCCTCTAAAGCCGCGAGTACAATTCCCGTGAATGCAATCTCGGAGAGGTGAATTTCTAGTTTGCCCTCGCCGGTATTCATTTTTAAAAACACCCTTCAGTTTCTCAGATAGATTTTAGCCCCTACCTCAGCCCAATACAAGGGGGGGCCGGTTTTGTATATTGATGAATGTGAGAGATGAGCTGTCTGGAAGGCGCGGTTGGCAGGAAAACGAGGATAAGAACTTACATTTGGCCAGCAAGCAAGTAAGCGATTAGGCTGTGGGCGGGCGGAAGAAGCAAGTTATCCATTTGCAGGTTAAGTCTGGGATTTCGGGGAACCGGGCAGAACCGCTCCGAGTTCGCTCAGCGCCCGGCTTAGAATCACGCGCAAGTTGCCTTGGGAACGCTTATGGAGCTCCTGAAGTTTTGGCACCGCCCTGTGATCACCCATATCTGCGAGAGTTACTGCCGCCCAGAGCTGAAGCTGTGGGTCTGGAGAATCCAAGGCCTCCAGCAAGGCCGGAAAGGCCGGTTCGCCCATTTCCACGAGGGCGCGGGAAGCGTAAAGAGCAGCCGTGGGATCGGATCCCGAACAGAGAGAGAAGAGTGTGGGAATCGCTTTCGCGCCAATGCTTGCAAGAGCCTCTATGGAGGCATCAACCACCATTCCGTCCTCGTCCTGCAGCGCTTCAAGCAAGACCGGAACGGCAGCCACATTTTCCCGCCAGCCGAGAGCGCGGGCGGCGGAGGCTCTCACCTCCGCATCTGGATCGGAGAGGGCCTGACGAAGATAGGGAATGGTCGAGGGTTCACCTACACCCCACATTGATTGAGTCGCGGCGCGGCGCACAAAGACATCCTTGGAGCGGAGTTGTCTCACCAGCAGCACGGCGGCGGGTGCGCCGATTCTCTGCAGGGCGAGCACCAAGGCACTGCGGTAGTCCGCGTTGCGCTCGGTGATGGTGGCAACGAGCGGCTTGGCCGCACGCGGATCTGCGATCTGACCCAGGGCGCGTGCAGTGGCCGTGCGAAGGCCGATACTGGGGTCAGAGAGAAAGGGAATCAGATCCATGGTGGCGCGAGGATCAGCGATGTTTCCCAATGCAACGATAGCGTTGTAGCGCAGCTCTGCTATTGCGATGGCCTCGCGCAGTGGCTCTACGGCGGCCGTGACGCGTTTCTCGCCCAGCACCGGGATGGCGTCATTAGCTAGGTCGAGGTCCGGATTGGAGACCGCATGAATGAGCGGTGTGAAGGCCTTCTCTGCTTCCGCGGTGGAGCGTGCGGCGGCGCCAACATTGCCAAGCGCGATACAGGCATCAGTTCGAGAGACAGGATCAGACATCAGCCGGCGCAAGAATGGTACGGCTGCGGGCCCCATGCGGCCCAGTGCATTCGTGGCGCTTCGCTTTGCTCTCTCATCACCCACCAGCAACACCTGGCTGAGAGAGGGAAGCGCGGCGGGGCCGATCTTCACCAAGGCATCAGCGGCGCTACGCGAGGGGGCATCTTCAAAGTCGCTCAGCAGACGAATGAGCGTGTTTATCGCTTTCTGGCCGCCGATACGGGCGAGCGGCTCAGATATGTTGGTACGGACGGTTACCTGCTGTGTAGGAAGCCCTCCGGGTATGATATCTCTTTCAAGCAATAGAATGGTTGCCTGTTCCCGCACAGACATATCGTTAGAATTGATTTGGGCGAAGAGAGCGGCCTTTTTCGCATATCGGGACCACAGTAACGCAATGCCTATAATGCATAGGCACAACAGCATCACCCATTTTTTACGCTTGTTCATCAGTCCACCTTCTGATACCCCTGGTACCCCACCAAACTGCAGGGTAAACACATCTTCTCTATGCACCTAATTTCGGCGCCGACGCCTGCAATCCTCTTGCCTGACAGCAGAGTTCAAAGAGAGCGGAAAGTATGGAATAGATGGAATAGATAGTGCGGAGAATATGCTGGTGCAAGAGCAATAATAAGTTCAATGGAGAACCCCCGGATGAGCCAGGGTGAGTTTCAAGTACTTGTCGTAGATGACGAGAAGAACATCTGTGATTTGCTGAAGCAGACGATGGAAACTACGGGCTGCGTCGTGCATACGGTGTGTGATGCCGAGGAGGCGATCGAATTGGCCCAAGGAACCCGCTTTGACGCCATTTTCCTTGACATCAAGATGCCGGGCATGAATGGCGTGGAGTTGCTGAAGAACTTAAACATAACCCAGCCTGACGCGGCTTTCGTGATGATCACCGGATATGCCACATCAGACTTGGTAGATGAATCTCTCTCCAGCGGGGCGTTTATCTGCCTGAGCAAGCCCTTCAGTCTTGCTCAAGTGCTGGATGTCGTTAAGACCTTGCGTGAAGAGAAAGACGTCACTACACCGGTCCAACAGGGATAGCCGCGCGCTGGGAGCCATCGCTCACTACTCATATCCTTCCCGTTCATCTCTGGCCGGTCTGTTCATCAATTCCGCTACCGCCTGTTGCGGGGGCGTATCCTCGAAGAGCACTCTATGGAGGTGGGCGGCGATAGGCATCTCCACTTGATGACGCGCAGCGAGTGCGACCGCGGCCTTGGTTGTGGGCACACCTTCCGCGATTTGATCCATACTCTGGAGTATGGCGGAAAGCCGCTCTCCCCGCCCCAGCCGAGAGCCTACCTTATAGTTGCGGCTGCGCGGGCTGGCACAGGTTGCCATCAGGTCGCCCAGTCCGGAGAGACCCTGAAAGGTGGGCGCCTCCGCACCCATCGCCACACCCAAGCGGGTCATCTCCGCCAGACCCCGGGTCATCAGCGCGGCCTTGGTGTTGTCTCCAAAGCCCAAGCCATCGCTGATTCCCGCGCCGATGGCGATGATGTTTTTCAGCGCGCCGCCCAGTTCGACACCGATGACATCAGAGTTTGTATAGACCCGAAATGTGGGACACATGAAGGTTTTCTGAACGAGCCTGGAGAGGCCTTCCTCCCGGCTTGCCGCCACAGATGTCGTGGGAATTCCGGCGGCCACTTCGACGGCAAGGTTGGGGCCCGAAAGAACCGCCAGGGGCTGCTGTGGCAGAACTCCGGAGAGAACCTCTGACATGCGCTGGCCCGAATCCGGCTCCAACCCCTTGGCAACACTCAGTACGGGCTGGGTGGGATCGAGATGGAGGGCCGCCTGATTCGCAATCGCTTTCATCCCCTTGGCGGGGACGGCAAATACTGTAAGGCCGGCACCGGAGACTGCTTCGCCGATCTCCCCGCAGACCTCCACCTCTTCCGGGAGGGGCGCTCCCGGAAGATAAAGGGCATTCTCTCGATTCTTGGAGAGTGCCCCTACTTGTTCGCGTCTCCTGGGCCACAGCCTCACACGCCGACCTTGCCGGCCCAGCAAAACAGCCAAAGCGGTTCCCCATGAGCCGGCCCCGAGAATGGAGATGGTGGGAGCTGAATCAGTATTTTTCATTCTTCCTCTGCAACGGCCTGTTGTGACGGCCTCTCACCGAATTTGTGTTCTTCGCCAGCGAGCAGGCGGCGGATATTGGGTAGATGTCGGACCACGATAAGGATGGCGGCGAGAGATGTAAAGATTATGTAGGCGAGCGGCTGGCGGAACATGAGCATGAAGAAGGGAAGAGACAGGGATCCCATAATTGAGCCTAACGAGACATAACGAAAAGCCGCCATCAGAGCAAGGGCCACTCCCAATCCGCAAAGGGCCGCCTCCCAGGAAAGGGCCAGCATTACCCCCAGGCCGGTGGCAACACCTCGGCCCCCGGTGAAGCGCAAGAAGGGAGAGAAGGTATGCCCCAACATGGCGGCCAATCCGGCACCCACCGTCACGATGGGATTCGGGAACAGGCTCTTTGCCAGCAAAACTGGCAAGAAGCCTTTGGCGGCATCGAGAATCAATACCACCAGGCCGCCCTTCCACCCCACGGTCCGCAGGACATTGGTGGCTCCGATGTTCCTACTTCCCAGTTGCCGGATATCCACTCCGCGGATGGTCTTGGCGATGATGAGGCCGAAGGGTATTCCCCCAACCAGATAGGCTGCCAGCATGAATAAGGCAAGAATCATCGTGACCTTCTCTTCTTTGCCGGCCTTGCGGCGGATTTGCCCTCAGATCTTCTTACCAGCAGGCGGAGAGGAGTTCCTTCCAGAGGATAGGCTTTGCGGATTACGTTTTCCAGGTAGCGGAGTGTGGAGAAATGCGCCAGTTCCGGATTGTTTACGAAGAGAAGGAAGGTCGGCGGAGAAATCCTCACCTGTGTAGAATAATAAACCTTCAAAGGGCGACCTTTGTAATAGGGGGGATGGCGATCCAGGGCATCGAAAATGACGCGGTTAAGCTCGGCTGTGGGAATCTGCAAACAGTGGGCGCGGGCGACTTTGGCTATCTCCTCCAGCATCTGCAAGAGGCCCTGGCTTTCGAGAGCCGAGGTGGCGCAGAAGGGAGCATAGGAAGCAAAAGGCAGTTGCTCTCTGACGTGATGTAATAGGTCGGCCTTCATCTTCCGCCAGCTCTTTGGCACCTCTTCACTTCCGCTCAGCAGATCCCATTTGTTCGCCGCTATGACCTGCGCGCATCCCTCTTCATGAGCATAACCGCTTATCCGCTTGTCCTGGTCGGTTATCCCCTGGGAAGCGTCAAACACCAGGACCGCCACATCGCTTCTCTCTATCGCCCCCAGAGCGCGCAGCACACTGTAGTAATCGAAATCCTCTTTCACCTTGGATTTGCGACGAATGCCGGCGGTGTCGATTAGCACGAATCTGCGGCCGCCAAATTTGAAGGGGCTGTCTATGGCGTCTCGTGTAGTCCCCGGGCCTTCATCAACTATGACGCGCTCTTCTCCCAGGACCGCGTTGACGATAGAGGATTTGCCCACATTGGGGCGGCCCACTATCGCCACTCGCACGATCTTTTCTTCCGGTTCCTCCTTTGACTCGGGCAGATGAGGCAGCATCTCCTCCAGGAGTTCGAAGATACCGACACCATGGAGCGCGGAGACGCATATCGGCTCTCCCGTCGCCAGAGAGAAGAAGTCCTGCGCCTCTTGCTCCCGCTTCCCGCTCTCCACCTTGTTGACCACGAGCAAGGAGGGTTTTCCGGTGCGTCGAATAAGTTCAGTCACTTCATAGTCAATGGGACTCAATCCTTCTTTGCCATCCACTACAAAGAGAATCAGCTGCGCTTCTTCAATGGCGAACTGCGCTTGCTTGCGAACCTGGGCGAGCAGGGCGCTCTCCGCTTTCGGCTGAAGGCCTCCCGTATCAATGAGCGAAAACCGCCGGCCGCGATACATGCAGTCGGCATAGATGCGGTCACGGGTGATTCCCGGCGTTTCCTCTACGACCGCGATTCGCCGGCCCGCGAGGCGATTAAAGAGTGTGGATTTACCCACATTCGGCCGGCCCACAATAGCGACGACAGAACGATCCTGACTCATATTCCTAACCTGTCTCTGCGGCGAGAGGCTCTATTGGAGGGCCTGCCAAGATATCTTTGGAGTATTTGACGATGAGGTCGGCTGCCTCAAGTGGAGTGCGGGCAAAGCCCACGGGAATCCCCAGGCGTTGAGCGAATTCTCTGCGGCTCACATCATCCAGGAAGCGCCCATTGGAATTCAGTGACTGTTTGGGCAGGATGACTAAATCCGTCTCTGAGGCCTTACTGAGAGCCTCCAACCAATCGTCGCCGGCAACCAGGCTTGCACTTGTGATGGCCGGGCCCAGAAGGCGATTCACCGCTACTGCAACGCTAGTTTGAAGGCCCATACAATTGAGTCTGGAGGCCATTTCCGTTACCAATCCGCTCGCCGCTCCGCCTGTGCCCAAGAGAAGCCGAAGCGGCTTTCCGCCCAGAAGCGCAACTTTCTCTTTCAGCCGTTTTTCAAATTCCGCGGATTTCACCTCTTCAAGGAAGAGCCTCGCTTCCCCGATTCCATTCTCCCGCTGACAGAAATTCTCATAATCCTTCGTCGGCGGGAACTCCATTCCGGCAATCAGATACATCTCATCCGAGGCCCAGACGAGGCTGGTTCCGAAGCTTTCAAGAAATCCCCTCTGCCAGTGCTGCACCTGTTGGATTATTTGGACGGCGATGCCTTTTGCCACAGGCTGCAGATCGCCTTTCATCTTTTCGGGGAGGTTTATGCCTACGGGCACGATACCTATGGACTTGACTGCGGGATGGAGATTAGAAAGATCTTCTACGGTCTTTTCCAACACGGGCCCATCGTTCAAACCCGGACATATCACCACCTGGGTGTGGAGTTCGATTCCTCCCTCCGTCAGTCTTTTCATCTGAGAGAGGATGTCCGGCAGAGTAGTGCTGCCCATGAGATTGCCGCGCATCTCCGGATCAGTGGCATGGACGGAGATCCACAATGGGGAGAGGTTGAATTTCAGGATGCGGTGAAAATCGGCCTCGGTCAGATTTGACAGGGTAATGAAATTGCCGTGCAAGAAGGAGAGCCGGTAATCATCATCTCTCAGGTAGAGCGAAGGCCTTAGTCCCGGGGGGAGTTGTGAGACAAAGCAGAACTTGCAGCGGCAGCGGCAGGTGCGCACCTTGTCGAAGACATCGGTTGAGAACCTGATTCCCAAATCTTCATCAGGTTCTTTTTCCAGATGAACCAGCAGGTTGCCGCCTTTGGGCCGGCGCAGTTTCAGGTTGAGCGATTCCCTTGCGATGCGGTATCGGTAATCTATGTAATCCCGCGGCCGCACGCCATTGATGGCAAGCAAATGGTCACCTTTCCTGACTCCTGCTTGCCAGGCCAGGCTTCCCTTTTTTACCTGTGCGACTACAGCGCCGTGGGACTTTGTCATCGGATTGGTTGAGAGTTATGAGTTGAGGGTTGAGAGTGCTACTTCTTCGCCCTCAGTCTTTCCGCCACCTCGTCTATGATCCACTGGGGAGTGGAGGCGCCCGCGGTTATCCCGATGCGGTCGTGCCCTTTCAGCCATTCCGGCGATATTTCTTCGGCGGTTTCGATATGTCGCACCTCCGCCCCGGTTTCGGCACACACCTTGGCCAAACGGCGGGTATTTGCGCTGTTGCGCCCTCCCACCACCAACATAAGGTCCACGTCACCGGCGAGTTCCACTGCGGCCTTCTGGCGCTTCAAGGTCGCCTCACAGATGGTATTGAAGGCACGCAGTTCCTGGCACTTTCCGCCCAAGCGCGCGAGCAGGTCCTGATAACGCTCTATCTCCCGTGTGGTCTGCACGACCATGCCAAGTTTCCGGCAGAAGGGCAGTTGCTCCACCTCTGCTATATCGTCGACGATCCTGGCCCGCCCTTCGCCATATCCCTCCAGCCCGGTTACCTCACGGTGGCCGCGGTCCCCAAAGATTATGATCTCATATCCTTCCCTCGCCAGAAGGCTCACCAGTTCTTGTGCGCGCGCGACAAACGGGCAGGTAGCGTCCACCACTTCAAGGCCGGCCTTTTCCGCCTCTTCTTTCACGCCCGGGCCGACACCGTGACAAGAGATAATCAAGGTTCCCGTCTTCATCTCTTCCGGGCTGCCCACCTGCTTCACCCCGGCCTGGCTCAGTTTCTCCACCACCTGGGGATTATGAATTACCTCCCCCAGGGTGGCGACCTCCCCCTGGCGATCTTTTCGCTCTTCTTCCACCAACTGCAGCGCCCGCTTCACTCCGAAACAGAAGCCGGCATGTTTGGCGATGATTACTTCCAAGTTCTTCTCTCTCAGGTAGTATGGCAGAAAAACAAGACTTTTACTTGCCGCTTTCTTCAGGTAAGATGCGCGTCCTTCGACCCTCCACAGTAACCCTTCCCTCGGCGATGAGTTGGATGGCTTCGGCGTATTTCTCATGCTCAAAGGAGAGAATTCGCTGCTCCAGGCTCTCCGGTGTATCGTCCTCCGACACGGGCACGACATGCTGGAGGATGATGGGGCCGGTATCGACCTCGGGTTCAACGAAATGCACGGTAAGGCCGGAGACCTTGGCGCCATAATCGAGCACCGCCTGGTGGACTCGCAGGCCGTGCATGTTCTTGCCGCAGAAGGCGGGAACAAGGGAGGGGTGGATGTTGATGATGCGGTTCGCGTAGGCCTCAAAGATGGAGGCTGTCAGGATACGCAAGTAACCGGCGAGAACGATGAGTTCGGCTCCATGACTCTGCAGGGCTTCGACGATGGCGCGGTCATGGGCTTCGCGGTCAGGAAAATCGCGTGGCTCGAGTGCGACGGCTGGTACGCCCGCCTTGCGCGCTCTTTCCAGAGCGTAGGCCTCCGCTATATTGGAGATGACCACCGCAACCTGTGCAGAGAGCCTCCCCTCCGCGCAGCGATCCAGAATCGCTTGAAGGTTGGAACCTCTACCTGATACCAATACCCCCAAGCGCAGTCTATCGGTCATTCTTGCCTCCTATGGAATGGGGGCAGCCTTCGCAGGCCCCGCGTAAACTCTGGTGTAATGATAACACAGTGTGGACAGCGCTATCAGAGAGAGCCTTGAAGGTTTTGGTTATCGGCTGATTCAATCGGCGATTGACATATCTATCTCGATGTGGGGTGTATGATTGATGGTGTTGTGGAGCAGGCAACAGATGGCGCTTTTATGGAGAGGTTCGCGGTAGCGCTTCGGAACTCCTGAAGGGAGGATTATCTTGGCCTGAATCTTTTCGATGCGAGGCGGATTCTGCTCTTTCTCCCATTTCATCTCCACCTTCATTCCCTCAAGAGAGATGTTATGCCGCTCCGCGAAGAAGACCATGTACACGCCGATACATGCCCCTAAGGAGGATATGAACAGTTCCGGGGGAGTGGGGCCTGTATCCTCACCTTTTCCGGGGGGCTGATCGCTCACTATCTCATGTCCCCGTACATCGGTGCGGAATCTGTGCCCGCCTTTGTAATCAACAACCATACTCTCCATGGCTTCCTCCTTATCGGCCCTTCATCACCTTGGGCTTGCGGAAGATGAGGATGAATTCATGAGTCTTGTTTATGCGAAAGACACTGGGAAAGCCCAGCGGGCGGAGGTTGTTATACTCATGGCGCCGGTCCCAGATGACCATGTCATCGTAGATAAAGCCGATATCCTTCATTTCTTCGGCCAAGTCCGCGTGGAGGGGATAGAAGACATCCTTTTTGCGCAGGTCCATAACGATAACACAGCAGTACTTGCCTGGTTTAAGTGTTTCATATACCTGTGTGAAGATTTCCTTTAGTGACTCCAGAAACAGCGTGTAGTCGAGAATCTTCCCCAGATCTCTTGCTGCTTTTCCATAATGACGGGTGGGTTTGCGGTCCGCGCTGCGGCGGCGAAGAAGAATGTCCCAATAAGGAGGAGAGGTAACCACCAAGTCTATTGAGCAGGGATCAATATAGTCACTCAGGTTCCGCGCGTCTCCGCAGTGAAAGACAGTTTCTGATTTTGCTTCCGGACCATTTATCTCATTGAGCCGCCGGCGCGCGACAGAGACGAACTTGGAGGAGATGTCCAAGCCGATTCCCTTGCCTCCCAATAAGGCCGCCGCCAATGGCGCAGAGCCGATACCGGCAAAAGGATCAAGCACCACCCGCTCTTTTGCGGTGGTGAAACATTCGATCAGGCGTGTGGCGAGGGCGATAGGGAACATCGCCGGATGGTGGAGGACGGTTTCTTCCGGAGTCTTGCGAATATCGCTCCACACGGAGATGGAATGGCGCGCCCAAGTGGCTCCATCCAGATTGTTAGCGCGGTTTCTTGTCATTCTCTTCTCAATATCGAAGACCGGCTCTTAATCGAGGATTGCTCCCTGTCGGCGGAGGGTTTCCTGGAGTTCGCCGACATTCAACTCCCTCGGCATTACCTTGTATCTGAGAGAAAGGGCTGCAGCGGTGCCTGCGGCTTGGCCGGTGGCATAACAGATCGGCTGGATGCGGGTGGAGGCATGGGCCTCATGGGTGGCGGAGATGGGCCTTCCCGCCACCAGCAGACCTTCTATTTCCTGTGGCACCAG
>JABAOC010013373.1_pt4 | contig 10279 bp, 14 predicted proteins | sample 7062161 | NCBI WGS metagenome assembly JABAOC01 (sample SAMN14538625, study PRJNA623070) | marine sediment metagenome | biome: marine biome [ENVO:00000428]; feature: marine pelagic biome [ENVO:01000023]; material: deep marine sediment [ENVO:00002113] | place: India: Gulf of Khambhat ...
GTCGGCGGATATCTGAGCGGGTTTTTTGAGGACGTAATGGGGCCGATTCGAGGTGCATTTAGAGGTGAGATAGGGGAGTTGATTGGAGAGGGGGTCTTCGGTGGATTGATAGCAGGGATAGCCATAGTGCTGCCGTTCATTCTACCTTTCTATTTGATTTTGACACTCTTGGAGGGCTCAGGGTACCTGCCTCGCGCCGCGTTCATGACTGATAACCTCATGCACCGCATGGGGATTCACGGTAAAGCATTCATCCCTTTCATACTCGGTTACGGTTGCAATGTTCCCGCGTGTTTGGGGTGTAGGATAATGGAGACCGAGCGTGAACGAACGATTGCCGCGTTTGTCGTGACGCTGGTGCCGTGTGCCGCCGTGACGGTCGTGGTCCTCGGTTTGGTCGGAGCCTTTGTGGGTGTCCATTGGGCGCTGGCGTTATACCTGCTCAATCTGGTGGTAATTTTTATCTTGGGGAGGGTCGCATTCAAGGTCCTGCCGGGCGAACCTATGGGGCTGATTATGGAGATGCCACCCTACCGGAAGCCGCACGTGCGCTCAGTGCTAAAGGAAACTTGGATGAGGGTGAAGGACTTTGTCTACATCGCGTTTCCGCTAATCATCATCGGCAGTGTTGTGCTCACCGGATTAAAGATTGGGGGCCTGTTGGATCCTATCGGGAATACCTTGAGCCCAGTCACGGTTGGCTGGCTGGGGCTGCCAATGATCACCGGCGTCCTACTCATCTTTGGAGTCCTCAGGAAGGAACTCACGTTAGTCATGCTCGCGGCCCTCACGGGCACGACGAATTTTGCAACGGTATTAACTCCTACTCAAATGATTGTCTTTGCCATAGTCGTGATGTACTACATCCCCTGCATCGCAACCATCGCAGCTTTGGTGAGAGAACTGGGATGGAAGAAGGCCACTTACATCACGGTGTTCGAGATAGCTTTTGCCCTCATTCTGGGTGGCATCGCGTTTAGGCTGCTGGTCTTGGCGTAAGCTAAAATCTACTTTGTAGCTTAAGAAGAAAGAAATCCGATTAGAATCTGAAACAGAACTTTGAGGAAAGCTGAATGAATGATTTTTTGTTAATCTTATTCCTAATCTTCGCCGGGCAAATTCTTGGTTCATTAATAGGTCTCATTAAAAATCTAGGTAAAGTTGCATTATTCGGTTCTTTATCTTTTGCCGCAAGCGTGATGATTGCCATATCCTTTGTGCAGCTGATACCCGAAGGCTTAAAGTATGCATCTCTATTTTTAATAGCAATTTCATTTTCCGCTGGCATGGTAATAATGCGGGTAGTGGATTATTTGTTGCCCCACATCAATCCCGAGCTAATTAAAAAAGAAAAGCCCTCCGTTAAGAGAAGTGTCACCATGTTGACCATTGGCATAGCCTTGCACAACATCCCAGAAGGTTTGGCAGTCGGAGTTGGGTTTTCAATATCTGCGGAATTGGGAGTTGTTCTTGCGTTAGCCATCGCGATTCAGGATTTTCCGGAAAATATCGCGACAATAATTCCATTATACGGTATGATTAAGAAAAGATTGAAGTCATTTATGATCCTTGTTACCACGGCGTTGTTCGAGTTGGCAGGATTTTTAGCTGGATATTTATTTTTTAAAGAAGCCGCCCTGAGCTGGCTAGGAGCCGTGCTGGCGCTTGCTGCGGGGGTTATGGTTTACATCTCGGTGGAAGAGCTGATACCTTCGGCGCAGGTTAGAAGATATCCCAAGATGTCCGCTGCGACAATCATTTTGGGAATAACGTGCGTGATATTAACCAGTTTAATATGATGGGTAGACAAAAGTAATCATAAATTTTTGTTGAGGCGCTATGAGGATGTCGAAAATCGAGCTTGAAGCAATTACTGCAGAAGAAATGGCCGAGATAGATAAGAAGGCAGAAGAATTTGGGATTCCACGTCTCTTGCTGATGGAAAACGCTGGAGGTGCAGTTGCGCGAACGATAATGGAGAAATTCAACCACGGATTAAAGATCATCGTTTTCGCTGGGACCGGAAACAATGGTGGAGATGGGTTCGTCGCTGCTAGACACTTAGCGAACAGGGGAGCTAAAGTCAATCTTTTCTTAATCGGAGATCCTGAAGGTATCCGCACCGAAGAGGCGCGCCTGAATTGGAACGTGATACAGAAGATGGGACGAAATATTAAGATCTACATGATTAGAGACCCTTCCGACCTCAAGAAAGCAAAGCGTTACCAAAAGCACGCAGACGTAATCGTCGATGCTATGCTTGGGACCGGCTTGAGAGGCTCGTTGAGGGAACCATTTTCATCCGTAGTGCGTTTGATAAACGAGTCAGGCATCCCCTTGGTTTCAGTAGACGCGCCAACAGGATTGAATCCTTCGACTGGCGAGGTGCACGGGCTTGCGGTAAAAGCAACCTACACCGTAACTTTCCATAAAATGAAGAGGGGTTTTCTTGAGGCGAAGGAATACACGGGTACGGTTACAGTAGCTGATATAGGAATCCCTAAGGAAGTCGAAGCCGCGGCAATAGGCAAATATCGGCGCTCATGGCGGCGTACCAGCGGGGCATCTGAACAATCCATGCTTGTGAGCGCGTGCCTGTTGGGGGTTAACTGTAGGCACGATGGCCAAAACAAACTTAACGAGAAAATAACGCGGCTAGCTACGCAGAAGTTGTTGATTCCAGTCTGTCCCGAGCAGCTTGGTGGACTCGGGACTCCTCGAGAGCCTATGAGAATTATTGACGGCGCGGGTGCTGAGGTCTTGGGTGGAAAGGCGAGGGTTATGAATAAGAGCGGCAAGGAAGTGACGGAAAATTTGGTAAGAGGCGCAGAAGAAGTTTTAAAAATCGCGAAGTCGTTAGGCGTGAAGGAAGCTATTCTGAAAGCGAGGAGTCCCTCCTGTGGGTGCGGGGAAATTCATAGTGGAACATTTCCTGATAGGTTGGTCGAAGGGGACGGAGTCACGGCTGCATTGCTAAAGATAAGCGGCATTAACGTAATCACAGAGGATGAACTCTGAAAATAGACAAATGCACATAGTGGTTTACGTCTCGTTCTATAGCACAAAAATCGCTGCGGCGAAGACCGTCGACCACATTCCCTCCTTCACCAAGGCAGTCTGTGTCATGTTTGTGGTCCTTACGATCTTTCGAGAAATCTTCCATATCTGTTTTCTCTCGTTCCAGCTCTTGTCTGGATCAAAAGGTAAACCCAAGGCGCCCGCGAGCATAGAAGCCGCCAAGTCTTCCGCGTAATCGCCGGCTTCTTCCGCTGTTTGCCCGTAGGCATCGTGTTCGCTGATATACCCGTAAGTGTTTTTGTCAGCTGGAAGAGCACAGCCTATGCTTGTGGATATTAGCCTCCTCCGCTCGTTGCTGCAGCATTTTCCGAAAACGCCGAAAATAATTTGTCCATCGCGCAGGTGACTCAAACCCTTTTCCCGGGGTATCATTTTGCACCCTGGAGGGATTATGCTCGAGACCGATACTAAGTTGAACCTCGCGACCCCCGCATTTTCTAGAGCATATTCGAATGATTTTAATTTTTCCCTGTCGTGCCCAACTCCACGGGTAAGGAATAGATATCTCGGCAGGAAGTCCATTTTCATCTCCTCGATTTCTTCTAGGTTGAATTATAAATCTTTATTTTTAACCTTTTGGTTACTGCCATCGTCTTTGGATTAGAGCTATTTTTAAATTTAGGTAACCCCTAAAAATATGGGGATATGTGTTATGAGCGCCGGACTAAGCGTAACCGAGAATGAAGCGAAATATTTAAAATTGATATACAGAGGGCAGTGCGAGCAATCCACCAAGGTCAGGACTACAGCCGTGGCAAAATCTCTTGGAGTTCGGCCAGCCACGGTGACTGAAGTGATGCAAAATCTTTCCGAGAAAAAACTTATCTTGCACAGGCGCTACCGTGGCGTTGAGCTGACGAAAGAGGGCATCACAGAAGCCCGGAAGTTGCTGAGGAAGCACAGGATTTTGGAGATCCTCTTTACGGATTTCCTTAAGTACAATACCCAAAGGGCCTGCAACGAGGCTTCTAAGTTGGATTATCGTGCTTCAAGGGGACTCATCAACGCCATTTGCAAGGCCTACGGGCATCCAGAAATCTGTCCATGTAAAAAGGTTATCTTCAGCGATCCAAAATGCAAGAAAAAATAAATGGAAGGTGAAACAGCTTGGGTTTACTAAAGCAGATCGCTTACGAACTCAAGAGACACGCTCCCTTCACGGCCTTTGGGGCTCTTACTGGAGTAATTCTCATGAGCATTATAATCCTTGTTGGGCTTACTTCCGAAACCCCTCATATAATTTTCCACGTTTTGCACCCTCTTCACATCTTATTGAGCGCGCTAGTGACTACTGCTATGTATCGAAGATACCGTGGTGGCGTCGCAGTGGCAGTGGGAATTGGTTTCGTCGGATCAATCGCAATATGTTCGATAAGCGATATAGTTTTTCCTTATATTGGAGGTGTGTTGCTTGGATTCCCCATAACTTTTCACGTATGTTTTATCGAACACACATTGCTCATAATTCTCTCAGCGCTTGCTGGCATCGCAATTGGGCTGTTTTGGTCTAGGACAAGGTTCCCGCACGCAGGGCACGTGTTGATAAGTACTTACGCTTCGCTGTTTTACTTAACAACATTCGTGGCTCCCGCGGACTGGCTCCCGCTATTGCTGCTCATTTTCCCGATACTCTTCGTAGCGGTGTGGATACCATGTTGTGTGAGTGATATTGTTTTTCCCCTTCTGTTCGTAAGGGGGGGAAGGCGAACCAAATCTGGTTCGGAACTTGGGTGAAGCGAAAGTTGCGGAGATTTGGGTCCACTAAAGAACTTTTTTTGCCCAGTATGGATTTCGGAAGTCCTCAAAAGCCGATAAAGCAGCGACCGCGCCCTTGGAACACGCTACCACGATCTGTTTAACTCCACCCGTTACATCCCCCGCAGCATAAATTCTGGGGATGTTTGTTCTTTGGGTTTTATCAGTTATGATATAGCCCTCTTCATCAAGGGAAATTCCGATTTTCGCCGCGATTTCGCTATTGGGGTCGTCTCCTATTGACACGAAAACTCCTGCTACCTCGAGGTCTTTTTTGGTATTTTCCTTCGTGTTGTGTATTCGAACTCTCTTCACGAAATTATTACCTGTTATCTCCTCAACTACGGAATTTAAGCGGATGTCAATTTTTCCTTCCAAATTTCTTCGAAGGTAATCCTCTGCCCTGAGCTTGTCCCTTCTGTGAATTAAGGTGACATCGCATCCCACACTATCAAGATAAATGGCTTCCATCGCGGCGGAATTTCCACCCCCAACCACTGCTACTTTCTTACCCTTGAAGAGGAAACCGTCGCAGGTGGCACAGTAGGATACACCCTTTCCAAAAAATTCGTTTTCTCCTTTCACACCTAGTTTTCTGTGTGTCGTGCCGGTCGCGAGTATCAGAGCTCTTGTGGGGTACTCGCCCTTCTCAGTGCGGACCAAAAAATCCTTTCCGACTTCTATGTCCTTCACGGGTTCAAATTCTCTAAGCTCAACGTATTTCGCAGCGTGTGCCTTCAATTTCTCCACGAGTTCCATACCTCTTATCGCATCCAGACCCGGGTAGTTCTCTACCAATGGAGCCTCTCCCGCTAGTCCTCCTGCCACCGCCTTCTCTAGTATTAATGTTTTCAAACCTCTCCTGGCACCGTATATTCCAGCGCTCAAGCCAGCAGGCCCTCCACCAACAATGATCAGCTCGTGTGGCATCGGTTTCCTTCTCCAGTCTTATTACATCTACTATCCTGATTTATCTTTTCACAAACTCATTTTTTTCCATACATCTCCATAGGTGGCTATCAGTGCGGCCATCCGTGCGGCTTGGGCATTTGATTGCATGACTATAATGCCGGATTTTTCTAGTTTCTTGCGTTGAAGTGGCAAATTTTGCGGGTCTCGAGACGTTCCGACTATCGAAGCTACCACGCTTAGGTACCCCCTTTCCCGATCGGTTATGCTCTTCGCTTCCTCGACTGCTTTGGCTAACTCATGTGCTGGGTCGGGGTGAGCGCCCTCTCCAAGCACGACATCGCATAACAATGTGGTCACCTCCCAATCTCGCGCCTCTTTCAGGATTCGTTGGTACCGGAGATCGAAATTGATGATAGGGTTGGGTGCTCCTCGCGCAAATTCCTCCGCCTCGAAATCGACGCATGTGTGGCGCTTGCTTGAGCGGGGGTCAGGAAGTCGCAACTTTGGGCGTAGCGGGACGTTCGAGTAAACATCGCCCACAAGCTCCTGCAAGATCACCATTGCTTCCATGCACAACCCGCTTCCTGAATAGAGTCCCCTGATGTACTTCTGCCCATAGCCAAATTTTGAATACTCCCGCTCGGCCAGCGACTGGACCTCAGGGTGGGGAAGCGTGAAATTGATCGTCTTTGGTTTCTCCCCACGCGCCAGCGCAACCGCCTTTGTCGCCGCATCCTCGAAAGTGACTGCGGGTGTTGCCCCAGCTTTAGAAATCAGTTTTGCATCGTCTCCAAGAAAACACACTACTGCGGGCTTCCTGATGGTGCCAACTGCATCCAGAACCAGACGGGCCACACTGGTCGCTGGAGTCCTACCTACCAGAACGATGATCTCTGTTGTCTCGTCCGCCTCTAGGAACCTCAACGCCGAGAGCGTCCCGATGCCACTGACTTTTTGCGAGAGGTCGCGAGCACCTACTCCAAGAGTGTGTGAGACTCCAACCTCGTCGACTAAACATGAAACTTCCTGAATTCCCGTTCCGAGGGTTCCGACAATGCCCACGGGTCCTTGGTGTACCACATTGGCGAACCCATAACTTGTGCCCTCGATGATTGCGGTCCCGCACCCCGGACCAAGGAGCAAGAGTTCGCGTTCAGCGGCAGCTTGCTTGAGCTCAACTTCTTCCTCTAGCGAGACACCGCCACCCAAAAGCACCACATGTTTGCTGGCTTTGAGAGTCTTCATCGCCTCTTGTGCGGCGGGCGGGCCTGACCTAGAGATTGCGACGAACTCAGCCATTTAATCCCGCAAGATATTATCCACATTGAAAAAGAGATTTTGGTATGGCCTTGTGTGTAGCTTCACCTGAGGCTCGTGGCAGTTCAAGTGCTGGGAGTCGAACCGAATTTAAGCGAAAAAATTTTCTTGTGTGCCTATTCGAGTTATGTAAATAACTTAAACCATGGTGCAGATATGGGTTGGGGTAAGCGTGGAATCAGCAAGATATAAACTAGGCAGGTTTTTCTTGTGTAGGCTTGAGCACAATTCAGCATTCGTACAGTCAATCATAAATTTTGTAAAGAAGAAACGAGTCAAGATGGCGGTCTTTGCCGTAGTCGGTGCAGTCAAGCAGGCGAAACTGGCTTGCTACGACCAAGTGAAGCACGAGTACCAACAAATTAAACTCTACAAGCCCTTAGAGATTGCGAGTTGTTTCGGCAACCTCTCGCTTAAGGCCGGCGAACCATTTGTGCACATCCATGCCGTGCTCGCCGACGAAAAAGGCAAGACCTACGCGGGGCACATGATTAATGCAACGGTTTTCGCGGCCGAACTTCACCTTCAAGAATTGATCGGTAAAAAACTCGAAAGAGAATACGATCAACCAACTGGCTTGGCTTTGTGGGAGTTGGGAGACGATAGGATAAATCCGCTAAGACGATAAGATAATTGCGGATATGCTAAATGATTACGTTGATTGCTTTACCTACGACGACTTGGCATAAATTGTCGGGTCTTTAATGCCAGCCTCTTCGAACGCGCGCTTTCTGTTTCGACATGACTCGCAGCTTCCACATTGAAATTCGCGATTCAAGTAGCAGCTCCACGTGAGCTCAAGAGGAATTCCAAACTCAACGGCCAGCTTTATCACTTCGGCTTTTGTCTTGTCCGCTAGCGGATTTCTTACAGTGAGCTTGGATTCGGTGCCAAGAGATATCGCCTGCGCAATGGCAGAGACAAACTCTTGTCTGCAGTCTGGATAAAATTGCGCATCGTCCCCTTGCGCGCCATAAAAAATTACTTCTGCCCCTATCGTCGCTGCATACCCGGCAGCAATGGCGAGCAGGATACCATTTCTAAATGGCACGATTATGCTTTGCTCGAACTTTTCGGGCATGGGCATTTGCTCATCGAGAAGTACAGTGGCACCAGGGCCGTAAAGCTGCTTCAGAAATGAGATGTCGACAACGCGGTGCTCTTTGGCCCCCAGCGCCTCAACGATTTTTTTGGCACTTTCGATTTCATTGGTCGCAATTTGTCCGTAGTTGAAGGAAAGACAATAAATTTCGTAGCCCTCACGCTTCGCTATCGCCGCCGCCGTGGCGCTATCGATTCCGCCGGAAAGCAAACAAACTGCTTTCATTTTCTCTTTTTTTACTTACATGCTACAGATAAAAATTCAACACTCCCAATTATGGGATCTCAAGAGAGCTCAAGCTTGGTTAGATTGGCATGGTTCAAGCAGTTCGAGAAGACGACTCCACAGCAAAGGTTAAACCCAAATTTCAACCATCTAAAGCAAAGAACCTCTAGGGTTTTTTAAATGAAGCCGAAAAAAGATAAGAAGCTTGCAGAGGATGTACTTGATTAAGGGGAAAATTCATGATTACAGCAAAAGCGGTTATATTTGATTACGATTGCACACTGGTCGACACGCTCAAACGATTTTATGATGTCTTCAATCAACTGCTCAGAGAGCGTGGGGACGAACCATTTGGGTGGGATGAGTTCTTAAAATATTATATCGCGGACACGCTTGATGATGTAATTACTGCAGCGTTCAATAAAGAACGAGAACGAAAGCTGCATGAGTTCTGGATCGAGTTCCTCCGAAGGTATCGAGCGGGCGACCCAGGCAACAAGCTAATCCCGGGCGTGAGGGAAGTTTTTCAAAAGCTCAACGACGCGGGTGTTCCCATCGCAGTCATCACGAGCTGCATCGCGCCCAAGGCTCAAATAAAAGAGGAATTGGCGAGTTTTGGACTTGATAAATTTGTGAAGGCTATCGTTACAGGGGATGATGCGATTAATGATTTAAATAAGCAGAACCACTTCTCCAAGGTCGAAATCTTAAGGCTCGCGGCCGAAAGTCTTGGAGTCGACCCTAGGGACTGCGTGGTCGTGGGAGACTACTGGAACGACGTGAGGGACGGCAAAGTCTTGGGCGCGCGAACCGTCGCTGTGTTAACTGGCCTGATGCGGCGGGAACTCTTAGAAAAGTACGGCCCAGATGTGATCATCAAGAGCGTTCGTGATCTGCAAAAGGTTGTTAAATTTGAAACCCAAAAGTTATGAAGGTGGTTGGATGGTTCGCATAGATGGAACGAGTTTCGGGAGCATCACTGTGAATGGCAAGCACTACTCCCATGACGTTTGGATTTTAGCTGATGGCTCGATTAGACGACGGGATCGAGACCATGAGTTCACGCTGAACGAACTCTACTTACTGCTCGAGGGGAAGCCGGAGCTGGTCATAGTTGGAACTGGCCAGTCAGGTTGTGTTCAAGTTGACAAAGAAGCTGCTGAATTAGCGTTGAAACAAGGTGTTAAGATAATCGATGATATCACTCCCGATGCCCTCAAGCGATACAACGAGGCAATAAATGCAAGGCGCAGGGTAGCTGGCGCATTTCACGTCACATGCTAGGTGTCCAAATGGTGCGAGCTTTCATCGGAATCGACATCGACGAGGCGGTCAGACAGAAACTGGCGGCAGCCCAAGATCAACTTCAGACAACAGGGGCGCAGCTCAAGCTAGTAGAACCACCCAACATCCACGTTACGATGAAATTCCTCGGGGAGATTCCCGAAGACAAGATTGGTACGATCACCGAGGCATTGAAAAAGGCTGCTGCTGGAACAGGACAATTCGACATCGGGATTAAGGGCATAGGTGTCTTCCCAAACCTGCGCTACATTCGGGTCTTGTGGGCAGGTGTGGCCGAGGGAAGTGATGAGGTCATCAGCCTCCAGCAGAAAATCGATCGGGAGTTGAAACCTTTCGGATTCCGTTCAGAGCGTGATTTCGTGCCTCACTTGACGATTGCACGAGTCAAGTCGGCTAAACAAAAAGAGCGGCTGGCGTCTTTTATTAAAAAAATGGTGGACACAGAGTTTGGATTGACGCGTGCTCAAGCAGTCGAATTAAAGCAAAGTAAGCTAACACCGAAAGGGCCAATCTATAGCACGCTTGCTCGGGTCGAACTATCCTGATACCCAGCATTAAACACTCTATCTATACCAAGGCAGGCAT
>JABAOC010004290.1_pt5 | contig 10276 bp, 9 predicted proteins | sample 7062161 | NCBI WGS metagenome assembly JABAOC01 (sample SAMN14538625, study PRJNA623070) | marine sediment metagenome | biome: marine biome [ENVO:00000428]; feature: marine pelagic biome [ENVO:01000023]; material: deep marine sediment [ENVO:00002113] | place: India: Gulf of Khambhat ...
TTGAACTCCCGATAGCTGGTTGCCATGACATTCGCTAGCTTCTGGGCTGTCCCTGGATCCGTGTGAATTGCCTTGATTCGTATGAGATTGGTGTCCTTCACGGACTCAATCCTGTAATAGCCCCTCAACGCTTCGGGCCCTACCGGAGAGTTGGATGGTGTGCCCAGGTTCAACGAGTTGCTCACCTCCTCAAGAACAGGTTCGCTCAGCATGATTTGGAGGTGAGTGTTAATGTTTTTCTCCGAAGACCAGTAGTCAGTGTATTGAACCACCTGACCCCCGTGGATTGTTGTATTCTGTCTGTCCCCGACACTAATGGTACACACAGCCTGGTAGATTGCCACGGCCCGGTAAACACGAAAAGCCCCCAGAGCCATGGCCATCAACATGATCGCAAGAATGAGCCACTTCCGTTTGTAAACGATTCTGAGGTAGTCGAGAAGGTGGACTTCAGATCCTTCCATCAGACAAGTGCGCCTTCCGTATGGGTTGTGAGCTTAGTGGGCAAAAACAGTGCCAATCCGATATGCGGCCGCGTTCTTGTGCTTCTGGGAAACCCTCTGATTTCATTATTGTATATCGACAGCAACATGGCCAAGAATTAGCCTTTTTTCGTTGTACCTGGCTGCTTTTTGCCAGCACCAGGCCTTCCGTTGACAAAGGCGGATCCACCATACGGATCAAAGGGGCAAAATCTGCTGTTTTTCTATACCCCTTTGATCAGAGTGCACCTCTTTGCAAAAATTTATCAAAGGAATGACCAGATAGTGGCAGATCTTGAGCTATCTTGGACCAGGGATCCCGCTAACCCAAACTGAAAGCCCTGTTGCACCTTCAGCAGGGGGGCTTGTTATTTTAGATTGCTTTGGGTACCCTTACGGCGTTTTTTGGCTCTGATGAGATGAAAACAATCCTGATTCTGGTTCTCATTACCCTTATTCCGACCCTGGAGCTTCGCGCGAGTATCCCATTTGGTATCCTGAGAGCCGATATGGCCTGGTGGGGCGTCGTTGTTGTTTGCGTGATCACGAACATCGTCTTGGGACCCCTAGTCTACCTCTTTGTCGATAAAGTGATGGTCCTTTTTTTGAGGTTCGCATGGCTGGACCGGTCCTACCAGAGAATAGTGGTCAGGACTCAACGGCGGATTCAGAGAGCCGTTGACAGATACGGGGAGATCGGGGTCGCCCTATTTATCGGGATCCCCTTTCCGGGAACCGGGTCTTACTCTGGAGCGCTCGGGGCGTATCTCATCGGGTTGGGCTACAGAAAGTTCATTGTTGCCAATATCATTGGGGTTCTCATGGCAGGCACGATTGTCACCGTGATCGTGCTCAGCGGTGTCGAGGCTTTTCGTATTCTGATCAAGGTCATTTGACCTCCAGATACCAAAATTCTTTGTGTGAAAAATTGCTGATTCTGCCCGGAAAGGCCTTATTTTTAACAATCAAATTCGAATGTCGAATCTCGAAATCCGAAAAAAATCCTAATGACAAAAAAACAAAATCCAAAATGCTACGATCTTGAAGAACCCTTTGGTACCATATTGGCTAAGAGCGAATAGAATTCGGAACATTTCAGTGTATTGGAAATTTGAATTTGTTTCGAACTTCGTGCTTCGTATTTCGAATTTAATAATAGCCAGTGAACAAATCTGAATAAGACTTCGCAACTTACTAGGTTCCGATTTTTCTGAATCAGGAGGATCTTATTACTCTTTTCGAGTCTGTTATCCTCGGAATCGTTCAAGGGGTTACGGAGTTTCTCCCTATCAGTAGTTCTGGGCATCTGGTCATTTCCCAGAGGCTATTTGGTCTGGAAGAGCCCCAACTGTTTTTTGATATCACCGTCCACGTTGGAACCCTCGCGGCTGTCATTCTGGTGTACTGGCCCGATATCGGGTCCATCTTCAGGGAATTGTTCGCCTATCTCGGGGATCGATTCAGAGATGAGCCCCTCTTGGGATTTTTCGAGCGGCCTAACTGCCGACTGGCCCTGTGGATCGCAGTGGGAACGATTCCAATCGCTGTTGTGGGCCTTACTCTCCAAAGGCTTATTGAACCGCTTTTTGCCTCTTCTCTGGCTGTGGGATTCACGCTCATGGTGACAGGGACGGTTCTCTGGTTGACCTCCCGCCTAAAAGTCTCCAAGAAAAATACTGAGAAGATGGGAATCAGGGATGCCATCTGGGTAGGGGTAGTCCAGGCCTTTGCCTTGATTCCGGGAATTTCCCGGTCGGGTGTGACCGTTTCTGCTGGCCTTTTTCGGGAGCTGGATAGGGAATTGTCGGCAAGATTCTCATTCCTCCTGATGATCCCTGCAACGATCGGCGCGTTGGGTGCACCCTTTCTCTCCTCTGGCGGGCACGAAATATTGATTTCCCAGAACTTTTTGCTCGGAGCTTTCGCTGCTTTCTTGACCGGCTACGTTGCACTTCGCCTTTTGCTAGGCGTGATCAGAAGAGGAAGATTTTACCGCTTTGCCTATTACTGTTGGGCTGTTGGAGGGCTGACGCTGATATTTTCGCTCTTGAGTTAGGATAAACGTAAAAGGAGAAAGGACAAAGGATTCAGGGTTTGCCGTTATCCTTTAACCGTGAACCTTTCACCTTGTCTTTTACCCTTGTTCCTAGTCTATTTCTCCTTGAGTTCCCGTTGCTGGAGGTGATTAATCCTATCCCGTAGTTCAGCTGCCCGTTCGAACTCGAGTCTCTCCGCTGCCTCTTTCATCTCTTTTTTCAGTTTTTCGACGGTTTCTGGAATAGCATTGAGGGGCACATACGCCGCTTCGGGTTCAGCCACCAGAGGAACGGTGAGGTAGTCTGCCTCAAAAATCGATGTCAGACCGTCTCTGATCGATTTTTGGACGGTCTTGGGCGTAATGCCCTTTGCTCTATTATATTCAGCCTGGATCTGTCTTCTCCGGTTCGTTTCATCGATTGCCTTTTGCATCGAAGCCGTGATCCGGTCGGCGTAAAGGATGACCGTCCCGTTGATGTTTCGAGCGGCTCGACCACAGGTCTGTATCAAAGATTTCTCCGATCGGAGAAACCCCTCCTTGTCCGCGTCCAATATGGCGACGAGAGAAACCTCTGGAATGTCCAGTCCCTCCCGCAAGAGGTTGATGCCAATGAGGACATCAAATTTTCCTAGCCTAAGATCTCGGATGATTTCCCAGCGTTGGAGGGTGTCGATTTCTGAATGGAGATATCGGACTCTGAGGCCAATGTCGGCGTAGTACTGGGTCAGGTCTTCTGCCATCCGTTTGGTCAAGGTGGTGATCAGAACCCGGTCATTCAAGTCTACCCGGTTGCGTATCTCTTCGAGAAGTTCATCCACTTGATTGGTGGCGGGCTTCACATGAATCTCAGGATCCATGAGTCCTGTGGGTCTAATAATCTGCTCAACTACATGGTCCTGACTCTTCCCCATTTCATACTCCCCCGGTGTGGCTGAGACGTAGACGACCCGGTTAACACGAGACTCGAACTCCTCGAAACTGAGGGGACGATTGTCAAGGGCAGAGGGGAGACGGAAACCATACTCGACCAGGGTCTCTTTTCTCGATCGATCACCCCAGTACATACCGTTGAGTTGTGGAATCGTCACGTGGCTTTCATCAATGAAAAGGAGGAAATCCTTAGGGAAGTAATCGAGCAACGTGGGTGGCGGTTCTCCTGGCTGTCGGCCTGTGAGGTGGCGGGAGTAGTTTTCGATACCCTGACAGTAACCGATCTCTTCGAGCATCTCCAAGTCAAACCGCGTTCTCTGCTCCAATCTTTGGGCCTCGAGAAGGTGGTCGTTCTGACGAAGCCACTGCAGACGCTCCTCCAGTTCCAGGCGGATATTCTCGATGGCTTTTCTTCGTCTCTCTTCGGTCGTGACATAGTGACTGCCTGGATAAATGGCAATCCGCTCGAGCCTCCGGACGACCCGACCCCTGAGGGGGTCGATTTCAGAGATCGTGTCGACAACATCACCAAACAGCTCGATTCGAACGGCCAGGCTTTCTTCGTGGGCCGGAAAAACCTCGACCACATCGCCACGGACCCGGAAGGTTCCCCGGTAGAAGTCAAAATCGTTTCTCTCATACTGAATCTCTACGAGTCTGGAGAGAATCTTGTCTCTCGAAATTCGGTCCCCCCTTTCGAGATAGAGAAGTAACCCGTAATAGGCCTCGGGTGAGCCCAAGCCGTAAATGCATGATACGCTGGCCACGATAACCACGTCGTCCCGTTCGAGAAGGGATCGCGTAGCCGAATGACGCATCTTATCAATCTCGTCATTGATGGAGGTGTCCTTCTCAATGTAGAGGTCAGCGCTGGGGATATAAGCCTCCGGTTGATAGTAGTCGTAGTAACTGACGAAAAACTCGACTGCGTTTTCCGGAAAGAGTTCCTTGAATTCTCCGTATAGTTGCGCCGCAAGGGTCTTGTTGTGGGATATGACGAGCGTGGGTTTCTGGACCCTTTCGATGGTATTGGCCATTGTGAAGGTCTTTCCGGATCCCGTCACTCCCAGAAGCACTTGCTCCTGGACGCCATCGAGCAGGGCACAGCTCAGTTTCTCAATGGCCTCGGGTTGATCACCGGTAGGTTCGAAATCACTGATTAGTTTGAAGGTGTTCATAACTGTAGAAGACAGTCGTCAGGAGTCAGAATCAAAGGGCAGAAGTCAGGAACCAGAATGTACTTAGAATAAGCGTCACGCTTTCAGTCTCTTCGACCACAGCGTCACCGAGGGCACGGAGGATTTGATTCTCTCGTTTGCCGGGGCTACGGCACACGAAAAGTTCCGGCCCTTCGGACAAACCGCCGTCCCTGTGCAGATGAAATGTCTTTGGCCATCGCCGCCTCGCGATGGGCAAAGACGAAACAATTCTCTGCGATCTCCGTGCCTCTGTGGTTAACAGAAGGGTTTTCAATGCCTCTATTTTTCAATCTGACACCTGAAGGCCGCTTCTCACTTCTCGAAATCGCCTGAGAACTTCTCTGGGGAGGCTGACTCCTGATCACACCCTTTTCAGTATCTCCCGGGCTGCCAGGATGCCGCTCGCTGAAGCTTGGAGAAGTCCCCGGGTGATACCAGCTCCATCGCCGATGAAAAAGAGGTTTTTGACCTGGGACTCCAGCGTGGGAGAGAGGCTGATTCGATTTGAATAAAACTTGACCTCCACACCGTAGAGAAGTGTATGGTGAGAGAAGATTCCAGGTGCAATCTTGTCCATAGCCTCAAGCATCTCCATGATATCTTTGAGATACCGGTAAGGGAGGACGAAACTCAAGTCCCCAGGGGTCGCAGAGGAGAGGGTCGGCCGGGTAATGCATCGCGTAATGCGCTCGGGTGTGGAGCGTCTCCCTTCCATGAGATCGCCCAAACGTTGAATGATGACGCCCCTTCCCAGGAGGTTTGCCAACCTGGCAATGACTCCCCCGTAGTTGATGGGATCATCAAAGGGCTCGGTAAAATTGCTAGAAACCAGGATGGCGAAATTGGTATTCTCGGTTTTCCTGTTGGCATAGCTATGGCCGTTGACTGTGACAATGCCGTTGCTCTCCTCGATGACAACCTCTCCATAAGGGTTCATACAGAAGGTTCTCACCCTATCATCAAAGGTTTTGGAGTAATAGATGAGTTTGGATTCATAGGCCGTATCGGTCAGATCCTTCAAGATGACGGCTGGAGACTCAATCCGAACACCGATATCGACGGGATTGGGGGAGGAAGAGAGACCGAGCCGTTCCATCTCGCGCTTGACCCAATCGGCTCCGAAACGCCCGGGAGAAACGATCACACAGTCAGCAGCCAGTTTTTGGCCATCTTCCAGCTCCACACCACGGACTGCTCCCTTGTTGACCCACAGGTGCTCTACCCGCGTTTTCGTCCGAACCGTGACCTCCTTGCCAAGGTCTTCACGCATTTTTTTGAGGATTTTGGCCCAGTTCTCGGTTCCCACATGACGAATCTCTGTTGGGATAAACTCCATCCCTGCCTGTCTGGCCAGATAGGTGAGGGTCTCTGTCTTCTCAGAGGGTGAACCGAAAGTTTTCTTTGGGGCGCCATAGTGGAGGTAGAGCCCGTCCGCCTCGATCAGAAGATTCTTGAGTTCGTCCCTCGATATGAAATCTTCGAGAAATCCTCCGATTTCCGGAGAAAGGGTCAGCTTTCCATCGCTGAAGGCCCCCGCTCCGCCCCAGCCGCACAGAATGTCTCTGCCTGTATCCCGTCTACGCCGTTCGATGTCTTCCCCTTGTTCTATGATCAGAATATGTCGGAGACCTGCGCCCTTAAGTTTGAGCGCGGCGAAAATCCCCGCCGGTCCCGCCCCGACAATGATTACCCGATGTTTTGACACCCCTTCCTCCTGATTTGAACTTCCGGGGTTTGAGGGAGGGGACAATGGTCCTCTCTTCAGAACTCCTTGATTCGCCATCGCGTTCCCTCCGGGCCGTCCTCGAGGACAATGTTGTGGGAGACGAGGTAGTCTCGTATCTCATCGGCACGGTTCCAATTTTTGGCCTTTCTCGCCATATCTCTCTCCTCGATGAGACGCGTAATTTCACCCTCTTTCAAGGAGGCAGCTTCAAGGCTCTTCTCCTTTCTCTGGCCTAGATAGGCCTCGGGGTCGGACTGAAAAAGCCCAAGAACGGCTCCTTGTTTCTCAAAGCAATCTTTAGCAAATGCAAGTAGGGAGGGGCCAAGCGACGGGTCATCTCCGGGGTTGTGGAGGATGCGATTGAGAACCCTCGCCATATCGTAAAAACAACCAATTGCCAAAGCGGTATTGAAATCATCATCCATGGCCTGTTCGAAGCGCTTGGGAAAACGGAGGAGAGGCTCCAAACTGCTTTTTTCTTCTGACGAAAGCCTCTCATCTGGGACTTTTGCAAGCTTTCCCGGGAAAGTTCGAAGCTTTGTGCCGATTTCCTTTAAGAGTAGATAGAATCGCTCCATGTTCTCAGACGATTCCATGAGTGTCTTATGGGAGAAGTCAACAGGGCTTCGGTAGTGGTGGGATAGGAGTAGGAGGCGAACAGTTTCACAATCGGTCTGCTCCAGGACTTCACGGATCGTGACGATGTTCCCGAGGGACTTGGCCATCTTCACACTCTCATTCGTCACGAAGCCGTTATGCACAAAGTACTGGACAAAGGTCTTTCCTGTAGCGGCCTCAGACTGGGCAATTTCGTTTTCATGATGGGGGAAAACAAGATCCCGACCTCCACCATGAATATCGAAACTGTCGCCAAGGTACCGGGTACTCATGGCCGAGCACTCGATATGCCATCCAGGTCTTCCTTGGCCCCAGGGACTCGGCCAGGAGGGCTCTCCGGGCTTCGCAGGCTTCCAGAGAGCAAAGTCCGGGACCTCCCGCTTGTCCTCGTCCGGCTCAAAGCGCGTCCCAGCCAAAAGCTCCTCCACGCGCTTATGAGAAAGCCGTCCATAAGGCTTGAATTTTGAAACGGAGAAAAACACTTTGCCATTCAAGTGGTAGGCATATCCGTTGTCCAGGAGTTTTTGGATCATGGCGATAATATCAGAGACATGTTCGGTGGCCCGTGGCTCGTGGGTAGGCGGTAAGACGTCGAGGAGTCTCATATCCTCGTGGAGTTCATAAATGTATCTCTCGGCAATCACATTTGCTTCGGTCTTCTCCTCGTTCGCCTTGTTAATGATCTTATCATCGATGTCGGTGATGTTTCTGACGTATACGACTCTGTGGCCCTTATATTTCAGGTAACGGTAAATCACATCAAAAATGATCGCCGCTCTCCCGTGACCAATATGGCATCGGTCATAAACCGTAACGCCACAAACGTACATCCGAACATCTTTAGGACGAATCGGACGAAAGTCCTCTTTTTTCTGGGTCAGGGTGTTGTAGATTCGGAGGGACATTGTTTAGCTTGATTCCTCCCGATTCTTTTGCATCAAGACCACACATTGAGCCGCGATGGCCTCTTCGTGGCCGATCGCTCCAATTCCCTCCGGTGAAGTCGCCTTCACGTTAAGGTCTTCCCTTTTCACCTCAACAAGCTCCGCCAGCCGCTCTCTCATCTTGGGCAAGTAATCTGCCAATTTTGGCTTTTGAGCGACGATCGTCGCGTCCACATTATGGATTTCATAGCCCCGCGCCTTTGCCTTATCGACAACCTCGCGAAGTAGATGACTGCTCTCGATGCCAGCGAGTTTCGGGTCGCTGTCTGGGAAGTGCTGTCCCAGATCTCCATCCCCCATTGCCCCCAGAATAGCATCACAGAGGGCGTGGATCAGTACATCAGCATCCGAGTGCCCATACAGTCCTTTCTCAAAAGGGATCTCCACACCCCCGAGAACGAGTTTTCGGCCCCCTCTCAACGGGTGGATGTCGTAACCCCAACCGATTCTCATTGGCTTCTCTCAGGACTCAGATGAAGTTTCACCATTTTCGAGAAGAGCGCAAGCAATGACGAGATCTTTGGGTGTTGTGATTTTTATGTTTCTGTAAGAACCGTGCACAACGGTGACCGGAATACCCAGCCGTTCAACGAGCGTTGCGTCATCTGTCGTGACGATATTATCTGCCACCGCTTTGCGATGGGCTTTGAGGATGAGGCTATAATCGAAGGCCTGGGGAGTCTGAATATGCCAAAGGTCTTCTCTGGCTGGTGTTTCGACGACGAGACCTCGGGGGGAAACAACTTTTATCGTCTCCGTAGCAGGTACGGCGACGACAGCAGCCTGTGTCTTTTCCACTGTGTCGAGCAGTCGATCAAGTATGGGAGGATCGACAAAGGGACGAGCTCCATCGTGAATGAGAACGATATCGATGTCTTCTTCGATGGCTTCAAGACCCAAACGGACCGAGTCCTGCCGCTGTGATCCTCCAGGCACTGGTGGTTGTGTTTTTTTGAACGGGAACCGATCGAGGATCGTCTGGTGCCATGAAGGTATGTCCTCTTCTCGAAGGACCAGATAGAGACGTTGAATTCGGCTGCAGGCCTCAAACGGCTGAATGGTGTGTGCGAGAATCGGGATACCTTTTAGGGGGAGAAAGGCTTTCGACTCAGCACTCCCCATGCGGCGTCCCTCACCGGCAGCCACGATTAGTGCAGCGACTCTTCTCTTCACTTTCTGCACCGTTACCCTCGCTGCCATTCCTGACGGTGTTGAAAAGATTCGGCTTGACTGCTAGTCCCCTCCTCCTTGACTTTGGCGAAGATCATCCGTCCTGCGGTGGTTTGGAGGACACTGGTGACCACCACATCGAGAGACCTGCCCATGAACTTTCGACCACTTTCAATGACGACCATGGTTCCATCATCGAGATATGCAACGCCCTGCCCAGGTTCTTTTCCCTCCTTGAGAACGTAAACATCCAGCTCCTCTCCAGGCAGCACGACGGGCTTCAATGCATTGGCTAATGCATTGATGTTGAGGACACTAATCCCCTGAAGTTCGGCGACCTTATTGAGATTTGCATCATTGGTGATGATTTTGCCGTCGATTCGCTTGGCCAATTCCACGAGTTTCGTGTCGACTTCTTTGATCCGATGAAAGTCCTGCTCACTGATCCGGACTTCAATATCCACCGATTTTTGCATTCGATGAAGAATCTCGAGTCCCCGTTTCCCGCGGGTTCTTTTCACTGAATCGGGAGAATCGGCAATGTGCTGCAACTCATGGAGCACAAACTGGGGAATAATGAACGTGCCTTCGATGAAGCCCGTCTCGCAAATGTCGGCCACGCGTCCGTCGATGATCACACTTGTATCAAGAATCTTAAAGCGCTCAGTGTCCGTTCCTTTCGAGAGCGTGAGACTCTGGAGGTTAAACTCTTCTCCTTTTTTCAAACCGATTTTTAACCCCACATAGCCTAGAATGAAGTAGATTATCCCACTGATCGCTATGCTGCCGGACTTGACGAAAAAGGGGACGGCAGCTGAGATGAGCCGTCCAAAAAGGAGCCCCACCAAAAGACCAGCCACCCCTCCGCAGATTTTTCGCAAGGGTGTTTTTTTGGCATTTTCCACGAAAAGTATGGCGAGAATGGCGAGGACTGCCCCACCGAGCAAGCCCCACAAAGCGAAGGTTTTTGAGGAGGTGAGTTCACTGCCTGCAATATACCCACCCAGAGAACTGGCAAGAATTAGGACTATCCATAGTATGAGAGATGCCATGTTATCTCCTTCTAGACTGGGCACAGAGTCGATTCACGGTAGATTCACCATGATAAAGGGATATCCTGGTCCCGAAAGGCCTTTTGGATTGGAAAGACTCGGCTGGCTAAGGGGAGG
>JABAOC010063924.1_pt2 | contig 10276 bp, 9 predicted proteins | sample 7062161 | NCBI WGS metagenome assembly JABAOC01 (sample SAMN14538625, study PRJNA623070) | marine sediment metagenome | biome: marine biome [ENVO:00000428]; feature: marine pelagic biome [ENVO:01000023]; material: deep marine sediment [ENVO:00002113] | place: India: Gulf of Khambhat ...
ACTTTTGTCAGATAAATCCGGTTTTACCATTATCGCCATCATTTGAGCCCGCTGGGTATTAAGACTCCCCAAACCGGCCCGATGCGGGCATGGTGATCTCCGCCCACAGCAATGCGCGTTGACAGTTTAAATAGATTTGTCAATCCAGCGAACGATCCTCCATAGACCGTCCTCCTCGGACTGCCTGAACATGAATTCTGCAAATCCTGTGGCCTCTAAGTGTCGGAAATCATAATCTCCGTCCGTATCCCTCAGGGAGAGATGAAAGGTCACGTTTCTTTTCTTCCACACCTCGTCAGCCAGGCTGTCCGGAGCAGGCGTCACAATCCAGGTGTCCAATCTGATGTCGTCGAAAGTTTTGAATAAAGCCTTGGTCACGTACAAGTCGCCGCCCCTTCCGTCTCTGGGAATCTCCACCAAAATCTCCCTTTCCGTCTCGTCCNNNNTAAAGCCCTTGTCCAGACAGTTCTCATAGACTATACTGTCCCGATTTTCATAGGCGTATTTGAAGTTGTGCAAAACGCTGTCAGGATCCACCTGCGGGGCAATGGGTTTAATCTGGCCGGGACCCACCATGGACGGAGAGAAAGGATTGAAACAGCTCCACCACAAAGCAACCGAAGAGAAAACCAAGAACAAAAGAGAAATTCTTTTAGACATAAGCTGCCTGAAATGCTATCGGGGGGATTGTCTAAACTCAGCTTTGAAATCTCCCCAGTCGTAGCCTCCTGACACCTCCGGAATGTCGCCCCAAAAATAGATGCTCCACCAGTTAAGAGAAGTCTGTTTCATATAAAAGGAGGCCGTTCCCTTGGCCACCGTAGTTTCCGGAGGGTCGGATGTCAAATTGAGTACCAAAAGCTCATATTCCCGCAATAGAACGGCAGTTGTGTCACCAATATCGTCGGTGATGGGAGGATCGGGATCGAAAAAGAGCAGGTAGCTTACCGAATCGACATTCTGACGAAAGGTGGTAAAAATGCTCGTGGTTACGCTGACCTCAGTGGATTTATCCCAATTGGCAAAAAGCTCCTCCCGATTGTCCTGAATTGCCTTCACCGAATCTTCGGGCGCAGAGAACCTGAAAGAATCACAGAGACAGAGGATGAAGTTGCCTATAACCTTTTCGTTGTAAGCATGCAAAAGATTTCCGATCACAATGTCGGGACGAAAAGGTGTATCCCAGGTTCCCTCTCTGGTCTTAGGTGGCGGAGATTCTCTGGTTTTGAAAGGATTCTTACACCCTGGCAGACAAAGGCAAACAAACAAACTGCCCAAAATCAAGAAAAGAGAAATTCTGCCCATCATATTTTTTGAAATAATCATTTTTCCCAAAACCGAATTTCGGCTGATCCGACTTCTTACCTCACCCCTGTCCCCCCGGCCAAATACTGGGGCGAGACAGGGACAAAGTCCGGCCTTAACACTTTGAATTCTGTCCTTTTAGATTCGCATCTAAAAAACCCTGGCTACCGAGACTGTGATGTAATCGGCTGTCTCCCGTCCGGTCTGTGTTCCCTTCTGCAGTCGGTGGGCTGCCGAAAAGTACAGGTAATTATCCTTGTCCGTGAAACACTTGAGAGACAAAGAGATTATGTCTCTGGAGAAGGTGTCTCTGGGGATCCGTTTTTCTTCAGTCGCTCTGCCTTCAGATCCCTGGACTTCCTCTCCCACGTGGTCCCAGGACTTTCTTTTTTCATAAGTATACTTAGGCGATAAGCTGAGTTTTCTTGCCGGCTGGTAGTCCATTGAGAGACTGAAAGTGTTCGTCCTTCGGTCCCAGCTGGTCTTTTGAGCCCACTGGTCTCTCCATATAAGTTGCCCGTAATCCTCATATTTGTAAATATAGTCAAAAGAAAAGACCAGCCTGGGGTTATACCCATAAACGATCCGAGAGGCGGAGGTTGCCCGTCGAAAAAGCTTGTTCTTTGCGCTTTCCCGCGCCTTTTCATAGTCGTAGTAGATATAGTTGGCCTGGATGCTGTAGCCTTGCTTGAGGTTCAGCCTTCGGTTCGGACGCCAGGTCAGGGTAGGAGAGAGAAGGTAGGTTTGATTATGATTATTGTTGGAGGAGAGCCGATTGGACATATAAAGCTGATGAAAGCTTCTGAAGCCTCCCTCTATTCTGAAGTTGAAGTAGGAATTGAAAATATGCAAGTACTCTCCCCACAGCAAGCTGGTCAATATGTCCCGATCATTGAACTGCCCCGAAAAGAGCGGGGCGTAGAATGACGTTACCCCGATGGACGCGGTCAGGTACACCGAATCTGCTCTGGTCATTTCAGCACTCACCTCTCCTCCCCATTCGCCACCCTCCATCTTCTGATCCTTCTCATCACCGGTATAGTCCTCCCTCGAACTAATGTACTTATAAAAACTCTCGACTGAGATTTTCTGGAAGAATTTTCTTTTCACCTTCAGATATAGATTTTGCGAACTTGCCCAATTGTCGGTCAGCAGGGGATCTGTGAGGGTATCCGAATCGGTATCGGTGGAATATCTGTATCTATTGGACAAAAGATCAAAAGTGAAATCCAAGGTAATCGCCAGAGGGAACCTCTTGGAGGCGGACAGCCTCAGAGCCCGCTGGTTCTTCTTTTGAGTGTTGATTTGTGGAGTAGTGATCTGGCCGACGAAGAATTTCTTTTTGGCCCAAGCTTCCAGATAAGCCACCTGCAGACTATCTTTCTCCGAGCCTGGCCTGAGTGAATCGGAGAGATACTTGAAAAAGGAAACGTTAAGATCCCTCTTGAGAATGGGGATATTCTTCAATCGGGTGGTGGCTTGGTTCAAAGAGATTTGCGTCACGGAGCCGGAGAGGACCTGAGGAGAAAAGGAGATGGTCTGGCTGTAATTGAATCCGCTCTCCGATCTTTTGGTCTGGCCCAATCTTCTATCGATGTTCTTTGCTCCCAGAACCTGCATGAAGCTTATACCTGCCAACTTGAGTTCGGACTTGACTCCGTAATCCGAGGTGGTCACCTTTCTTTCCTCCAGGGAGTTCAAGTTCTGGGAGAANNGGTTAGAAGATAATCTAGGTTCAAATCGATTTTGCCATCCTCCTGCCATCGGTCCTGGTTGTCAGAGAAGATCGATTTCTTGATCAGAGTGGAATTCAAGGAACTGGAGACTCCCCAGGAAAGCTTACGGGTAACCTCCCGATCACAGTCCAACTTGAGGTTCCAGATGTAGGTGCGGTTATCGTGAGAAAAGTCGCATCTCAAACCGGAGGGAGAAGCGGCCCCAAAAAAGAAGATGGAACAGAAAATCGAGGCGATAAATGGGACGAGGTACTTTTTCATCTGGGCGACCCAAAGAGGTTCATTCAATAAGATCGTTTAGGGCTGAAGATAGATCGGCGAACTCCTGAATGCTTAAGGTCTCTGGACGTCTTTTGGGATCTATCTTGACCTTACTAAAAATACACTCCAGTTCCCTTTTTGGCAAATTCAAATTGGCCGAAAGAGAGTTTGCGATCATCTTTCTTCTTTGCCCGAAAGCGGCTCGGATTACCGAAAAAAAGAGCCCTTCGTCGCTGATGAGGGTCTTCGGCCTTTTGAGGAATACGATCTTAATCACCGAGGATTCCACCTTGGGGGGAGGGAAAAAAGAGGCGGGCTTCAGATTGAAAAGAGTCTTCACCTCAGAGTAGAGTTGTACGCTGATAGAGAGAGGCGACCAATCCTTGCTTCCAGGCTGTGCGCAGATCCGCTGAGCGACCTCCTTTTGCACCATCAATACGGACACTGGGATAAGCCGACTGTTTTCCAGAAGAAGCGAGAGCAGAGGGGAGGTGATCTGATAAGGCAGATTACCGATCACCTTGAGACGACTTTCCTGGCGAGTCAACCTTGCGAAATCGATTTTTAAGATATCTTGGTCTATTAAAGTTAAATTCTTCTTTTGGGGAAAGGTTCGTTGAAGATGTTGGCACAGTCTTTGGTCTATCTCTACCGCTATGACCTTCTTGGCTTTTTTCAGAAGATGTCTGGTCAGAGCCCCCTTGCCCGCCCCAATCTCCAGTACCTTATCACCTTTTTGTATATCAAGGCTGTCAACGATTCTTTTGGCAGCTCGATCATTGATCAAGAAATTCTGGCTTAAACTCTTCTTAGGTCTCACACTTCGAATATTAATTTCCAGCGGGAAAATCAAGCTATGGATTTTTCTATCATCTACGGCCTAGCAATAAACTGAAACCTGCATGTGATTTCAACTTCATCTTCCTTAAAGCTAACTTGAACTAATTGCAGCATAACTGGCATTAGATCCTTAAGGCTTCACTCCTCTTTTGGAAGGCGTTATGGCGTATGCTCTTCAATCCACACAGCCTGAAGAAGGAGGTCATCCGACCTTGTTGTAATGCCTGATTCTCAATTCGACTCCCAATTCTTTGGCGATCTTTGCACATCTTTTCAGATCGACCCCGGGCATATCCAAGACGGTCAGAACCGTCTTGGGCAAAAGCGTTTTGCATTCCCTGGCAAAGTGGAGCACCTTTTCGAAGGTGTCATCTCCAAACTCGGATCGACACAACCTGTCGTACTTTTTGCTGTCGCCCACGTTCAGGCTGATAGAGGCGGTATCGATCAATCCCACCAGCTCCGGAACTATGTTTCTTTTGTGGATAAGATTTGCCTGTCCATTGGTATTGAGTCTCACCTTGGCATTTCTGCCCTTCAGAAATGACGCCACCTCCTTGAGCAGATCCAGACGGATGGTGGGTTCCCCGTATCCGCAAAAGACTATCTCCTCATATTTCTCCGGATGATTGAGCGAGTTGATTACCTCTCGGTAACTGGGCTCATGATCAAGCCGCAGATTATGCCCTTTCACGAAGTCGGTGTAGTTTCGCACGCAAAAGACACAGGAATTGGAGCAACGACTGGTGATATTCAAATAGAGTGAGTTCCGTATGGGATAGGCGATCTTAGGCGGGCTCTTCTTATCCAGCCGGAAGAGCCGGTCGGCATTGAGCGTGGTTATTCGTCTTAGATCTTCAAAGGTCAAGGGGGAAAAGAGGTCAGCCAACTTCTCCAAGACATATCTGACATAAGCGGGCTGGTTCCTTTTGCCCCGGTGGGGAACCGGCGGAAGATAGGGACAATCGGTTTCGATCAGAATGGAGTCTATGGGCAGTCCTCTGGCCACCTGTACGGTTTTGGACTCTTTGTAGGTCAGCATTCCATTGAACCCAAAACAAAATCCCATGTCCTGTGCCATCTTGGCGTGGTCTGCGGTTCCCGTAAAGGAGTGAAGGACCCCGCCCACCTGTTGAGCATGAGTGTCTTTTAAGATCTCCAGAGTCTGGTCGTGGGCTTCCCGGGAATGCACCACGATGGGGAGATTCAGACTTTTGGCCAAGGCTATTTGATCTCTGAAAGCTCTGTTTTGATCCTGGAGGGACGAAAGATTCCGGTAAAAATCCAGGCCGACCTCGCCGATGGCAATCACCTTGGTATGCGCTGCAAGTTTCTCTATCTCATCAAGAGCTTTTTGATTTAGATCCCTGGCATCATGGGGATGGAATCCTACTGCAGCATAGATCTCCTCAAATTCCTCGGCCAGCTGAACGGACTTTTGGCTGGACCTTAAGTCAAATGCCACATTGATGATCTTCTCCACCCCGTTGGAGAGAGCAGATTCTATCACCTGGAACCTATCTTTATCGAAATCCTTGAGATCCAAATGCGTGTGCGTATCTATCACAAAAACTCCATTTCGTCTTTTCCGAACAGAGCTTCTCCAGATTCTGAATGAAGAAAAAACGCGACGAGCAAATCAACGTTATAAGCGAAGGATGACGACTGTGCCTCTGTTCACAATTATCGATGAGGCAGTTCTGAACGATTTTGGTGCTGAAGGATTTTCATCTCATTCACACAGGTCGATTGATTTTTCGGATTGGCCTTGAGTCTTCAATTGTACTTTTTATTTTTTCTCTTTGAGTTTTGCATTTGCTGGGTCGTGCCTTGCCCCCAAGGTAACAAGATCTAAGTTATCTTGGATCCCTTTTGCACGTCTTTGTCCACGCCCACCAAACTCAAGATCTGCCCGTCTTTTGCCGCTAAAAGCATACCTTTTGATTCTATTCCCCTTATCTTTGCTGGCCTCAGGTTGACGGCCACCACGATCTTTTTACCCACCATCTCCTCAGGCGAATAAGCCTGTGCGATTCCCGCCACGATCTCCCTTTGCTCCGAACCTAAGTCTATCCTGAGTTTGAGGAGTTTGTCCGCACCTTTCACCTTCTGAGCTTCTTTTACCTCTGCCACCCTGAAATCTATCTTGGAGAATTCCTCGAAGGAGATTTCGGGCATGGTTTCTTCCTTTCTTTTTTCAGGTTTCATAGATTCGCTTCGCTTTCCACCAGTGTGAATTCGGGGGAAGAGGGATTCAGGTTTGCCCACCTTCGTCCCCGGCTTCAGAACACCCCAGGTTTTCGCCTTCTCCAGACATGGACTCAATTCCTCGCCGGATAATCCCAGGAGCTCTCGTGTGCGCAGAGATTTACCGGGAAGAGCAGGATAAAATAGCGCACTGATTATCCTCAAAACCTCACAACCCACATACAGAACAGTCGAGAGTCTTTCCCGATTACCCTCCTTCGCCAGATTCCAGGGAGCTTGATTTTCTATGTATCTGTTTGTGTTTCTGACCAGCCCTAGAATCTCATCGACGGAGCGGTTCAGATTTATTGCTTTGACATGCTCGAATACGGCGTTTGCGCAACCCGTGGCCTCACTTTTCAGTTCCTCATCCGATTTGTCGTAGGAGTGGGGTTGGGGGATCGTACCTCTGCAATAGGCTTTCACCATGTGTATCACTCGGGAGACCAAATTCCCCAGATCATTAGCTAAATCGGAGTTGTATTTTTCGACCAATCTCCGCTCGTCGATATCGCCATCTTGGCCAAAGGGGAACTGGGTCAAAAGAAGATAACGCGTGGCATCCGCTCCGTATTCGGCTACCAGGAAATTTGGATCCACCACGTTTTTCAAGGTCTTGCTCATCTTCTGCCCCTCTATGGTGAAATACCCGTGCAAAAATATCGTATCCGGCGGCCTTTCGTCCACGGCTGAAAGCAGGGCCGGCCAGAAGATGACGTGGAACTTCAGAATATCCTTGCCTATCAGATGAACCACGCAGCCCTCCTTCCACCACCTCTTGAATTGCTCCGGGTCGTCCGCATAGCCGATGGCAGAGATGTAGTTGAAAAGGGCGTCCACCCACACATAGGCGTTCTGCCTGGGATCAAAGGGCAGAGGAATGCCCCAGTTAACGTTCTCGCGAGAGATGGAGAAATCCTCCAGTCCCTGTCTCAAGAGACCCAGGGCCTCCTTTCTCCGCTCCTCCGGCAGAACCACCAGCCCATTCTCCGAAATCAGTCGTTCCACCTTGGTCAGGTAGGAAGATAGCCGGAAGAAGTAGTTTTTCTCCGAGAGCCTTTCCGGTTTTCTCTGATGCTCCGGACAAAGTCCATTCACCAAATCCTTTTCAGTCACAAATTTCTCACACCCCACGCAGTAAAGCCCGGAATATTCTCCTGGATAGACCACCTTTTGTCCCNNCATTCAATACCTTTTGCACTGCTTTTTCGTGTCTATCGTCGGTGGTGCGGACAAAATAGTCATAGGTTATGTTCAAATTCTTCCAGGCCTGCTTAAAGAATAAAGCATTCGCATCGCAGAGCTCTTGCGGACTTTTGCCCAATTTTTCCGCGGTTTCAGCCACCTTGGAGCCGTGCTCATCGGTTCCGGTCAGGAAAAAAGTTTCCTCCCCGTTCATCCTGTGAAACCGGGCCAGGATGTCCGCAGCTATGGTGGTGTAGGCATGACCTATGTGAGGCTTGTCGTTCACGTAGTATATGGGCGTGGTGACGAAAAATCTGGAAGGCAATTTCTCCTCCTTATTATTATTCACGGTGGCTCTCTCATCTGAGTCATCGGGATGTCTTAACCGGTGGTCTTTCGTGGCGAAGGACAGCGGATATATTAAGGACACAGGTCAAGCTGAAGCTTGTCGCGCCAGGAAGGCCTCTTCCAATTACAATTTTCTCAGACGTTTTTTGCTCTTTGCCCGCTTAGCTTTCTGTTTTCAGCCATCGTCTCAAGATGCCTGACTGTTTCTTTTCCCTTTTCTTGATCTCGGCCAGGCTGATCTTTTCCTCTTCCCCGGTTTCGTGTTTCACCACGATCTGCTCCTTGAAGATGCTGATCTTGTCTACTGTCCCTTCGCCTTTTTCCGTCTTGAATTTTGACCCGATTTTAGGGTAATGGGGCAGGCTCTTCTGGTAAAGTTCCTTCTCGTACAAAAGGCAACACAGAAGTCGGCCGCAGTTGCCGGATATCTTGGCTGGATTTAAGGAGAGGTTCTGCTCTCGCGCCAGCTGGGTGGTGATGGGTTCAAAATCACGCAAAAAGGAGCTGCAGCACAAGGGAAGACCACATACTCCAAATCCGCCGATCCTTTTGGCCTCGTCCCGTACCCCTATCTGACGTAATTCGATTCTGGTCTTATAGGCGGCAGCCAACTGCTTAACCAGCTCTCTGAAGTCCACCCTTTTTTCGGCAGTGAAGAAGAAGGTGAGTTTATGGTTGTCGAACTGGAGCTCCACATCCACCAACTTCATCTCCAAATTCCTTTCAGCAATCATCCTTTGGCACTCTTTAAAACACTCCATCTCCTTGTCCCGGTTGGCGATCAGTTTCTTTAAATCCTCCTCCGTGGCTTTGCGCAATATGTCGCGTGGTTTTCTCCCCAGCTCCTCTGGCTTTCTTTCGACCTTCTTGCTCATCTTTCCCAGGTCCTCGCCCCGCTCCGCTTGAACCACGACATAATCGGACGGTCTTATGCCCAGACAGTTTGGATTGGCGAACACTTCCCGGCGTGATCCTTTGAACTCCACCAAATGCAACTCCGCCAAAGCTTCCTCCTTTCCAGACGGATAGACCCTGGTCCGTCTGGGAATCTCCCTGATCCCGTCTTTCGTTTACCCTTGCGGGTCGTCCGCAGAGAATGGCTTTGCCACCACAAGGGGTCTGCGAAAAAGCAGCAAGTCACATATTCCCACCAATCAAACCCGATCTCACATCACCATGGATCGGTGGGTTTCGGCTTAAATTCCTCAATTCAAAACACAAAGTCAAGAGAGCCAACTTCAAGTTGACATTCTTGGTTTTGCAGTCGCTCCTGATTCGGTCAATCAACTCGAGGGCCTCTTCAACCCTATTTTGACGCTTAAACTTTTCACTAAGTTTGACCACCTCAGAAGCTATATCGTAATTTACCATGTCTTCTTTACCGAAAATCTCCAGAGTGAGATACATGTCCCGGAAAAATGAAATCAAGAATCTGAACATCTCCAGAATGGAGTTTCTGTCCCATTCTCTCTGAAGCTCATCTACCTTTTGGATGATCTTGGCGGTTTCTCCTTCCACGGATATTTTGAGCATAGCCATCGCATCCTGGCGGACATTTCCCTTTTCCCCTTGGATGAAGTCCAAGGCCCAGCCTAAACTGCCGTTTGAAATCCTGGCATAGAAAGAGGCCCTCTCTTCAGGAATCTGGTAACTTCCCATTAGTCTTCTCTCTATCAGGCCGGATGGGATCTTGCCGAACCTTATTTGCTGACAGCGAGAAACCACCGTGGGCAGGAGTCGGTTCATATCCGTTGTAGTCAAAATCAGATTGGAATCGGGAGGCGGCTCCTCTAATGTCTTCAGAAGAGAATTGGAGGATGCGGGGTGCATATTTTCTACCTCGGCTATGATCACCACCTTCCTCTTTCCCTCAAAGGGTCTCAAGGAAAGCTCCCTTTGCATCTCTCTCATCTGATCCACCGGAATGTTCGCGTTTTTTTCGAATCTGACTGTGGCGTAGGGATCTTTGATCTTCTCCTTTCTAAATCTTTCCGTCTCCTCCTGGGTTCTGACTGATGGTACCGGAAATATCATCTTCACATCCGGATGAATCAGCTTGTCGATCTTTCTGCAGGAAGGACAAAGGTCGCAACTCTCAAGACCTGAAGCTCGTGCATGATCCGAATTCTCTTCACAATTGATAGCTTTTGCCAGTTCCAAAGCCAGAGCCCATTTTCCGGTTCCCGCCTCCCCACAGAAAAGATAGGTTGAGGCAAGCATGTCTTTTTTCAAAGCCCCGGAGAGGATGCTTTTGGGCAATTCCTGATTCAAAACATTGGCCAGAGACATTGTCTTTGTTTTTCCTGTCTATTCCAGACCATCAGAAGAAATCCTGAAAGAGGATGATTGGGAGT
>JABAOC010007302.1_pt1 | contig 10275 bp, 7 predicted proteins | sample 7062161 | NCBI WGS metagenome assembly JABAOC01 (sample SAMN14538625, study PRJNA623070) | marine sediment metagenome | biome: marine biome [ENVO:00000428]; feature: marine pelagic biome [ENVO:01000023]; material: deep marine sediment [ENVO:00002113] | place: India: Gulf of Khambhat ...
ATGTGAAGAATGCCGAAATACAGTGGCGTCCCGCGTTCGCCGCAGGCTTTACCTGAGGGTCTGACGAGACGCTTCCCCGACAGGTGGTGCTTTGGACACATTATGCAAAATCGAAGTGTGAGAGTCAATCTGCGCAGCGTCTCGAAACTCACTCGCCGTCGTTCTCAGGAGGGTTCTCAGCACCATCTTTCCATTCAGGTGAGTAGCATCGATCTGCTGATACGGTTGGCGAAGGGCTTTTGCTGAGCTCCAGGCTCCAGAAACATGTGCTCCGCGGCTTGAGATTCTACTTATAGGCCCATTAGTGGCGGCCTCGTTCACACTTGCTGCTGCACATGCTGCTAGGAGGGCACTTCCTAGGGCAGAATCCAATCTCCACCTGGATTGGTGAAAAGCAAGGTAGATTCAGTGTTTGCTGGGGCGCGGATGAATCTAGAGACCCCTTCGGCATCAGTTGCTCCCGAGCATGAGCCGCAAGGGAGACGTCTGGGACAATGCCCCTAAAGGGAGTTTCTTTGGCACGCTTAAGTGCGAATTCCTCCAGGACTGTTACGAAACCCGCGAGCAAGCAAGAAGGAATCTGTTCGAGTATATCGAAGTATTCTATAATCGGCAGCGACTACACTCTTCTCTGGGCTACCAGACCCCAGTGACCTTCGAGACGACCACAGCCAAAACTGCTTAACGAAGTGTCCGTTTCTTAGAGGCAAGATCAGTTTTCATAGGACAGATAACAGCAGGGCCTCTGCACCGATGTAGATGCTATCAAGCCGATTGAGGCTTGCTGGATAGAATCCTCAGGGAAGATAGGCATTGCTTCATCTGGCTTTCGCTGCTCTGCTGAGAAGCTTGTAGCAGCTATAGGAGAATGTTATGGCCACAACGTCCATTATTATCGAAATACTGGTCATTGGCATATTCTCAGCTGTGTGGATTCTTCTGGGGCTGGTCAGAACTGGGATTGTGAACGTGGCTGACTTGCGTGTACTGACCAGTACTTATGAGAGATTCTCTTCTTTAGCGCTGATTATTAGTACCGCGGGTTTGTATCAACTCGGCTGGCTTGTCAACGGCTTGTGCGACGCGGTCACAACCCCGCTTTCTGCAAAACGGCTACGCGATAAGCTCTTCAAAGCTGCGAAGCTAGAATACGAACCGGTGAGAGCCACTGTATACCAGCTTGCATCCCCTGATCTACGAGGCGATCTTGGGACAGATCGGACTGTAACTCGACTCTCGCGCGCTGCAGCTCTGAATTTCTTGCTGATTGCAGTCGTCATGATGACTTTCGGGGGCAAGTTCATCTTCCTAGGTTTGATCCTGCTCGCTTGCTCAATCGGTAGCGCATTCCAATGGTACTTTCGATACAAGCGTTATTATAAGAGGATAATATCGGCCTACAAGAGCATAAGAGAGCAGATATCCGAGTAATTGCGGAGCACGGGTAGGCACCTAGTTGCACGCAAGGCTTTCGGGCGACGGAGGGAACGATATGAAAATAACTATCCCCAAGTCGATAGGACAGGTCATATCTTGAATTTCAGCAAAAAATAGGGCTTGACAATCACGGTGATTGAAGTATAATAATATCTGTTATCGTGATTTATATTCAAAGGAAGAATAAATCACAACAAGCGATAATGACGTTATTAGGATGTCGGTAGTGCGATGCAACGCTCAAAGTCGAATAAGAAGGCGTTGTCTCCGGATGAGCAGACGAGGCTCGCATATATAGTGGCCGCCCTGCGCTGGGGCGAGGAAGAGCTGAGTCAGACAGAAATTGCGGAGCGCTTGGACCTAAGGCCGATGCAGGTTAGCCGATTATTGCGGCAAGCCGAACGGCTAGGCTTTATGTCAAAGCCTCAGTTGACTGCTGGTAGAGATCGAGAGCTGGAGGCAGATCTTCTGCGAGCCTTTCCGAGATTGAGACGAGCAGGTGTGGTGCTGGCGGATGGCAGAGTCCGTTTAGCAGAAGACCGAGTTGACGCAGTTGCTTCCTGTGCTGCGCAGTTCTGGTCAGATTACGTACCTTGCCAGCGTGGAGAGCGCACTAAGGTTGGGCTCGGTGGGGGTAGGGCAATTGCAAGGCTGGTGGATCGTATCGAGACCCCGGGCCCTAACGCGAAGCTAGAATTATATGCACTGTCTAATATTCCTACTGGCGACGAAGACGTAAGTTCGAACACCAATGTGGCTATTTTAAAGCGCCGCTTTCCACGGCGAGATATTGTAATTCACCAGTTGTTAGCCATGCAACTTTCTCCTGAAATGAAAGAAAAGGACATCAGAGCAGAGCGAAGGCGCATCCTAAGGCTTAGCATAGTGCAGCAGCATTTTCGAGAAGTCAGCCAGTGTCGAGCGTTATTCGCTGGTATCGGAAGCTTCGAGGACCGTAACTTGTGGAACCGCTTAAGGGGGCTCGGCTTTGATAAGAGAGAGCTCCCACGCAATGCCATTGGTGACCTTATCTACAATCTAATCCATGAAGACGATCAGGTCTTCCATGAAGATTCGATTCTGCATACACGCCTGATCACAGTCCCTGTTGGCATTTTTATAGACATTGCTCAACGTCCCGATTCGTTAGTCACTATCTTAGCATGGGGCAAAGAGAAAGCTAAACCAGCACTAGCCGCCGAACGGGTAGGAGCCTATAACGCGCTCATCTGTGATATAGAGATGGCGGAGGAAATGTTGGCATTAGTAGCTGGAAAGAAAGGCTTATAAGAGCGCTCACGATAAGAAAGACTAGAATTTTCTCGAAAAAGATCACCCCAAATAGGCTCTAAGCGGGTGTACAGAAAACAACACGCGAATCAACTCTCGTGAGCAGTATGTGTAATATGCCAAATAATTGAGAACGCGAGTAATACAAGAAGGTTCAAGGGCTTGCCAAGTACAAATAGGTATATATGAGTGAGTGCAAATAAGCGACGGAGGCTAACAGAATGGCAAGTACTCAAGCCCAGCTGGATAAGGATCGTGAGCTTGTTAATGCTTTCGCAAGCGATGCCAGATGGAAAGATGATCAAAGTTGGCAGTTGCTTTTCACAGATGACGGAAGATTGGTGAATACGAAAGTAAAGACTCTTGACGGCCTTCCAGCCAAGCCGAAATATGAGCATCCCCTGAAGAAGCTCTACTACCAGAGAATGGGGAAGGTGTTCCGCGGAAGATGGGGGGAGATATTTCTACCGGAAACGGCTTCAGTATGGGTGCTGCCGGATCCAGACGTCTATGATGTCTTTTCACGTATCGGACAGGCCGATCGTTTTCCACGCTTTCTACTCGCTGGCGCGCGAGCCAGATACAGATTGAATCCAAAGCGACTCAACGTAGGTTTATTGGTTGCCGGGGGGAGCGCGCCTGGCCTAAATCAGGTAATAGACTCAATCGTCAAACGGCACTCACTTCTGGCAACCTTTGCAGCCGCGGGTAAAGCAGGCAGACTAAGAGGCGCTGGAGATCCTCCAAGAACCCTCCGCATCTGGGCATATTATGGGGGATACTCGGGAGTACTTGCGAAAGATACTGTTGAGCTTACCCACAGCATAACCGACAAATGCGCTCTTGATCCATGTTGCTTCCTCAAATGCTTACGCACTGAGAAGTCAGACGAAGTAATCGAAAGAGTCGCGAGAGACATCGCAAGCCAAAAGCAACGCTTTAACATTCTGTATGTGATTGGAGGTGAGGGTACACATACTGCTGCTCTGAAGATAGGACGGAAGTTGGACAGATTGAACTTCGGCAGGAGGCCCGTAATCGTGGCAGGGCCAAAGACAATGGATCGAGATCTCCATTTTGCAGATACCACATTTGGCTTCCAGACGACAGTTGATGAGGCTACCGAACTCATACTGCGTATGCACGCCGAGGCCGAAACACTAAATCGGCTTGCCATCGTTGAGTTATTCGGAGCCAATTCTGGATTTGTGGCGTTACACGCGGCCTACGCAAGTGGCGAAGTTGACTATGTACTGATCCCCGAGATGATGGAGGCCCGGGGAGCGGCTGAAGAAGTCAAGAACTGCGTAAACAGACTGGCTACTCGTATCCGGAAGAAAGGACACGCGGTCTTGGTGGTGGCGGAAGGCGCCAGTCTTCGCTGGGTGAATTCCATATTTCAACACGGTGCCCAGGCAGAGAAAGAGCAATCGTTCGATAGTCTGACAAAACACATTGTAGGGGCACTGAAACCTTACACCAAGAGTCCTAAATGGCCGCGTGGATTTGGTGTCTTCACTAACATGCCGAGACATCTAATCAGAAGTACAAAGCCGAACACATTCGACATTGATCTTTGTAAAGAAACTGGAAAACTGATGGTTGATACTGCGCTTGCAGGCTTTACTGATTGCTCTGTCAACTTATGGCATGGTCAATACGTACTGGTGCCTCTTGAGGCTACAACTGCCTGCCTGAGTAGAGTTGATATCGCAGGATATTACTTCTTGTCAATGTGGGAGCGATATCTATTATCGACTTAGTTAATATGAAATATTAAGAAAGGAGTTATTCTTGTCCGCGAATAGCCAGCAGGACCACAACGAAGATTCTCTTCTTCAAAAGCGTCTGCAGGCTCTGGTAAGAGAAGAAAATAGACGCCTAGATCGTTTGATAGCTCGGCTTTACCTCAAATTCACACCCGGATACTACGAAAGCGAAGGGATTTACGATCATATTTGCCGGAGTGTAGCGGAGTATTTTGAGGCTCAAGGGGCAGAGTTATATCTAAAGGATTATGAAGATACACCTCCATCCCCACAAGGAAACGACAGGAAAGTTCGAGCTATACTGCAGCTAAGAGGAGCCGCCGGTCCATGGGAGCGAGCCCTGCGCCCCAAGTACTTCCGAAAGAAACCCTCTGATAAGGTTCTTTTACCAGATGAGAAAGAAGCTAAACCACCAAACTTGACAGCCCATATCGCCCAACAAAGAACACCCCTAATCTTTGAATCAAGGAATGCCTTCCAAAAAGCGCGAAAGCAGACGGATCAGCAGTATCGAAATCCCCAGGAGAAAGCAAAAGAGGATTCCGATCTGGCTGCCCATCAAGTCGTCTGGGACCACACAAATCTTTATTCCGTCTCCCGGAACATCGCCGGTGCTCCCTTACGCCGGTCTTGTACAAACACGAGAAACCTTGAAAAAGATATAGAAGCCGGAGCGCTGAAAGTTGAGAATAAACGCCCTTCAGAGTGTGATGCTTTCAAGCCCGGCTTCCCAATTGATAGCACTTATCTACGAAAACTGTGGTGTTTAGTAGCCTTACGGCCCTATTTAGATGATGTTATTCGGTCACCCAACCTTTCTACTCCCCTAGGCAATAACTTCAGCTGGAGAAGGCGTTATTCAGAGATTCCCAGCGCAAAGATTCATTTCGATTCACTTCGTGCATGGCTAAGCAAACACCTCAAAGAAGACAATCAAGCCAGAGCTGCACTGAGAAAACTGAGCGAGCAGATAAGCGGACTAGTCAACTTCGTAACGGAAGCTGAGACTATTCTTGCACAACTCGAAAGAGTACGGGCTGCAGTCGACCTATGCCTAGAAGGTACCACTGCACAATACCTTCATAGGGCGTCTTGCTTTAATCTCATCAGTGTGGCAACACACTGCACCATCCAGAAAAAAGAACAGGGCACTCAGGGGGAATGCAGTGAAGAGAATTGTCCTATTCACCGGGCCTTAGATGGTATCAATTTGAAAGATATCGCTTCCGAAATAGAAAGTACTATCTTGGGTAATCAAGAGCCACAGTCTTTGGTGCCTAATTTGCTATCAGAGCAGTGCGCCATTGAAGGAATGCAGATAATAGAAGGCACTAACAGACTCTTGCAGACGCTCGGGGATCTGGCAAGGCAATTATCAAACGCGTGCTCCAGTTGGGCAAATCCTCACCCTGCCTTGGCCGAGGAACTGGCACGAGCCAGTGATATAGCGGAGAATGTGCTGAAGAAAGCTACTGTGGCGAAGTGCCAGCTACAGCTGCCAGAGTTACTGAAAACCCTCGCGGAATCCTCTTCTGAGGCCGCCATGTATTCTCATACGTTCTCCCCAACCAACCACAAAGACCGTGTACGGCTAATGTATGTCGCCAATCATGTGATGCAGGTTCTGGACCAACAGCTGCTGAGGGATGCAAGGAGAATGGGCATTTCAGCTGGCTCTGACGACATCGTCTTTCTCAAACTGTCGCCGTTCCATCTTTCTTGCTTATGTCATATAAAGGCGGCCGCGGATGAAGTAATGGAATGGCTGGCCTATGAGGTGTACGCCCATGCTGCATCCAGAGGCGAAGAGGTAGAGACGACTTGTTTGCCGTTCAAATTGACAGATTTTTTGCAATATCACCGGGACATAGCTCGTCAAGATGCGCAAGGAGATTTTGTGCCATTATTTCGAATTATGCTTGCCGCGAGGCCGCGAGGGGAAAGGCTGCCAACGTGGGAAGTAACCAATCTCCCATGTGTGGCTAAGGCAACCTGGCCCATTCAAGTCTTTTCTCATACGACATGGCTGGAAGTTCGCGCCAAGGTGACAAACGCACATGGCTACCCGGACTATTCCAATCCCGAATGGCTTGTTGCTTTGCGTGACAGCTTATTTGCTCTGCGCGATGGTCTCCGGACAACTCGAGAAGGGCTTGTTACAGCGAACGGAAAGGAGAAATAGTGATGCCAGCAGTGCCTGACAGAATTGAAGAGGACTCAGTTAAGTGTCTATGGCAAGCAGAGCAAAAGTTGGCTCAGCAGGTCATTAAATCTGTAAGAACCGCCAATGTTCAACTAGAAGACGATTTCTTTCGCGATATCGGCGAAGACCTGAACGGACTGTGTGAGGCAATCGCGGAACACATAGGCTGTGACAGCGTAGCAGTCTACTTCGTTGACCAGGAAACGGAGTCTCAGCTGCGTATACGAGCCGCTTGTGGAAACCTCAAGCGGCTATTGGAAAAAAGTTCTCTCGAAGCAGACGTTCCAGGTGCTTTCTATAACCGCCCGGAGGACGTTGCGGAAGGCTTTGATGTAGAAAAGATGAAGGAGCAGATAAAGAATTGGAGCCTTACTCAACGCGCGTGGATCCTGGGAAAGGCCTATATGGCAAACAGTCGGCGCGACTTATGGGACCTTGCAGATCGTGATGAAAGTCAAAACGGGATCGGAGATAAGATTTCTTACAATCCAAAAGCCCACGGTTGGGCGATGCGTAACGTATTCCGTTCATTGCTGTGCATACCTATTTTCGCGCGCGGACGCAGTGCACCTGCTTTGGTCTGGCCACAGAGCCAAACAGAACATAGTGTGTTTCTAGACCATTACCATGTAGTAGGTTTGCTTAAGTTGGAGGGAAAAACAAGCAGCAGAAACCCCTACAGTAATCTGGCGGAAAACACAAACCACGAGCGCATTACGGAATGGGAGAACTCCAGCGAATGTCAGTTGGCCGATCTTATAGGCGGGAAAGCAGATACCTGTGTCGGTGACAGCGGACGTATGGTGGAACCTCGCCAACACATACGTAAAGCTAATGAGCAACTTCTCCAGAAAAGTGGAGCGGAATCCGGCAAAGTCGACTCAGAGATTGTAGACTTCATAACAGAAATCCTTAACGCACGATTCACCTGGGATGATGCGGAAGTAGTCGTGGCAATTGCAATGCAGCTCGGCCGAATGTTAGCTATGAGGACTATGCAGTGGGCAGACAGAAATGGAATCTTGCTGGATGAGAATGCAGTCGGCGCCTTAGATATCCGCTATCAGGATGTGCTTCCGCTCAAAGCCCTACTGAAGGCCGCCACACGCATCTGCCGAAAAATAGAGCATGACTTAAAGATTCTCGACCGACGTATTGAGAATGAAGGTCGAAGTGATTGGAGGACTCTACATCCGGACGAACCCTATGAGCATCACAGTCCGATTATAGACATCACATCAAGGCCTAAGGAGCTGAGTAGCCTACTGGGCAAGGTAATACGCAAGGAATCCGTAACAGAAGGCTCATCCAAGGGAGATGCGGCACAGGTGAATCAATCCAATCTCTGCCATAGTCGAGTCAACCTTGTAAAACGAATACTGAATGTACATCACATAGACGACATAGCGGGGATCTGTGTAGTCTGTCCTTATCTAATAGATATTGATCAGTTGCTTAATGCAATGGTTGCTCACTTTCCAGCAGCCGGGATCGAATTCGACAAAAAACCGGATTCGTCATTTGATTCTCCAAAGAAAGATGGCTATCGCGCCATTCATTTTACTGTCAAAGTCCATACAAGCGAACTGCTTCCTCCAGAGGATACGAAGATCTTAAAAGAAGCCCTCGGTGAAGAAGGTGCTGCCGAACCCTTGAAGTTACCATGTGAGATTCAGCTTCATACTGCATATCAGCATTCTTGGTCTCAAGCTTCACATGAACTCATGTATAAGGTTGATGCCGATATTCCGCGGGATCTGCAAGAGCACCAGACGATATTGTCTGACATTCTCTATCAGGCAGATAAGACAGCGAATTTGGTTCGCGCTGGTGTCAGCCGCTCCATTGAGGGCGACGACCATGGTCGTGCCAGACTGCTGGAACATATAGCGCCATCATCGCCCTGTATCCATCCCAAGAAAGTTACCTTAGTTGAGTTTGCGTTACGATGTGCTCAGGTGGTGTATTTCAACAGGTTTCGATTCGGGGGGCACCCACACTTCGCCCACGCCATCGAAGTTGCCCGAATTCTCCTGGAAGGATTTAGGATTGACGAGCCGGAGATGTTAATGGCGGCACTGTTGCACGACTTGTGGAAGGACGACTCGACTTGCAGAGTGACGCCGTCAAAGCAGCCGACTTGGAGTCAGATTATCGAGAATCGTTGCCCACAAGTCGTTAATGAATTTGGAAGCCGAGTCGCAATGAAATGCCGTTTACACTCGAATAAAGGCACGGCTGCATCCCCTGCGCTGTGGTTCGACAATCTCATGAGCTTCTTGGCGAGTGCTTCGGCCAAAGATCACTTTCGAGACCGCAGATTCCGAGTGAACGCACTACGTGATCCTAATTGCTCATTGTCGGGGCGAGTCAAAACTAACGCGGTTATTCTGGAGTGCGCGATCGTTGCGTCGCGATTCTCAGAGTTGGTTCTTGACCCAAACCTTGAACGCGCTATCATCCATTTTGAAGAAGACTACCATGATATCGAGACTCTCTTACACATGCTGACTGAACCGCAACTTAGGAGGCGGATTTCTCAGTGTTGTGAAAGAATCGTCCGCAATGCTGCAAATGAACTTGGACTGACGGTTCCCATTGAGTGGTCTGACTAACATGTCGCTTTCCGAAAGGAGTGCTGGCACTGCACGTCACTCAGTTGCGCCACACAAACACCGGAATACAGGAGTCTTCGCTGACTATGAATAAGAACCGAGTAAATGCCATTCGCCGCCGTCTTGAGCAATTACTGGCATCAAAGTTGGAGCCATATGAAATGAGAAGAATACGGAAGGCTGCTGACAAAGCCGAATACGTACATCAGCAGGAGACTCGAGATGATGGCACGCCATATATATTGCACCCACTACGCGTGGCCGAAATATTAGCAAAAGAGCTGAATCTTCATGCACCTCTGACTATCCAGGTAGCACTAATACATGACATCAGGGAAACCGACCGAGGACAAAGTACGAATGTGCTGAGAAAAGAGTTCGGTGAGGAAGTCGCAGCGAGTATGGATGAGCTCACCAAGCCACCACGAGAGAACCAGACACGCGAAGAGGCCAACAGAGATTACTTTGCCAAACTGCAGAAGGCTAGAGACGTGTCCAAGGTTGTCAAACTCGCAGACAAGCTGGACAACGTTCGCGACGCAGTCAATTGCCCGATCCCCGATAAGCGCGCCAGAACCGCATCTGAGGCGCGAGAGTTATTCGATCTACTTTGTCCTTTGCTCGAGAACCAAGAGGTCGCACGGCGTTTTAGAACGCTGCTTGCTGAAGGTCTAAGAACGCTACAGGGCATGTACTAAACGTCGAGTTCGACGGCGAGGCAGTTGCGGCCGATGCGCTCGGCAGCGGTAAGTATGGAGCCTGCGCTGCGCATCCCTGATTGTTGCTACAAAGACATCATTTGTTGAGGAACAGGTCCAAAACACCTCTTCAAACATGGTAAAGGATAGTGTACGGATGGCCCACGACGTCCGTTCGGCGCTAATGCCAAAGCCGGGCAGGCTGGATGCTTGCCTGGGCAGGCAACTCCAAAACGCTGAAAGGATAACGGGCCATGAAAAAA
>JABAOC010016071.1_pt3 | contig 10275 bp, 8 predicted proteins | sample 7062161 | NCBI WGS metagenome assembly JABAOC01 (sample SAMN14538625, study PRJNA623070) | marine sediment metagenome | biome: marine biome [ENVO:00000428]; feature: marine pelagic biome [ENVO:01000023]; material: deep marine sediment [ENVO:00002113] | place: India: Gulf of Khambhat ...
AACCGATACTGCTGAACATCGCGGATCCCAAGGTCGTCATCGGCATATTCCTGGGCGGCATTCTGCCATTCTTCATCGCGGCGGCGACCATGACCGCGGTAGGCCGTGCTGCGGAGGGAATGGTGCAGGAAGTCCGACGCCAGTTCCGAGAGATCGTCGGTCTGATGGAGGGGAAGGCAACGCCCGACAGCGCTCGCTGTGTGGACATCTCGACGCGAGCCGCGCTGCGCGAGATGATTCTCCCGGGTGTGACCGCCGTAACGGCACCCGTGGTGGTGGGCAAGCTGCTCGGCGTCGAGACGCTGGGTGGGCTGCTTGCCGGTGCCACCCTGACGGGTGTCATGCTGGCCCTCTTCATGGCCAACGCGGGGGGCGCCTGGGACAACGCCAAGAAGTACATCGAAGCAGGCGCCCACGGCGGCAAGGGTTCCGAGCCCCACAAGGCGGCAGTCGTAGGCGACACCGTGGGGGATCCCTTCAAGGACACCAGCGGCCCATCCATGAACATCCTGATCAAGCTGATGTCGGTGGTGAGCCTGGTGCTGGCGCCCTGGTTTATCGGGTAACACGCAGGAGGCAGGTACAAGACGACACAGAAGACGCGTGGACGTCTGGACGCCGAGCGGTGTGGCGCTCGTAGCCGGCAGAGCGAACTGACGACCGGATTCGCCGGGGCTCCCGGCGGCACACTTACCACGACCAGCCGCCGTGCGTCTAGGTGTGTTGGCTTCTCTCCTCCACCCTACTCCGACTCCCCTACATGCTACGTCTGGGCATAATCGGCCTCCCCAACGTGGGTAAGACCACCCTGTTCAACGCCCTGACCAGCGCCAGCGCCGCCGCAGATAACTACCCTTTCTGCACCGTCGAGCCGAACATGGGCATCGTGCCCGTGCCGGACGATCGACTGCACCGACTGGCGGACACTGTGGGTCAGGAACACCGTGTGCCGGCCACTGTGGAGTTCGTGGACATCGCTGGGCTGGTTGAGGGAGCGAGTCGGGGCGAGGGACTGGGCAACCAGTTCTTGTCCCACGTGCGCAACGTCGACGCCATCGTGCACGTGGTGCGGTGCTTCGACGATCCGGACGTAGCTCACGTGGGGGGGGAGGTGGCGCCGGAGCGGGATCACGACGTCATAACCAGCGAGCTGGCGCTGGCGGACCTCGCCGTAATTGAACGGCGCCGGGAACGGGTGGTGAAGACCGCCCGCTCGGGGGACAAGGAGGCGCAAGCGGAACAGGCGATACTCGATCTCGTCCTGACCGAACTCAATGCGGGCCGCGGAGCCCGTGCAGCGGTGACGTCGACGAGTGACCGACAGTACCTCGGGCAGCTGGGCATCCTAACGCTCAAGCCGGTTCTTTATGCTGCCAACGTGAATGAGGCAGAGCTGGGACAGGCCACCACGCCGGCCGTGGAGGCGTTGCGGGCCACGGCCCGCGCCCACGACGAGGAGGCGGAAGTGGTGGTGTTCTCCGCCAAGTTCGAGGCCGAGCTGGCACAGCTGAACGCGGCGGAACGTGGGGAGTTTCTCGCCGCTGCAGGAATCAGCAGTCCGGGGCTCGAGCGTCTGATTCACGCCGGCTACCGTCTACTCAACCTCCACACCTTCTTCTCGGTGGGAGAGCATGAGGTGCGCGCCTGGACGATTCGGATCGGGGCCACCGCGTTCGAGGCCGCCGGCGAGATCCATTCGGACTTCCAGCGGGGATTCATCAGGGCGGAAACTCTGCACGTGGAAGAGTTCATCAAGGCGGGCTCGTACAAGGCGGCCAGAGAACAGGGGCTGACCCGGAGCGAGGGACGGGAGTACGTGGTGCAGGACGGTGAGGTGCTGCTGTTTCGGTTCCACGTCTGAGGGAACGCGGAAACGGGGTCCCCTACCCGCCTGACCCCCGACCCACTATGTTGCAGTGTCCATATCACCTACTCGGTCCTGCACCTGGGCCGGGTCATTTTGTCCAAAGGATGGTGCCATGACTCGCCAGTACGAGCTCGTCTACCATCTTCGACAGCGCGCTGGAAGAAGCTCAGATCAACGAGCGCCTCGACCGCTTCCACGCTCTCCTCAAGAGTCACGAATCGCCCAATCCAGTTGTCTCAACCAACCACTGGGGCAAACGCACCCTGGCATACGCCATCAAGGGGAGACAGGTGGGGTACTACGTGGTCGCACAGTTCGAGGCCGACCCCGAATTGCTGGGCGAGCTGGAGCGATCCATCAAGCTGGACGAGGCCGTTCTGCGGCATCTCCTCGTTGTGAACGAGGGCCTGGCGCCGGTGAGTGCGCCGGCCCAGCAGGCCGCGGCGGACCACAACGGCACTGATGAGAGCGAGGAGGAAGCGGAATGAGGCGCCAGCAGAAGACTTGTCCCGTCTGTGAGATGGGGGTTCGAACTCTAGACTACAAGGATGAGCGAACCCTGTCTCGCTTCTTGACCGAGCGCGGGAAGATCATTCCCAGCCGCCTGTCGGGGATGTGTGCCCGGCACCAGCGACAGCTCGCACGGGCCATCAAGCGCGCCCGCCAGCTCGCGCTCTTGCCGTTCATCCGCGGCCACGCCCGCTGACATGGCATTGCCGTCCGAGCAGGCGCCGACCGGCGNNTCTGGTCGTCGGCGCCGTTGCGTTCGCCGTCTTCGCCCCGGTAGCTCTGGCCGCCCTACCGCTGGCGGTGCTGCTGGTGGTATCGCATCCTCACACGCGGACCGAGTTGGTGGCAGCGGGAGTGGCCGCCGGGTACAGCGCCTGGTGGCTGCTGGCCCCCGGCGAACTCCCGGACCAGCTGGTACGCGCCAGCGCCGTCCTGACCACCGCCGTGTTCGTCGGGATGACGCTCCGGACGCGGGTGCCCTTCACCCACCGCGGGCTCCTCGCCATCGCAGCTGCGGCGGCAGGAACCGGCGCGCTAATGGTCGCCCTAGGCTCATCCTGGGGTGAGCTCCGCTGGTGGGTAGCACACCGCACGGGGCTCGCCGCGCGCTCGCTGATCGGGCGGCTATGGTCGGTGGCGCCGCCGGAAACCGGGGGGGCCGCGACTCAGACCCCCCAACCGACGCTGGAGCAACTCGAGGCGCTGTTCCAAGGTGTGGTGCGGTTTCTGGCGGATTTCTTCCCAGCCGTGACCGGGCTGGAGCTGCTGGTGGGCCTCACCCTGGCGGCTGCGATCTACTACCGAATAGCGCGGCGGCCCCGTGGCGTTCCGCCACAGCGGCTGCGGCACTTCCGGTTCTCGGAGCACTTCGGCTGGGCCGTGGCGGTACCGCTGGTCGTGTTGCTGGTGCCGGCGCTCGCGGCGGCAAAGGCCGCTGCTGCAAACGTGCTGCTGATAACCGGTACCTTGTACATCCTCCGTGGTGCCGCAGTTGCCGCCTTCGGCCTGCACATGCTGGGGGGCGGGGGTGCCCTGCTCACGGTGCTGATTGCCGTCGCCGTGGTCGTGCTGTTGCCTCTCGTCCTCGGCGGTGCCATGGTGTTAGGGGTGTTAGATGCAGGCCTGGACCTGAGACGGCGGTGGGCCACACCGCCAGCGAGTGAATAGACCATGGAAGTGATTCTGCGTGAAACGATCCCGAACCTGGGGCGCGTCGGCGAGATCGTGAAGGTCAAAGACGGGTACGGACGTAACTACCTGATCCCGCAGGGAAAAGCCTATCTGGCAACGAAAGGAAACAAGCGCCAGGTCGAAGCGGAGTCCAAGCACCGCGCGGTGCGAACGGCGGCCGAGCAATCGGACGCCGAAACAGTCGCGGCCCAGCTGGACAGCCTGGAGCTTCACTTCACGGCAAGAGCTGGAGAGGGTGACAAGCTCTTCGGTTCGATCACCTCGGCCGACATCGCTGGACAGCTCGGCGACCTGGGATACTCGGTGGACAAGCGGGCGGTCGAGCTCGAGGAACCGATCAAGATGATCGGCGTCTACAAGGTGCCGGTGCGGCTGCACNNAGGTGCGCGCCGAAGTCAGAGTGTGGGTGGTGAAAGAATAGTGAGTCACGCCGCTGTCGGGATCGCCTACCTCGACGGCGTCCGTCTCCGCCGGTCGCTCCTCGCCGCCGCCGACTGGGTGGACACCTGGCGCGAGGAACTCAACCGCATCAACGTGTTCCCGGTCCCCGACGGAGATACTGGCACGAACTTCGCCATGACCCTGCGCGCTACAGCCGAGGCAGTGCGTGCTCTGGAGACGGCGAAGCTCCCCGTAGTGACAAAGGCGATGGCGGAGGCCTGCGTATTCGGGGCACGCGGCAACTCGGGCATGCTCCTTTCCCAGTTCCTGCTGGGCTTCCGCGAAGCCCTGGGAGATCTCGAGACCGCGGCACCCGAGGATGTGGCCCGCGCCATGCGGAGGGGAGCCGAGCGGCTCTACCGCTCGCTGGACGAGCCCGTGGAAGGCACGATCCTCACAGTCTCCCGGGACGTTGCTACCGCCGCAGAGTGGGCGGCAGAGCGCACGACGAACCTGCAGGAGATGATGCACCACGTCCTGGCACGGGGTGAGGTCTCTCTGAGACGCACTCCCGAGCTCCTCGCCGTGCTGAAGGAATCAGGCGTGGTCGATGCCGGCGCCAAGGCATTCATCCGGGTACTCGAGGGTGTCGTCCGCCTGATGGAGGGCGACCCGATCCTACCAGCCACGGAGCCGATTGCGTACACCGTTCCGGATGCTGCGGCACTTGCGGAGGTCGCAGCTGAGCGCGATTACGGCTACTGCACGGAAGTGCTGGTTCGGGGGAGCAACTTCCCACCCAGCATCGAGATCCGAACGCAGCTACGGCGCCTCGGCGGCTCGATCGTCGTGCTTGCAACCGACGACCTGCTGAAGGTCCACGTGCACACGGACGCCCCCCACCAGGTCTTCGACCTCGCGGCCACTTGGGGCGCCATTGAAACCACTAAAGCGGACGACATCCGGGAGCAGCACCGTGCGTTGCACGCCGCACGTCGCCGAATCGCCATCGTCGTGGATTCCTCCTGCGACCTACCGGATCGTCTGCTGGATGTCCACGGCATGGTGGTGGTCCCTCTCCAAGTCATCGCTGGCGAGCGGACCTACGCCGACCGGGTCGATATCCAGGGAGAGGAACTCTACCGCCGGATGCAGGAGGGGGGCGAGATCTTCACCACCTCACAGCCTCCGCCAGGTGCTTTCGTCAACGCGTTTCAAGACGCTTGCTCAAGTGCAGATGAGGTCCTCGGCCTGTTCATAGCCGGTCAGCTGTCCGGCACGCTGGCGTCAGCGCAGGCAGCAACTCAGGCCTGCAGCCAGGGCAACTCAGTGACCATTGTGGACTCGCGGTCGGCGTCCTACGGGCTCGGGATGCTCGCGTTGCGCGCGGTAGAGCTGGTCGATGCAGGCTGGAGCGTGGCGGAGATCGTGCGGGAACTGAACCGCGTGCGCGACCAGTCTGGGGGCTTCTTCACGGTAGATACGTTCGAGAACCTGCTCCGCTCGGGTCGGGTGAGCCGGGGACGTGCCTGGCTCGGTGGTCTGCTGCACATCAAGCCGATCCTCGAGGTGACGCCGGAGGGACGGATCGCGCCGCTGGACCGAGTCCGCGGTCGGGACGCCCTGGTCCCGCGGGTACTCGAGCATCTCGATCGCCGGCTCACGCCCCGACCCGCGGTACTGCGCCTGGGAGTGGCGCATGCCGGCGTCCCGGANNGGAGCTGGTGCGTGGCTATTCGCCGCGCGAGTGCCACGTCAGTGAAGTGACGGCCGCGCTCGGTGTGCACACTGGACCAGGGGCATGGGGTATATTTTACCAGGTTGAGGACGCAGCACCTTCGGAAGCCGCGGAACAATTCGCAGCAGAACTCGATACGACAAGATAGGGAGCGACGCGNNCGACGCGCGCCGAGAACTGCGGCTCGCCGTCGGTGCGCTGGAAGCACACAAGGCGCTCGAGCTCGTGGTGCTGGATCTGAGAAAGGTCAGTGACGCCGCCGATTTCTTCGTAATCGCGTCCGGTTCCTCGGATGTGCATGTCCGTGCACTAGCCGAGCATGTGATACAGGCCATTGACCGAGCAGGGGGCCGCCCTCACCATATTGAGGGAGTGGCCGCAGGGCGATGGGCGTTGCTGGACTATGTGGACGTCGTCGTCCACATTTTCCATCCCACGCTCCGCGCGTACTATCAACTGGAGCGGCTGTGGGCCGACGCGCCCGCCGTCTCCACTGAGTCAGTCGGGTAGGTGCCGATGCGTCGAATCGTCGAACTGGCCGTGTGCGCAACGGTGTTACTCACCACGCCGTTGCCGGCGCAGTACTTCGGCCGAAACAAGGTCCAGTACCGCCATCTCGACTTTGCTGTAATCGAGACGGAGCACTTCGACGTGTACTTCTACGCAGGTGAACGGGAGGCGGCGCTGGATGGGGCACGCATGGCGGAGCGGGCCTACGNNTCAATCATCGATACCGCGAGCGCCAGCCAATCATCCTGTTCGCGTCACATAGCGAGTTCCAACAGAACAATATCACCACTATCGGCGAGGGTACGGGCGGCGTCACCGAGCCTTTCCGACACCGCGTGCTACTGCCCTTCACGGGCTCGTACGCAGAGTTCGAGCACGTTCTCCAGCACGAAATCGTCCACCAGTTCCAGTTCGACGTATTCGCCCGTGGTCAGGTAGGCGCCGGCATTCAACGCCTCATCTCAGTGAGCCCGCCGCTGTGGTTCATGGAGGGAATGGCTGAGTACCTGTCGCTGGGACCGATCGACCCGCAGACGGCGATGTGGGTGCGGGACGCCGCGCTCGAGGGCGGGCTGCCGAGCATCGAGCAGCTGACTTGGGACCCCCGTTACTCCCCGTATCGTTTCGGCCATGCGCTGTGGTCATACATCGGCGAACGGTGGGGTGATGAAGCCGTGGGCGAGATTCTACACGCGGCATCCATATCCGGTGTGCAAGGGGCCTTTCGTCGCGCTCTGGGGGTGACCCTGGAAGACTTGGTGGAGCAATGGCAAGACGCGGTGCAGCGGACGTATCTCCCGCAGATCGCGGACCTCCAGCAGGCACGTCAGTTCTCCCACCCCGTGCTCACCAGGCGGAGGTCCAACGGGACCCTGCACATATCGCCGGTGATCTCCCCCGACGGGCAGGACATTGCCTATCTCTCCGAAGGCAACTCGTTCTTCATCGATCTGTACCTGGCCGACGCGGAGACCGGCTTGGTCAAGAAGCGGCTGATCAAGAGTGCCTTCAGCAGTGACTTCGAGAGCCTCCGCTTCCTGAACTCAGCAGGCGCCTGGTCCCCGGACGGACAGTTCTTCGCCATCGCGGTCAAGCATGCCGGCGTGGACGATCTCGTCATCTTCGACATGCAGCGGACTCGTGTGCACAAACGGATTGAAGTGCCGTTGCACGGGGTGACGACGCCATCGTGGTCCCCTGACGGGACGCAACTCGTCTTCACCGGCTACGATGGGGGATTCTCGGATCTCTTCATCGTAGATGCCGACGGCGCTAACCTGCGCCGGCTGACCAACGATCGCTTTGCTGATCTGCACCCGTCATGGTCACCAGACGGCCGCACGATCGCGTTTGCCACGGACCGTGGGCCCCACACGGATCTCCGCTCGCTCCAGGTAGGACCGTTGAGCATCGGACTCTACGACCTCCAAGGCCATAGCATCGACGTCCTTGATCGGATGTCGGGCAACAACACGAATCCTCAGTGGGGACCCGACGGGCGGTCGATCGCATTCCTGTCTGATCGGACCGGCATTCCGAACCTGTTCCTCTTCGACTTCGACGACAGGGAGACGTATCAGCTCACCGACGTTTTCACGGGCGTCTCAGGTATCACGCCCCTCTCGCCGGCTATCTCCTGGGCGCGAACAGCCGACCGACTGGTGTTCACGTACTACGAGAAGGGTGAGTTCAACGTCTACGCCGCCGACAATCCCCGGAGCCTCAAGGGTCGTCCCTACGACGAGTCGGCGCCCCGCCCGATCGTGGCGTCCCTAATCTCCGATCGTCCGGACACTGCGGCGCCACCGGGGCAGGACCGGGCGGCTCTGCAATACACGCCGGTAGCGACGCCCGCCCCCGGGGACAGCGCTGGCGCTATCCGACGCGGAGAACCCCCAGGAGCAGCCGCGCGCCCCAGCACCGGCCGTCGGTCGTTGTACCGCTCCGCGGCAGGCCTCCGTACATCCGCGAGTACGCCCGAGGCGACCGACTCGTCGCCTGCTCCGATTTCGGTCAAAGCACTGCTGGACAGCGCTGCCTTCGAGCTGCCTGACTCGCTCGCGTTCATGTTCCGAGATTACTCGTCCAAGCTGTCCGTAGACTACGTGGTTCAGCCGTCGGTCGGATACGTACGGGACAACTTCGGCAGCGGCTTCTTCGGCGGCAGTGCAATCTCCCTCTCCGACATGCTGGGGAACCATCGGGTGCTGGCGGCCGGACAGGTGAACGGGCGCATCGAGGAGGCGCAGGTTCTCGCGATCTACGCCAACCTGAGCCGCCGGATTAACTGGGCGGTAGGCATCTCGCAGACACCCTATTTCTTCTTCACGCAGAGCGAGTTCGGGCTCGACTCGGTGGGTAATCCGACTCTCACCACCACGCTGGAGCGGTTCATCGTGCGGGAGGCGTTTGCGGACGCTCTCCGGCCGTTCAACCGGTTCCGCCGAGTCGAGCTTGGCATCCGTGCCGCCAACGTGTCGCGGGCGGCGGTGGACATCATCGACACATTCGACCCGGCGTCCATGCTGGTGCTCGACCGGGATCGGCAGGACCGCGGGCTGGGTGGGATCAACTACTTCCAACCGTCCCTGGCACTGGTCTTCGACAATTCCGTCTCGCTCTGGGTCGGCCCGTTCATGGGGCGGCGGAGCCGGTTCGAGTATGCCCCCGCCTTCGGTGACTGGACGTTCCACCAACTGTTGGGTGACTATCGGCGATACGACCACCTGTTCGGCCCCTTCACCTTCGCGTCGCGGTTCCTGTTCTTTGGACGATTCGGCCGTGACAGCAACCAGTTCCCAATCTTCTTGGGAACACCTGAGTTGCTGCGGGGCTACACCTCGGGCTCCCTGAGGAACAACGAATGCCGCAGCGATGCCAGCGGATCGTTCTCGGGGTGCGGCGCCCTGGATCAGCTGATCGGCTCCCGCGTTGCCGTGTTCAACGCAGAACTGCGGTTCCCACTGCTGCGGAATGTCGCCCTCGGGTTCGCTCCGATCGGCCTCCCCCCCATCGAGGGAGCGGTCTTTTTCGACGTCGGGTTGGCCTGGCGGGACGGAGTGGACGTCGTCTTCAGCCGCGCCCCGGACGCCAACAAAGATCTGGTGCGCCAGCCCCTGGCAAGCTGGGGCATCTCCATCCGCGGCAACCTGCTGGGCTTCATGATCGTCCGGGCGGACTACTCCAAGCCCATCTCCCGGGAGGAGCAAGGATCGTACTGGACGTTGAGCTTGGGCCCCACATTCTGAGGGGCGGACAGTCGGACAGGCGGTTGCAAGGTGTTGCCGTGCGTCCTCTCGTGGGGCCGGTACGGATTCCGACCTCTCGAAGTCGGAACCGCCTGACCGCCTGACCGCTCGTCCAACCGCCTTGCATCCCCTCCCTTCCATCCCTAGCTTGCGCCCGTGCTACCTCGCTCCGCTCTGCTGCTCGGTCTCGTCGGCTCCGTCGCCTGCGCAAACGACCAGCGGCCCAATCCCGTAAAAGAGGCGTTTGCCCAGGCTCCGCGGGCGCTCGGGCTGGGGTCCTCGGTGGCATTTCGCTTCCCCAGCGGCGCCGCAGGTGATGCCAGACTCTACCGACTACCGGGTCTGGATGAGGTCGCCTGGCGGTTCGAAGCCGGCGCGGCACCCATCGCCTACGTGGTCGGGTTCGCGGGAGACGACGATCTTGCCTACACCGTCACGACACGAGACGAACTGGTCGCCCTTGACCTGGCAAGCGGACGCGCCCGGATCGTGGACACGAACGTCGCCCACGCAGCCCTGGGCCCCACCGGCATCCCCCACGTCGTTCATGGCGATGGCTCCATCGCCACCATACGTCATCGTCGGCCGGTCAGCTGGTCGAACGGCTTCTCGCAATTGCCGACGGCAGTGTGGGGAGCCACCCGCAACCGGCTGCTAGCCCTGATGGCCGAGGACGAAGGGCGAAGCTTGCAGCTGGTGGCAGACGGGCAACCACCAGTCACCAGCCACCTGCCAGACGGCGACATCGCGGTCGCGATGTGGGGCGACGTGGCCGCGGTCGCCACGGATTCGGGTCTGGTGATCCTTGACCCGTCGGGCGGCTCCGTACC
>JABAOC010002281.1_pt3 | contig 10264 bp, 10 predicted proteins | sample 7062161 | NCBI WGS metagenome assembly JABAOC01 (sample SAMN14538625, study PRJNA623070) | marine sediment metagenome | biome: marine biome [ENVO:00000428]; feature: marine pelagic biome [ENVO:01000023]; material: deep marine sediment [ENVO:00002113] | place: India: Gulf of Khambhat ...
TAAAAATAATGCTAATAAACTATAAAAAATAACTATTGTTATTGTTTCATTCATGTTTATTTCCCTCCATTTTAATTATACTCTATTTTTTAATTTTTAACTCTAAGACCTGGGGAGGCAGGGATCGAACCTGCAATCTTCAGGGCCAGAACCTGACGTCTTACCATTCGACTACTCCCCATAAAAATAGCCTTATTTACCCCATATTTTTCGGGGCCACTTGGCCACCGCCCAAAATAATTATTTATATTATATCTATTGCTTTGCTTATCCTCTTTAATGATGTATTTCGATCTAAAGCCCAAAGTAGTTCTTCTGGAGAAGGACTTGCTTCTTTTCCTGATAAAGCAGCTCTTGTTGGCCAAAAAATGTCTCCAAAGCCTAATTTTGAGTCTTGAACCACTTTTTTTAATATTTTGTGAAATTCATCTATGGTCCTGGGCCACTTTGATGGAGAAATTTCACTAAGACATTTAAATGTTAATTCTAAACCTTTTTTAGTTTTTTGTTTATCACTTTTTTTGAATATTAGAAGATCTGGTTTATATTTTGGTTGCCTAAAATAAAAATCAAAATCTTTAATATTTGATAATTTTGTTATTCTTTCCTGTTCAATTTTCAATATTTTTTCTAAATAGTTATCAGTAATTTTTTTCAACCCTTGATTTAATTTTTCATCACTTCTTATTATTTTTAACAATTCTTTTACTTTCCTTCTTCTTATATAATGACCATTTAGATCATTTAGTTTATTGGCATCAAAAATAGCTGCACTTTTCCCCATACGCTTAAGGGAAAATTCTGATATCATTTGGTCCAAGGAAAAAATTTCTCGTTCATCTCCCTTGCCTGGATGCCAACCTAAAAGCAACATAAAATTATTCAAAGCCTCTGGCAAGTACCCTTTCTCTCTATATTTAGAAATGGATGTAGCCCCAAATCTTGAAGAAAGTTTTGTCTTATCTGGATTTAAAGTTAAAGGAATATGAGCATAGAAAGGAGTTTTATAACCAAGAGCTTTTTGCAAAAGAAAATGTTTAGGAGTATTAGAAAAATGATCCTGCCCACGAATAACATGGGTAATTTTCATAGCTTCGTCATCGACCACAACAGCAAAATGATAGGTAGGAATACCGGTTTTGCGCATAATTACAAAGTCTTCAACACCTCCTGAAATAGTACCTAGGATTAAATCTTTCTCTGGTAATTTAATAAAATAACCTCTTTTTGTTTCTTTAAATTTACTATCAGATTGCCATTTGGCATAAACTTTAACTGGTTTATACTCTATATTATATTTATCTATTACTAACTTAACATCAAGCCACAGGGCATCATCTTTTTTATAGACAACCCCTTCTTTTATTAATTTTTCAGTTTTTTTCTTATAAATATCTAATCTATCCATTTGCCTATATGGTCCAAAATTCCCTTTATATTTTTGATTTTTGTAAAATCTTCGATTTTCGCACCTTTTTGATTTTTGATTTTCTATTGGTCCTTCGTCCCAGTTCAATCCCAACCATCCCAAGCCCTCTTCTATTTCCTTTTCCGAATCAATTGTTGAACGAGAAGTATCTGTGTCTTCAAAACGCAAAATAAACTTTCCTTTATTCTTTTTGGCAAATAGAAAATTAAATAAAGCTGTTCTTGCTGTACCAATATGTAATGATCCAGTAGGCGACGGCGCAATTCGTACTCTAACTGACATATTTACCTCACTTTATTCGTGTAATATTAGTGTAAAATTATTTGTGTCACATTAGTGTTGTTCTATCTTCCATTTTACCACTGTATAAATAAATTTGGGAACAGATATAAAAATCCTTTTGGCTCTCCAAGGTTGAGTTATTCCTCGCCAAAACCATTCCAGTCCTAATTTTTGAAAAATTCTGGGAGCTCGTCTGGCTTTGATTGATACACCTTTAGCCTTTATAGATTTGCTTCCTGTAATAAAATCAAGAGCTCCTCCTATACCTATTGAAACAGGAACTCCTAGTCTTATTAAGTTTCTGAAAATCCATTTTTCCTGATTAGGAGGACCAAAAGCAACAAATAAAACAGAGGGTTTGGTTCTCCTAATTCTATTTATTATATTTTCCTCATCTTTCTTATAAGGAGATCCTGAAAAAGTACCACAAACTTTCAGATAAGGATATTTCTGTTTAAGTTTTTCTGATGCTTTCTCAGCTATACCTGGTCCAGCTCCTAAAAGATAGATTGCGCATTCATCCCCAGCACAATTTCTAGCTATTTTTGGAAAAATATCAGTTCCGGAGACACGTTCAGGAAGGACACTGCGACAATATTTTGGCCAGAAAATTAAAGAAACTCCTGTATAAATCATTTGCCAAATAGCTTGTAAATGCTTTACTGCCGGCCAAGAAATTGTACCTATTGATAAATATTTTGCCGCCCACAATATTCCAATTCCATCAGGAATAGACAAATTGGCATTATTTAAAACTTGCTTAAATTCCTCATCAACTTGGGCTATCATTACCATCTCTGCATTAGGAGTAACCACATAATGAGATTTTTGACTTTTGGAAAATTCCTCAATTTTTTCCAAAGTTTCTTTTGAGGTTACTCTATCAATTTTCACACCCAAAATATCAACTTTCATTTTTTTCACCTTAAATTATTTTTGTCTTAATTTGTAATCTTCTACTGCCCAATTGACAAAATTTTGAATATTTTTTTTAAAAATTTCTTTACTAAACTTTTCTGCCTGATGACGAATTACATCAAGATTATACTGTTTCTCTTTGCTTAAAAATTTATTTACAGCTTTTGTTAAAGATTCAGGGGTATTTTCTTGAAAAAATTCCCCTGTTTTCCCGGCTATTATACTTTCTTGAGTTCCCCCACGACCAGCAGCAATAACTGGTTTGCCAGATGCCATTGCTTCAACTGGGGTAATGCCAAAATCTTCATCAAAAGTAGGAAAGATAAAAGCTCGACAGTTTTGGTAATATTCAGAAACAGCATCATCAGACTGAAATCCTAAAAAATCAATATTTTCTTTGGCTATTTTCTGTAAATATTTTTTCTGACTCCCCTCACCTATTATAACTAATCTTAATTTTAATTTATTAAAAGCCTGGATTGCTACCTCTACATTTTTATATGGCGAAAGCCGGGAAACTATCAAAAAATAACCTTCATTGTTTTTTCTTTTTTTAAATTTTTTAACATCAACTGGGGGATAAATAACTTTAGAGTCCCTCATATAATATTTTTTTATTCTTTTTTGAGTATTTTTAGAATTAGTAATGAAATAATCCGGTCTAAAAGATGAAATTTTATCCCACAATCTAATATAATTTAGAATTGGAATAACAAATGCTTTTCTAATTCTGCCTATTTTTTGTTCGGCTAAATATTTACTATGCCAGTCCCAAACAAAACGCATTGGCGCATGACAATAACAAATATGAACTGTATGAGGTTGGGTTATAACTCCCTTAGCATAAGCATTGTTTGAAGAAATTACTACATCAAAATCAGACAAATCAAATTGTTCTATACCTTGAGGCAAAAATGGCAGAAGATATTTATGTCTTCTGGTTAAAAATTTAGGAATAGTTGGTGAAGTAATAATATTTAAATTATCAAAAGCTCCANNTATAAATAGGCGCAGAAGGATATATCTCATTCAATGACATTAAAACCTTCTCTGCCCCACCTATTTGATTTAAAAAGTCATGGATTAAAGCTACCTTCATATTCTTTTACCTGTATTAATAAAATTTTAAAAATTTTCAATTAAATTGAAATATTTTTTAATTTTGATCTGTCATTTTAATTTTTGATTTTTTAATTTTTAATTTAACTATTATTATTTTATTTTTATATTATTGATTTATTAATATATTATTTACAGTTAAGTTGTGAGGGTTTCTTCTAATACTTCCAAAGTTTCCTGGGCGCATTTTTGCCAGGAGAATTTTTTACATTGATTAAATCCTTTTTCAATTAAATTATTTTTCAAAGCATCATCACTTATGATTTTATAAACTGCTTGAGCAATTTCATCAGTCTTCTGGGGATTAAATAAAATTGCTGCCTTACCTGCAACCTCTGGCATTGAAGAAACATTAGATGTAGCAACAGGACAACCACAAGCAAAAGCTTCCAAAATAGGAATTCCGAATCCTTCATATAAAGATGGTAAAACAAACAAATCAGCATCAGAAAAAATATAAGGCAAATCTTGTTCGGGGATATAACCTGTTAGGACTATTTTATCCTTCAGCCTTAATTTATCTATTATATTAATAATTTGTTCAAATTTATATCCTTTTTTACCTACCAAAACTAATTTATGTCTAATTCCTTTTTCTTTTTTAATAATATTAAAAGCATTAATCAACCTGGGAATATTTTTTCTTTCTTCTAATCTTCCAACAAAAAGAACATATTTTTCTGGGATATTATATTTTTTTAAAACTTCTTTAATTTTATTTCTATCTTTTATTGGATGGTAAAGTTTATTTGTAAATCCTTCATATACAACTTCAATTTGTTCTGGTTTCGCGCCATAAATATCAATCAAATCCTGCTTAGTAGATTTTGACACAGCAATAATTTTTTCAGCCCACAAAACAGCTTTTTTTGTTGTAAATTCCAGATGCCAAAGTTGAAATTTGGAATAAGAAGAAGGATAATTTCTAAAACCTACATCATGACAAGTAACAACGGTTTTTTTTGGATGAATAATGGGAATTGTATGGGATGGGATAAAAAGTAAATCAGGTTTATTAAGAAGCATTTCTACTGAAAGGCGAATTTGTGTCCAAAAACGAGGAAAATATATTATTTTATTTTTAAAATTTTCAGGCAGATTTTGAAAATATTTAGTCAAAGGATTACGTGAATATAATATGTATTCATTTTTTCTGTCCAGTTTAATTAGATTCTTTATCAAATTATAAGAATAATATTCTGTACCAGTCTTTTGTTTATAAACAGTCCTTGAAGCATCAATTCCTATTTCCATCGTCCAATTAAAGCTTCCATTTTCATCCCGGTTTTACCGGAATTCCAATTTTAGCTTTACTTCTCCTTTTCCATAAAAATGCTAAAGCATTTTCACGGCTTAATTATTTTTAACTCATTTCTCATCCTTTACAAAAAATCTAAGAATTTTGAGAGAGTTTTAGAATTCAAAGTCTAAGAAGTTGTTTATATAAATTGGCAATTTTTTCTACCATTGCTTCTGATGAAAAATGTTTTTCTAATCTCCTTCTGCCTGCATCTCCCATTTGTTTCGCTTTTTGAGGATCTTTTAATATTTTTATAATAGCTTCAGTTTGTGCTTTTGGATCACCCGGAGGAACCAAAAATCCTGTTTTTCCATCTTCAACAATATCAGGGATACCTCCTATATTAGTGCCAACAACCGGCTTTCTGGAAGCCATGGTTTCTAAGATGACTAAACCAAATGGTTCAGAAAAAGAAGGCAAAACAAACAAATCTATTATTTTTAATACTTCTGGTATATCATCTCGAGTTCCTAAAAATTTAACATCCTGAGCAATTTTTAACTTTTCTGTCAGCTCTTCTAATTCTTTTCTCTGTGGGCCTGAGCCAACAATCAAAAGATTAATATTAGGAATTTTCTTCTTTACTTTATTGAAAGCTAAAATTAAATCACCTATTCCTTTATGGGGCAGAAGTGAAGCAATAGTGCAAATTAATAAATTTTTATTATACACACCTAGTTGTTTTTTCTTTTTATTTATATCTATATCAATATCAAATTTATCTAAATCAATACCATTTAAAATAGTTTCTACTTTAGAAGACTCGGTAATAAAGGCACCAACCAGCCATTTTTTTACCGCCTTAGATGGAGCTATTGTCTTGTCAGTTAGATAATCTAAAAATCTTAATCCTATAATATGAATTTTATCTAGGGCGGGATTTTTTAATTTAAATTCAAATGTTCGAGTATGCTCTGTGTATAAAACTGGAATTTTAATACTCCAACTAGCTAATCTGCCAATGCTCCCCCCTCGAGAACCATGAGTATGAATTATATCAANNTAATTAATTTCCTCAATTTAAAAATAGCAGATAAATCTGCTTTGCTTTTCATAGGAATTATAGTTGTTTTTATGTTATTTTCTTCTAGGTCTGAAGTTGCTGGACCAGGAGGACAAACTACTGTAACATCAAATTTATGTTTCTTAAGACCAGAACTTAATGTTAATACATGCTGAGGTCCACCTGAAAGTGAAGAATCACCTATAACTTGTAAAATCTTAATTTTTTTAGACATTGGAAATTCCTATTACTTTCCTGAAAGAACACATTTTTTATACTCATCTAAATTCTCTAAAACTATCCCAGTGCCTTTAACTACACACAAAATTGGATTCTCAGCTATATGACAAGGAACATTTGTCTCTTGGGTCAATAGCTTATCTAAATTCCGAAGTTGTGCTCCTCCGCCAACCATTACCATTCCTCGATCAATAATATCTGAAGAAAGTTCAGGAGGGGTCTTCTCTAAAACTGATTTAACTGTACTGATTATTTGATCTAATTCATCACTTATAGCCTCAGCTATTTCATTAGTAGAAATATTAATAGTTTTAGGTAAACCAGCCACCATATCTCTTCCTTTGACTTCTATTTTCTTTTCATCCTCTTCAGGCTGAGCACTGCCAATTTTTATCTTTATATCCTCGGCTGTTCTTTCACCAATAGATAAACTATATTTATTTCGAATATATTGAGCAATAGCTTGATCTATTCTATTGCCTCCTACTCTTACCGAATCACAAGTCACAATACCTCCTAATGATATTACGGCCACTTCTGAAGTTCCTCCCCCAACATCTACAATCATATTTCCAGAAGGTGTGGCAATAGGAATATCTGCTCCAATAGCTCCAGCAAGAGGTTCTTTAATCACATAAGCTGATTTTGCTCCGGCTTGAATAGTAGCATCAATAACTGCTCTTCTTTCTGTAGAAGTTACTCCTGCAGGAACAGAAACCATAACCTCTGGTCTTACAAGTCGAATCCCCCCCGTAGCTTTATTAATAAAATATCTAATCATAGCTTCAGTTACTCTATAATCAGCAATAACCCCATCTTTTAAAGGATGGGAAGCTATGATATTCTCTGGAGTTCTACCCAGCATTTCTTTAGCTTCAGATCCTACAGCCATTACTCGATTATCATCTATAGATACAGCTACTACTGAGGGTTCATTTATAATTACTCCCTTTTTAGGAACATATACTAAAACATTGGCTGTTCCCAAATCAATACCTATTCTTTTTACAAGCATATAGCTCCTTTAGAATAATTAATGAGTTATGGGTTATATTCATACTAATCAACACATTAATTTATTAAAATATTAACTTTCTACTCTTTTTATCCTTGCTCCTAATTTTGCTAATCTTCCTTCAATATTTTCATATCCCCTATCTATTTGGTAAATATTATCTATCTCACTTTCTCCCTCTGCTATAAGTGCTGCTAAAATCAAAGCTATTCCTGCTCGCAAATCAGGACTTTCTACTTTGTTGCCGTATAAAGGAGTAGGTCCATTTACAACTATTCTATGAGGATCACACATTATAATATTAGCACCCATTCTATTTAATATATCAGTATAAAATAATCTTCCTTCATAAATAGTTTCAAAAATTAAACTCATGCCTTCAGCTTGGGTCATCAAGATAGTAAAAGGAGCTTGTAGATCAGTTACAAAACCAGGATATTCATGAGTTCTTATTTCAGTTGGTAAAATATTTTTACACCTTTTTATATGAACTGAATCTTCCCCTATTTCAAATTCTATCCCTGCTTTTTTTAACATTAACCAAAAAACTTCCAGATGTTTTGGTTTGCAATTGGTAATTTTAATATCATCCCCAACTAGAGCACTAAGTACTGCAAAAGTCCCTGTCTCTATTCTATCAGGAATATTATTAAATATACCACCGGAAATTTTATCCACTCCTTCAATTGTAATTGTAGATGTTCCTGCCCCTGAGATTTTAGCTCCACATTTGTTTAAAAAATCACTCAAAGCTACTATCTCTGGTTCACAAGCAGTGTTAATTAAAGTGGTTGTTCCTGAAGCTAAGGTTGCTGCTAAAATCATACTTTCTGTTACAGTGTGGCTCACCCAGGGAAAAACAAATTTACATCCAGAAAGACCCTTAGTTTTAAGATGGAAAAAATTACCTTCTTCTTTTATCTCTGCTCCTTGTGTTTTAAAACCATCAAGAAAAATATCTATTGGTCGTCTACCAATTATACAACCTCCGGGAAGAGAAAATCTTACTTCACCTAAACGAGCTAACATCGGAGCAATAAACATTATTGAAGTCCGTAGTTTACAAGATAGTTGGGGGTTTAGATCAATTTTGTTAATATTCTTGCAAGAAATTAAATATTCACTATTTCTTTTCTTGACTTTTGCCCCAAGATCTTTTAATATTTCTATCATTACATGCACATCAGCAATATCAGGTACATTTTTCAAAATACACTCCCGGTCGGTTAAAATAGTGGCAGGGATTAATTTTAAAGCAGCGTTTTTTGCCCCTGAAACTTTAATCTCACCTGAAAGAGAATTTTTTCCTTGAATAATAAATTTAGACATCTCATTTATCTCCTTGTTCTATCCCCAGTAGATTTAATTGTATATTAAACTTACTTATTTTTCAATATAAATAACTTACATTTTATTCGTCTTAATTAGTGATTTATTATAAACTTGTTATTCTGACAAAAATAAGATAATATTTATAACAGAATGAAAACCCTATATTTTAAAAGATTGGGGTTTTTCAAAGATGAGGAAAAAATGACAAAGAAAAAAATAATTTGGCGAATAATTTTTTATTCTCTGTTTACTATTTTTTTTGCAGCAGTAGCTTGTGGAATTATTTTTTATACTAAGGGGTACCGTTATAATTTTGATACTAAGAAAATAGAAAAAACAGGGATGATTCGTTTAGATTTCTATCCTACTAAAGCAAAAGTATTTTTTGAAAATAAACAAATCAAAAGACAAAAATCGCCAATAAAAATTAAAAATTTAACCACTGGTGAATATCAAATAAGAATAGAAAAAGAAGGATTTTTCACTTGGAATAAAAAAGTGACTGTTAACCCAGAAAGATTAAGTTGGATATACTATATTATTCTTTTTCCTCAAAATCCTGAGGTCCAAAAATTATCTGAAGAAGTCTCTAATTTTGTTTTATCTCCTGATGATCGTAAAATAGCTTATATTAATACTAATTCTGAAAACAAAGGTATTTATACAGTTGATATTATAACTAAAGAACAAAAGAAAATTTTTCCACTGGATAACAAAATTAATCCATCAAGATATATCTTTGAGCAACTTGCATGGTCTCCAGATAACACTAAACTTTTATTCATTCAAAAAGATAAAGAACTTGCAAAATCTTCAATTTATATATCTAATGTTCTAAAACCCCAGGAAATTATATATGTAAATGAATTATACCCTTATGATTTTGAAATTTTGGATTGGATTCCTCAAAACAATAATGAAATTATAGCTTATAGTCAACAAAATATCTATCGATGTAATATTACTACTGTGCAAGTACCTAAAATTTTAGCTGAGGGAGTAAAGCAATTCTGTCTTGCTGGTAACAAAATATATTATATCAAAAAAGAACAAGATAAAACTTCTTTGCAGGAGGTAGATTACGAAGGTAATAATCAGAATAAAATATTAGATTTAGAAAATGAAGATACTTACAAGCTCTATTCTTCTATACATCACAATAACTTAGGAATCTATAATGAAAGGAAACAATATTTTAAAATTATAACTTATGAAAATAATCAATATAAAATAGATTCTCTAGATAAAGAAATAACCGATGCTTGTTGGTCTCAAGACGGCAAAAAAATATTTTATCAAAATAATTATGAAATTTGGGTCTTCTTTATAGAAAAAGAAGAAGAAAAGGTATTTGAAAATGATTTAGTTGCTCGTTTTAAAAATAAAATTAATAAAGTTTTATGGCATCCTGATTGGAATCATTTGATATTCAATATAGAAGATAAAATTCAAATTTGTGAATTTGATGGGGGAAATAAAATAAATCTTATAAATATCTCTATTCCTCAATTTAATCTATTAATTACTGGGAAAGATAATCTAAAAAAGCCTATACTTTTTTTCTTAAATAAAGAAAATGATTCTTCACAAATAAATTTATATTCAGTAAAACTTTTTAAAGAATAA
>JABAOC010019989.1_pt1 | contig 10261 bp, 6 predicted proteins | sample 7062161 | NCBI WGS metagenome assembly JABAOC01 (sample SAMN14538625, study PRJNA623070) | marine sediment metagenome | biome: marine biome [ENVO:00000428]; feature: marine pelagic biome [ENVO:01000023]; material: deep marine sediment [ENVO:00002113] | place: India: Gulf of Khambhat ...
TGCAAAAATTTCGTCAACCATATTGTCGAGCCGGAGTTTCCTTAGTTTTGTAGACGCTCACCTCCCTGAGGGACGTTTTCGGAAGCGTTGGGGGAGCCAGATGGGTTAAAGGATAAAGGTTAAAGGCCAAAGGCTTGTTAGGAGCGTGTTTCCTTGAACCCTTTACCTTTTTCCTTTGTCCTGTGAGAGTAGAATTGACGAATGCTTATGCGGTCAAGGCGCGATCAAGGGAGTTAGGGGGCTAGAGGGTCCTTAGATTCAAAAACTCCTCAGAAGGCTCCCGTTGACAACTTCCGAAGAGGAATGATAGACGATGTCATGGGCCTGAGTTCAAAGAAGGCGGATGGCAAACTTGCTATAATGTTTTTGGGATCCGTATCCTTTATATTTTCAGATTACTGAGAGAGCTTACTCGAGAAAGTCAGGAGAAATCATGAAGACGCGAAAAGAGAGCGATTCCCTTGGGGAGCTCGAGGTGCCGCTGGATGCCTACTATGGCATCCAGACCCAAAGAGCCCGGGAGAACTTCCCCGTCAGTGGACGGGGGGCTCATCCGCTTTTTGTTAGAGCCTATGTCATGACAAAACGCGTCGCCGCTGACACGCTCCGGGAATTGGGACAGCTCGATGAAGCCAGAAGCAAGGCCATTGTGACTGCTTGCGATGAGGTCCTGGAGGGAAAGCTCGCGGATCAGTTTGTCGTAGACGTCTTCCAAGCAGGGGCCGGAACCTCCTTCAACATGAATGTGAATGAGGTCATTGCGAATCGGGCACTGGAGATTCTCGGAAGGTCGAAGGGGGATTACCGTTTTCTCAGTCCCAATGATCATGTCAACATGGCCCAATCAACCAACGATACCTTTCCAACAGCTATGCATCTCGCTGCCCTGATGCTTCTCCAAGAGCTCATACCCGCTCTGAAAAAGCTGGAAAGCTCGCTTCTGGAGAAGGGGAAGCGGTTTCACGGTGTTATCAAATCCGGACGAACGCACCTTCAGGATGCTGTTCCCATACGGCTGGGAGATGAGTTTAAGGCGCACGGCCAGGCCATCGGGAGAAGCATCAGACAGATCGAGAATAGCGCAGAGGACCTTGCAGAACTCGCTATTGGCGGGACAGCCGTGGGAACAGGTTTGAACGCTCCCCGCGGATACAGGGACGGAATGGTTCGCAGGCTAGGAGAGCTGACCGGATTCAAACTGAAAAAAGCGCCGGACCTGCGAGAAGCAATGCAGAGCCGTCTGGCCATTTCCGGCCTCTCGGGATCACTCAGAGGGCTCGCCCTGGAATTGATTCGAATCGCCAACGACCTGCGGCTCCTCAGTTCGGGTCCCACGACCGGACTGGCCGAGATTCATCTCCCGCCGGTTCAACCTGGGTCTTCCATTATGCCCGGAAAAGTCAACCCTGTCATGCTGGAATGCCTCAACATGATTGGCTTCCAGGTGGTGGGAAACGATCTGACGATCGCCATGGCCGCACAGGCAGGCCAGATGGAACTGAACGTCATGATGCCGGTCATGATTCACAATCTCCTGGAATCCATGGAGATCCTCAAGAACTATCTCCCCGTCCTCGTGGAGCGCTGCATCGAGGGGATCACAGTGGATGAGGAACGGTGCCGTATGTACCTGGAACGGAATCCTGCCCTTGCGACCACGCTGAATCCGAAGATTGGCTATTTGAAGGCCGCCGAAGTGGCCAAAGAGTCTCTTGAGCGAGGCGTGTCGATTCGGGAGGTGGTCAGAGAGAAGGGGCTACTCAGTGACGATGAGATCAATAGCACACTCGATCCCTCGGCCCTCGTGGATGCGGAGGAATAACGCAATTACATTCTTCGAGATACGACCGGGATCAAACGACTTCTTGCATCTCGAGAAAAAGTCCAAACTCAGACACGATTAACCACCCACTCTTCCACCTTGCAGGGCGGAATCGTTTTGAGACGCGGAGAATACAGAGGTATGTATATTTTCCTGATCGGGAGAGGCCGATCAGGAAAAACCTCAGCCCTTCGGGCGATGTTTCTCCGCCGTGTGCAGAGATGTCACTTCCATTTGCCGCCGTCTCCTGCCAAATGAATCCCGTCCTGCAAGACTCTGGGGACTCCGTGCCTCGAGTGAGCAAAGCGAACGGGTGGTGGGAATTTGTCTACTGGTCCTTCTTGAGGTCGTGGATTCTCTTTTTGATCTGTCCCAAACACCGGGTGACAGGAATCTCTTTTGGACAGACCTCAGTGCACTTCCATAGGGTTTTACACCCCCAGATCCCATCCTCATGGTCGAGTATTTCGATGCGTTCCTTTTCCCCCATATCCCGACTGTCGAAGAGGTATCGAAAGGCTCTCAGCAGGGCTGCAGGACCTAAATACCTCTCATTCTGACTACTAATGGGGCATGCAGCAGAACAGAGGCCACAGAGGATGCACCGAACGGCATCATCGAAGATCTGCCTCGACTCCCTTTCCTGAAGTCTTTCTTTCTCTGGGGGCTGAGATGGGTTCATGAGATAGGGCTTGATGGCCCGATATTTTTCGAAGAAGGGGTCTAGATCCACAACCAGGTCCTTCACGATTCGGAAAACGGGAAGGGGCTCAATCGTGAACTCGGAAGTCTCATAATCCTTTACGAGCCGCTGACAGGCCAGGGCGCAGACGCCATTGATCCGCATGCCGTCAGAGCCACAAACTCCGTGGGCGCAAGACATACGCAAGGCCAAGGTCGGATCCTGTTCCCATCGAATCCGATTGAGGCAATCAAGGATTTTGTCCGTCGGCTCTGCCTCGAGCTTATAGGTCTGGTAATAGGATTTATTATCCTTCTCAGGATCAAAGCGAAAGATCTTAAACTGACATTTCATATCAGTAGGTCCTCACTTTGGGTTCGAACCGGGTTATCGTCACGGGTTTATCCATGATCTTCGGCCCCGCTGGTGTTGGCATGGCAAGGGTATGCTTCAGCCACTTCTTGTCGTCTCGCTCTGGAAAATCCTCCCGAAAATGGGCGCCGCGACTCTCGGTTCTTGCCATTGCACTTGCCAGAATGACCTCAGCTTGAGCCAGCATGTGCCCTAGTTCAAAGGCCTCCATCAGCTCGTAATTGAAACGACGCCCCTTATTGGACAGGCCGATATGGGTACGCCTTTCCTTGAGAACTCTGATCCTCTCCAATGCCTCCTTGAGCCCCTTTTTATCGCGGAAGACCGAACAGCAGTCCATCATTATCTCCTTCATCTCCTGGCGGAGAGGGTGGAGCTTCTCTTTCCCATTTTCAGTGAGGAGAGCCTCTACCCGTGCCCGCTGCTCGTCCTCGGCAGCCTTTGGAACGAGTTCTTGAGTCCTGGATCTGATACGTTCCGCCACGTCCTTCCCCGCTCTTCTTCCGAAGACGATCAGATCCAGCAATGAATTGGTTCCCAATCGGTTTGCACCATGGACAGAAACACATGCGCACTCTCCTGCAGCGTAAAACCCATGAATGATGGTGTCTTTCCCGTCTCCCAGGACCCTTCCATCTTTGTCCGTTGGGATACCGCCCATGACATAGTGACAGGTTGGCTCCACAGGGATAGGAGCCTCGACAGGGTCGACACCTGCATAGATTTTGGAGAAAGAGGCGATCTCCCAGAGTCGCTCCTCGATTCGCTCTTTCCCGAGATGAGTCAAATCGAGATGAACGTGACTCTGACCATCGATCCCTCTTCCCTCCCGAATTTCCGTAACGATGGCACGAGCAATCATGTCCCTGGGGGCAAGATCTTTGACGGCCGGAGCATATCGCTCCATGAAAGCCTCTCCCTTTCCGTTCCTGAGAACGCCCCCCTCCCCTCGGGCCGCCTCACTGATCAGGATTCCGAGGCCCGTGATCCCTGTGGGATGAAACTGAACGAATTCCATGTCTTCCAGGGGAATCCCGGATTGATAGGCGATGGCGATGCCATCCCCCGTACTGGCAAACCCGTTAGAGGTGGTCCTGAAAATCTGGCCGTTTCCGCCCGTGGCAAAGAGTATCGCCTTGGCCTGGAACGTATGAATCTCTCCAGTTGCCAGTTCATAGGCCATCACCCCGCGACAGTGGCCCGCCTCGATGGCGACTGACAGGACATAGAATTCTGAATAAAACCTCACGCCCCTATTGAGACACTGCTCGTACAGGGTGTCCAGAATCACTCGGCCAGTCCGATCCGCTGAATAGCAGGCCCTCCTGACCGGAGCTTTTCCATAATTGCGAGTATGACCTCCGAAGGCGCGTTGCGCGATTCTCCCTTGTTCATTCCGACTGAATGGGACCCCCATATGCTCCAACTCGTAGATCGCCCGAAGCGCGTCTTGAGCCAGGATCTCAATTGCATCTTGATCTCCGAGATAGTCGCTGCCTTTCACCGTATCGAACATATGCCACTCCCACCGGTCCTCTTCTTCATTTCCCAGAGCTGCTGTAATTCCCCCCTGCGCAGCCGCAGAGTGCGACCGTGTCGGAAAAACCTTGCTGATGATGGCGACGTCACCCGATTCAGCGATCTCAAGGGCCGCCCGAAGGCCTGCCAGACCAGAACCGACAATGACCGCATCGTGCTTGAAGTACATGCCTTTTTACCTCTGGGATTTCTCGGAAGGGCGGGGGTTGGAGTTCTCAGGCATGACTATAACAGGGCAAAACGACGCGTGTCAACGACCAGAGAGACCAATTGGTTGTGAGTAGACAGGGTGTCAATCAGGAGGAGTTCTTTGTTAGTTTGATTCTCCAGTATAATATCGAACTTTCAAACAGGAACGTCCTTTTGGGGGACAGAGGTTCTTCGTGATTTTTCTCACGGAGTACCACGCGATCAATCCGCTTGAGGGGGGTGAACAAATCGAATGAGAAACCCTGACAGCACGCAAAAGACGCCCAGATAGGTGAATACGATCGTGAAATTCCCTTCAGTGATATCCAGGAGGTATCCGCTCAACGAAGGTCCTAATGCTCCGGAAAGAAAACCGTAGGCTGTAAAAACCAGGCCCAAAATAGCTCCAAAGTGCTCAAGGCCAAAGCAATCCGCAGCCAGGGGAGCCGAGACGGCAAATAGTGTCCCAAAGGCTAGACCGATGATCGCCACGAGGACGGCAGTCAAGGCAAGACCCTCGACCTGGGGCAAAACAAAATAGGCAAATCCTGCTGCGAAAAAAGCGATACTCATCGTTGAGCTTCGTCCAACGACGTCAGAGAGATAACCCATCAGGAGCCGACTCAATCCATTCATGATGTTAAAAACCGTGAGAATGACAACGGCAGATTCAATTGCCAATCCGATGGACAATCCAAATGCGACAGACAGCGTCACCATGGACATCCCTGCAGCCCCCTGGAGTGCCCAGGTGACCCAGAGAAACCAGAAGCTATTTGTCCGTATGCTCTCCCTCACCGTGACCGAAGCTCCGGAAAGCCTTCTGGATCCCTCATCTATTTCGGACTCCGGTTCTACTCGCTTAAGCCTTTCTGGGCTCTCAGTGAACTGTGCTGCCACCCCACCAATGACCAGGGTGAAAACTGCCACAACAATATTCATGACAAAATAGCCCATCACCCGCAGCATATGAGCGAAAACAGGGGACATAATGGCTGCCGACAATGCGAACATCACGTTGACAATTCCTGAGACGAGCCCTTTTCTTTCTGGATACCAACGCTGTACTGTCGTGAGGGCGGGTATATAAATGAAGGAACACCCAAGACCAATCAAGAAAGCCCACAGGTAGACCAGATAAATGCTCCAGGCATAGGCCAGTGTGATGCCGGTCAAGCCCGTTATGATCGCCCCAATGGTTATCATTCTTCTGATGCCGAATTTTTCTTGCCATTGGCCCACGAAAAACATGAATATCCCCACAGCAGCCAGCAGGAAAAACAGAGTATTCCCGATCGCACCCTTTCCCACATCGAACATGTCCTGCCAGGATGGCCCCATTACACCGGGAAAACTGAAGATCAGAACTCCCGGGCAGGATATTGCGATCGAACTACCCGCTACAGCCAGAATTCCCCTACGATCCGAGCCCATATTCAATAGACCTCGCTGGAATGGTCAAATATACTCAAGTTTCCTCAGTTTACTCCCTATGGTCTAGAGTCCCTCATAGGCAAAGGCGTTCTCTTCAAAGGTTAGGAAACTTCAGTCAAATAGGCCTTTGCTCCGAGCCTGCGTCTAATACCTTGTAGGAGAGAGCGTCTCGACTTTTTATAACAGCACTCTCGGAAATGTTCAACCAAGAGAGCCTCAGGCCATGAAAGGTGTCGTTCCTCGAGTCCGATCCGTTCTGACACCGCCCTGTCAGACCCAGTGAGCGTAAGAGGTTCGATCTTGGAAGGTGCGGCTCGAGTTTTGCTCCCGAGTGAACAATACGACTCTCCCAGACAGAAGTAGAAAAGGGTGTGAAATCAATAGCACAATAGTGAAAAAGTTATCCACACTACCATCACCATCGAACTGGAGACGGTCTAATGATTCGTCTAAAGAAGCAAACAATCACTTTACTTAGTTTAACCGATTGAAATTAAATGGCTTTTTGATGCACAAGAATTAGGCAATTTGCTAATTTTTCTTTTTGGACAGTAACTTATCGTTCCTCCAGCCCGATCTATCCACAGGATTTCCCCAGGATTTGTGAGTTGTTTGGATAAGTTACCAAGAAGAATAGCGAAATTAGATGAGCGAGTATGGAAGTAGTGCCTTGACAGCGGGAGGGAGGGCCGAGCGACCAGGAGGCTTCTCATCCGATTGGTTCATCTCTCACTTTACGGCTGTGACAAATTCAAACATCCCTTTACCGATAGGTATTCGTTGGATGTTCTTAAAGCCAGCTTTGGTGAGCATCTGATTCTGTTCGTCCATGTTGAGGTGGATGAACCCAGCACACGCTTCGAAGAACTGGTCAAGGACGCCGAAATCGTACATTGGGTTTCTAAAATCCTCCAGTTCACTTGGATAGGGAAAGTCAAGGATCAGAAGGTACCCGCCAGCTTTCAACGCTCGATAGGCGTTCTCTATCGCTTTCATACGAATCTCTGGACGAATTTCATGGAGGGTGACCACCATGCTGGCCAGATCAAACTCCTCCGCATAAGGTAATGCTTCCGATCCTATATTCTCGACGCATACCCGATCCGCCAATCCACGCTGCGAGACCGCGCCTCTTGCTTCTTCAATTCCATAAGCATCAGGATCTACACCAACAAATGTACTCTTCCCAAAGGCCTGAGCTAACTGGATGATGAGATTCCCGCTTCCACAGCCGATATCCAGAAATCTTACACCACGCTCGAGCATTTGCCTGAGTTGGTCATTCTTCGGAAAGATCCTGAAAAAGAAAACCAAAGAGACATTCTTTGTCGTTTCGGAGACAGCTTGGGATAGTTCAGGTGTATAAACGGTTTCAACGATTGTTCCTGTTTTGAAGTACTCAGGATAGTCTTCCAGCATTTTCCCGATGATGTCTACAGACAAGGCGATATTTCCGAGATAGTTTCTGAAATGCGATCGATCCCCAAGAATCTCATCGAGAAAGGGCTGAAGCTTGAATCGGCCTTGGTCATCGCAGTCCAGGATTTCGAGACCGTAGGCTGTCTCGCACCAGATCTTCAAATAGGGTTCGTGAAGTTCGAGCTTCGAAGCGAGATCTGATATCGCCATCCCCTCTTTTGCCTCGTTGAGGGCTTCAAATACCCCGAGCTTTGCACCAATGTTGATCAAATGGGTTGCAATAAACCCCCTGTGGTAATTCCGAATCTTTGTGATTTGGCTCCCTGCACTAACTTCTTCCATGACTACACTCCTTGCTCGATGTTCCTGTCAACCTCTCCTCTCAGATTTTGAGAGATTCTTTGCCGCCGGGCTTAAGGAACTGATAACAAACAAAAACTAGCCCCCTCAGTTCTGAAAGAACCGGCTCCAGATCCACTCCATTTCCTTCGTGCCCGATTTCTCGTCACAGGTCGGCAGGTGCGCCGAACACATCATAGCAGATCCAAGAATCAAGTCAATCTTCGATTTCTTGGCCTCCTGAATCCCGCCAGGCCTCCTGCCCAGGAGGGGATTTTTGGAATCACATTTTCGTAAATTCACCTTACACGATTGAAAAAAAAGTGAACACCGCTGGTCAAATTTCGAGCGAGAACACCTGCTAATGATCCATAACCTATTGTCAAGACAGGCTTTATTCTATTAAGAATTCGACACCCTATTTGGACAATCTTCGGCACCCCGTTTGCTGTGTAGCGATGAACGACTGGTCCGTCAGGGATCACCAAGGCACCACGAGCAGTCGGGTCTAGTGCCGTAAGGTGCATCCCAGAAGGACGGTCTTCAGGCGATTGATGTTCAGCAGTTCGTAACATTGCATTGGAGAGGTCAGGATCTCCATGTACGTAGGGTAAAGGAAAGGGGGAGAAACAATGTTAATCAAGAGTGACGTTCGATTGATGGTGCTGGTGACGACCATGGCACTCTTTCTCGGTGCGTGTGCGGGGAATCAATTGAAGGTGGAGCCCATTGCGAGGTCAGAAAATCCAATCGAGCACTATAACCGACTGGACAACGATGTCAGTAACGCCCGAAAGAATCAAATCAATGTCTTGTCTCCTACCTGGTTTGCCAAGGCCGAGACATCACTTAAGGAGGCCAAGGAGCTACTCGATCGAGGTGGCGAGCTTTCGAAAGTTTCAAAGAAGATCGCAGACGGCAGAGCCCAACTGGGTCGCGCCGAAGAGATGGCCAAGCTGGCAAGAACGGCTTTACCGGATTCTATCAAAGCTCGTGAACTTGCCCGCGCCGCAGGAGCCGTCCGACTGGGAAGGGATTATTCCGATGTGGAAGAGAAATTCCTCCAACTTACGAAAGCGATCGAGAATAACAACCTGCTCTGGGCTCGCAAAAAAGAGTCAAAGGTCACGAAGGCTTTTGTCGAACTTGAGTTACGGGCCATTAAGAAACAGACCCTTGGCGAGGTTCGCAGGCTGATCGCACAGGCAGAGGAGGAAAATGCACAGAAGGTCGCCCCCAAGACACTCGCGCTCGCCCAGGAGAAATTCGCAGAGGCGGACATGTATATTTCCAGCCACCGATATGAAAAAGAAACGATCCATAAGAGGGCCGGCGAAGCTCTCTTTCACGCTCGACGACTTGTGCAGGTGACACGGCAGAGCCAGAAGCTTCAAACGATGCAACCCGAACAAATTACTCTTTGGGTGGAGGAAATCCTTCATAAGCCGACAAGCAAGCTTTCCGCCCCTGACATGCGTGACCGGACATTTGATATGCAGGTCGAAAATATCGTGGGCTCTATTGCCACCCTACAGGCAGATCACGAGTTTATGACCGATAGAGTGAGAGCCTTGGAGAACGAGATCCAAACCATGGAGACCCAGATTGCCTCTCTGGAGGGACAGACGCTGGAGGAGAAGGCAGAAAAAGACCGACTGGCAGAAGAGAAGTGGTTCAACGAATTGTTCACTGAGGTTCAATCGTATTTCAGACCGGATGAAGCGGAAGTTTACAAGCAGGGTAACCAACTGGTCATCCGGTTAAAAGCTATGCAATTTCCAGTTGGAAAAGACTTCATCATGCCCAGCAGTTACGGGTTACTGAGCAAGGTCCAAAAGGCCATTCGAACCTTTGGGGAGCCAAAGATCGTCATCGAGGGACACACGGACAGCACGGGCTCTGACGCGATGAACGAACACCTATCCCAGCAACGGGCGGATGCGGTCCGTCAGTACTTCGTGGCGAACGGAATCTTGGGGGACGAAAAGATCGTTTCGGTTGGCTATGGATCGAAGCGACCCCTGGCATCGAACAAAACTCCTGAAGGCCGGGCAATTAATCGGCGGATTGATCTTGTCATTGTGCCATCAATGCGAACGGTTTTTTGACAGCTGACATGCCGTACCCCGTTCGCACTCAGGGCAGGCCCTCTCACTGGAAGGGGCCTGCCGCCCCTCCTTTGAGAGGAGTATCCCCATTTTCTAAGGGGTATGTCACAGAAGTTACTGATTTCTTATGATATTTACAGTTTCTCAAGTGGAAACCTCCTGTCCCTTCACTCCTAAGCGTACTACGTAAAGACCGAGTCGTGAGCGATGACAAACAACCCCGAAATCCTCGAAAGCTCTGTAATAAAGTCCTCGGCCAAACCATCACTGAAATAGTCCCGCTCCGCCTAGCGATAAATTTTTGCGTATGGATCAGGGTGGCTGAAGTTTCCTCAAAAACCAGGTATGTAGCTATGC
>JABAOC010029561.1_pt1 | contig 10261 bp, 9 predicted proteins | sample 7062161 | NCBI WGS metagenome assembly JABAOC01 (sample SAMN14538625, study PRJNA623070) | marine sediment metagenome | biome: marine biome [ENVO:00000428]; feature: marine pelagic biome [ENVO:01000023]; material: deep marine sediment [ENVO:00002113] | place: India: Gulf of Khambhat ...
GATGCTGTCGCTGTCAAAACCGAACTTTTCGGCGAAAACCCTGTTGAAGTTGGTGATTGTGTAGTCCATATCGATGACGAAAATACCGTCGGAAATCGAGTTGAAGATCAGTTCCCATTCGTTTTTGCTCCTTAAAACATCGGTGAAGAGGCTGGCGTTTCCTATGGCGCTTGAGATCTGATTGGCGATAGCGGAAACGAGGTCGATTTCTCTCTCGGTAAATTCTTCGGCGCTCTCCGTGCGATCGATCGTCAAGAGCCCCTTGAATTCCCCGTGATTGAATACAGGGGCGAGCAGCATCTTATTTATGTTGAGGGCGTACATGAGCCCCCTCTCTTTGACGTTCAATTTCAGTGCATCGTCCTTATCGATTGTGAGGGCCTTTTTGGTCTTCGATGGGGAGAAGAGATATGGGCACTCCTCCTCGCTGAGCCGTATCCCCACAGGCTCCTCAATGGAAGTGTCTCTCGATGAGGAGTACTGTATGACATACTCGTTTTTCCCCTGCGCTTTTATGATGATCGAGCACCTGTCGGCGTCGAAGAGTTCCCTCACCTTTTTTATCGCGATGTTCAGCGAATGTTTCACGTCGAGGGTCGACGAGACGAGGTTGGTGAGGTGAAGGAGATTCGATACGCTCTTTTTCTCGTGAACGAGCTCTTTGGTTGCCAAAGACAGGGAGGCCCTGTTCAGGTTACTCTCGATGGAGGAAGATGCTATTTGGGAAAAGAGGGGGCTCGATTTCCGGTACCGGTCCCACTTCTCCTGCTCGAGAGAGTCGAAAAACAGCGCGATGATATAGGTGTGCTTTCCAAATGGAGAGAGGGGAATTGTCAGTGACCGTATCTCGTCGCTGGCATTCGGCGCCGGAAGCATTTTGTTCTCTATTTTTTCACGGTAGAAGTCCGCATCGAAAATCTGCGTGTCGGGAACTGTCTCTTGAGCCAGGAGCTCTATGGAAACGGGTTCATCGTCGCCGGGTTCGCTTCCAGAAGGCGGGACAGTTTTAAAACGAGGGAGAGAGACGATCGTGTTTCCGTCACGCTTGAAGAGCACTGCACTTTGTGCCTGGAAAACGAGGACAGCCGTCTCGAGGATATTTTTGAAAAGATCGCCCGCTTCTTCTTCGGGAGCGAGTTTTTTCCCCGAGAGGGTTTTCGCGATGATTTCGTAGTTGGCGTTGATCTCCTCGAGCTGTGATTTCAGGGAGAGATTCTCTATATGAACGGTGAGGAAAGGCAACATCTCCTGTATCTGGTTGGTAACTTCTCTGCTATCAGGAATGTCTCTTTGAAAAACGAGAGCGAAATACCCCTCAATCCTTTGCATTGTTATGGGGATGGGGATAAGTTCTGTGCGGTATCGTTCTGGGAGGTTGAGTTTCCTGTCGATCAACTCCCTGATTCTTTCGTCGAACCGACCCCTTGCCTCTTCCGGATCGAACCGGAAGAGCTCACCGCGAGGGGGGAAATGGAACGGGTCTTTTGGTCCTGCGAAGGACGTGCAGCGGACGATGCCGGCCTCACGATTTATCTCCACAAAGGATGCTGAGATAAGTTCGGGGAAAAGGAGGATAAGTTTCGATGGCGTCGCTTCAAGGAGGCTCTCAACCGACCCCGTTTTGGCCTTTTCCCGTATGAACCGTGTAAATGCGTGATATTTTGCTTCTAGTTTAAGCATTTTCCCTTGTAAAAATAGTATTTAGATTATTTTATAATATCAACATTTACGAAAGGAAAGATAAATTTTATAAAGAACATTCCTGATAGGAGGAAGATGAGGCAAGGTGAGTGAGCCCATATGAATCTGCTCGCACTCTTTTTCATAATCCTTTCAGCGCTCTTTCATTCTCTCTGGAACGTCGTTCTCAAGACGTCTCATCGGAAAATGTCCTTCAACATATTCATGCACCTCTCCGCCATCGCTATCTTTTCTGTTTTTTTCCTCCTCTGGAAGGGAAAAATTCCGCTGCCGGGGTTTCGCCTCGGGGTCATTGCCGCAACTGCCGGCTTTTTCTTCTTCCTCTATCACCTGTGCCTCACCGATTCATACGAGACGACAGAGGTGTCTCTTGCCTATCCGCTCACAACGACGGGGCCGCTCTACATTCCGCTCTGGGCCTATATATTCCTCGGCGAGAAACTCTCCATTCTCGGAGGGGCAGGGATCGTGCTGGTCTTTTTCGGTGCCTACACGATGCAGATGAAAAAACTCGATCTCCGGGGGATGCTGGAACCGCTCAGGGACATGAGAAATGTCGGCGTCCTGCTTGCGCTCGCGGCGGGATTTTTTTATTCGATTGGAGCGGTGGTGGATAAGAAGGGGGTTTCTGGCTTCGACGTGTTCACCTACACGTATTACCTCGATTCTGCGCTGGCCATCTTTCTTTTGTGCAACCACGTGGTGCTCAGGGGAAAAGGCAGCGATCTGCTGCCGGAGCTGAGGGAAAACTGGCCGAAAATCGTGCTGGCAGGGGCGATCCTCTTCGGGTCATTTTTGTGCTACCGGCTCGGCCTTCGCATATCCCGGGTAAGCTACGCCGTTTCCACCCGGCAGGTCAGTGCGATTTTCGGGGTTGTGCTCGGGATCGTCCTCTTTCGTGAGTCCTTCGGAAAAATCAGGCTGACGGGAGCGCTGCTGATCAGCCTCGGCGTCATTCTCATAAAATTCGGGTAGCTCAGCTTTTGAACCTGTCCCGGGAAACNNCTGCCCTTTCGCGATTATTTTTCCCGCCTCGTTGCTGACCCGGTAATCCACCACCATCAGGCTTTTCCCCCTGTGGATCAGCTCACATTCTGCGGTTATCTTCTCGCCCGGCATTGCGGCCCTGAAGCTGTTGAAGCTCCACTGGACTCCTACGGCATCGGTGACGGAATTCACGGCGATGGCGAAGGCCACATCTGCGAGTGCGAAGATCAACGCTCCGTGGGCGATGTTGTGAGCGTTTAAGAAGTCATCCTTCACGCTGACCGAAATTTTTACGTACCCCTCGCTGGCCTCCTCCAGCTCCATGCCGAACAGCCTGATCACCCGGTCGTTGTCCAGGATGAATTGTACCCTCTCCATCGCTCACCCTTCACGATTTTTCGGGTTATTGTATCAGGTATTTCACTCTCTGTTAAAATATCTTTTATACAACCCGGACCGGAGGGGTTGATGGAGACGGATTTTATCGGCGAATATCGTTTCAACCATTACGGGAGATATCTTCGGGAGCGGTTCGGCCAGCGTCTGCACAAGATAATGGTTGACGGGGGTTTTACCTGTCCCAACAGGGACGGTGCGATTGGGAGAGGCGGGTGCATTTACTGTAACAATGAAGCCTTCACGGTGGGCATCATTGGAGAGGGAAATCCCGTTTCTTTCCAGGTCCTTGCAGCGCTCAGGGAGAAGGAGGGGAAGAAAAAATACAAAAATGCAGGGTTTCTCGTCTATTTTCAGAAATATTCGAACACCTATGGTGACGTGGGCGATCTCGAAAGGGTGTACCGGGAAGCTCTCGTATCCGAGAAAATCGTGGGGATCGTTATCGGCACCAGGCCAGATTGTATCGATGAAAAGATCGTGAGGCTTCTCGGTGCCCTCGGGCAGGAAACGTATGTCTCCGTCGAACTCGGTTTGCAGACTGTCAGTGACCGGGTGCTCGCCATGGTCAACAGGGGGCACGGGTACGATACGTTCAGGAAGGCGGCGGAACTGCTCAGGGATGCCGGTATTGATTTTGGCGTTCATCTGATATACGGCCTGCCCGGCGACTCGGGGGAAAACTTCATCGATGGGGCGGGGAAAGTGTCCGATGAGGGTGCCTCGCTGGTGAAACTGAACCACATTCATGTGGTTCGCGATACGGAGCTGGAGAGAATGTGGAGGATGGGGACATTTGTTCCCCCCGGCTATGATGAATATCTCGGTGCAGTGTGTGATTTTCTCGAACGCTTATCGCCGGCTGTGACGGTGGCGCGACTGATCGGCACGACGCCGGAAAAATATCTTCTCGCTCCCCGGTGGGAGAAGGGAAGTGCCGGGTTTATCCAGGATGTGAACCGTGAGCTGGAAAGACGGGGCACGTACCAGGGAGCAAGATGGATCTCTTAGAGCCCGCGAAACATGAAATTCCCTATTATAATCAAATGCTTGATAGGGTGTCAGAGCAAAATAATCAGGTGACAGAGCAAAATTTCCCCACCTTGACTCCGGTCAATTAATTTGCCCTCCTGAAGTGATACAAAAGAAGATACCGTTGATAATGATATGCAACAAGGCTGGAGGATGAGATAGCACCGCGTTATTTGGAGGCATATAAAATGACGCCCGGTGAAAACGTTATGTGTATCAACGCGGTAAAGCGATGACAGAGCAAAAAGATAAATTGAGGGGTGACGGGGGTATTGCCGTGCGTGATGCGGTAATACAGAAGGAGAGGAAACGGGAACGGGGTTTCGGTGTGTCTTTAAAAGGGGCAAACTTGAGAAGGTCCATCCCCTCCCTTCGGTGGCTCGTGCAGGCCATATACACCCTCTTTTATGTCCTTGTGGGAGTCGAGTTCTCCTATTTTTACACGGGAATCATCGAGGGCAATTTCCACCTCTACCGCCCGCCGGCCGTCGAGGGCTTCTTGCCGATAAGCTCCCTTCTCGGCCTCAGGCATTTTCTGGCGACGGGTATCTATGACTCTGTCCACCCGGCGGGCCTGACCATCATCATGGCAGTCATCGTGTCTGCTCTGCTTTCGAGGAAGAGCTTTTGTGCATGGATTTGCCCGGTGGGGTGCCTGTCCCGCATGGTTGAGCGGGGCAACAAAAAACTCTTGAAGAACAGGATAAACGTCCCCCCCCTCCTCGACCACCTCCTCATGTCGGTCAAATACGCTCTCTGCGCTTTCTTCATCTACGTGGTTTTTTTCAAGATGTCGTTGAAAGATGTGGAGATGTTCCTCTCCTCCCCGTATAACATCGCAGCCGATGCCAAGATGCTCATATTTTTCCTGGATATGTCCCGAACCACCCTGATCGTGCTCCTGGTCATCGTTGCCCTCTCCACACTCGTAAAAAACTTCTGGTGTCGATACCTCTGTCCTTACGGAGCTCTCCTCGGGGTTATCTCCTTCTTTTCTCCCCTTTCGGTGAAAAGGGATGCCGGAGCCTGCATCGACTGCCGGTCCTGTTCGAGGGTGTGTCCGTATCAGATTCGGGTTCACCAGAAGCGTTCGGTCAGGACAGTGGAATGCACGGCGTGCCTTAATTGCGTTTCCACCTGCCCCGTCGATGATTGTCTCACGGTGAACTATTTCGGGAAAAAACGGTTGAAAGAGTTGACGGTACCCCTTCTGCTTCTCGCCGTTATTCTCAGCTTTTACCTGGCAGCACGCGTAACGAATCACTGGGAAAGCCGGGTGGACAGCGGTACCTTTGCCCGGTTTTACTCAATCGCCGAGACGCTCGACCATCCCCGCTGAGCTGTCATCCGAGTACGAGCGACACCGCCTCCTCGGGCGAGGAAGCTTTGTTCACTCCTGTAATATCCCACGAGCCGAGGGAAACGACTTTCTTTCCCAGTTTCAGCGCGATGGCTATTTCCGAGAGTGTGCCGTATTCTCCGCCGATAGCGATCAGGGCGTCGGATGTGTGGGCGATGATGACATTTCTGGCATGACCCATGTCGGTGACGATAACGTGATCTATGTACCTGTTGGCGCTGCGTTTGTCGCTTCCGGGAACGATCCCTATGGTGGTTCCCGCCGCCGCCGCCTTTGCGCCCTTTGCCGATGCTTCCATCACCCCTGAGAGGCCCCCCCCTATCACCGTCGCTCCCCGGGAGGCGAGCAGTCTTCCCACCTCTTCGGCGGCAGCGTACGTTTTTCCATCCACCGAACTTCCCCCGATAATTCCCACTTGCATCTTAAACTCCTTTCCCGCTTTCGTTCCTTCTGCGGGAGCTCACCAGGATTTCCTTATTCGTATCAAAAAAACTGATTTTCACCAGATTTATTATCTGTTAGAGTGGTACTGATTTTCCAGGGCAATGAATCCAAGAAAAAGAGGATGAACATGAAATTCCGTTTATTTCCAAGGGACGAGAAGTTCTTCGACATGTTCGAGGCACAGACCAAGACGGTGCTGGAGGGTGCGGTATTGATCAAAGAGCTCTTGAATAACATGTCAAGAGCCGGCGAGCTGGCAGTGAAGATAAAGGATAAGGAGTCTGAGGGAGACGATATCACCCACAAGATCATCGAGAGCCTCCACAGGACCTTCGTCACCCCCATCGACCGGGAGGACATACACAGTCTCACCAGCAAGCTCGACGATATTCTCGACCACATGGAAGCGGTATCGGAGCGGATTATCCTTTTCAAGATAGACACAGCCCAGGATTACGCCAGGAGCTTTGCCGATGTGCTCATCGATGCGATCGAGGCGATATCGAGTGCCGTGGGTCTTCTCCACGACATGAGGAATGCGGACAAAATTATGGAGTACTGCATCGAGGTCAACCGCCTCGAAAACGTTGCCGACGACTATCTGAGAAGCGCGCTGGCAGAGCTCTTTAATGGGGATTATAACCCCATGGAAGTGATGAAGTGGAAGGAGATCTACGAACACCTCGAAAACGCCGTGGACGACTGTGAAGATGCGGCAAATATTATTGAGGGCGCTGTCCTCAAATATTCTTGAGAAAAATGGGAAAGAGGGAGATTCGGCGTGGATCCTGCGTGGCTGATCTTCGTGGTGGTTGCCTTTGCCCTGATATTTGACTTCACCAATGGCTGGAACGACAGCGCAAACGCTATAGCAACGGTTGTCTCCACGAGGGTTCTCACACCCTTCAAGGCTGTCCTATTCGCCGCCGCCCTGAACATAGCTGGGGCATTCTTTTCCACGGCTGTTGCCAAGACCATCGGGAAGGGCATCGTTTCTCCGGAACTCATCACCCAGACGGTGGTGTGCGCTGCACTCGTGGGGGGGATTTTCTGGAACACGGTGACCACGTTGATGGGCCTTCCCATAAGCGCCTCTCACGCACTCATCGGCGGTGTCATGGGGGCGGGCATAGCCCACGGCGGCTTCGTCGTCTTGAATATAAAAACGCTCAAGCTCATTTTCAAGGCGATGCTGATTTCCCCCCTCTTCGGGTTCATCCTCGGCTTTCTCTTCATGGTCCCTATCATCCGGCTCTTTTTCCGGGTAACCAAGGGCACGTCGAACAAGGTATTTAAGAAATTACAGCTCATTTCCGCGGGCACCATGGCTTTTGCCCACGGAACGAGCGACGCCCAGAAGGTCATGGGCGTCATCACCCTTGCCCTGGTCTCGGGGGGCTATCTCAAGACCCTCGAGGTCCCCCTCTGGGTGGTACTCAGTTCCGCTCTCGTGATGGGCCTCGGAACGGCCATCGGGGGGTGGAACGTTATACAGACCCTTGGCGCCAGGATGATAAAGATAGAGCCCGTTCACGGTTTTGCCGCAGAGACAACGGCATCCATAATCCTCCTCTTCACCGCCCACTACGGCATCCCGGTATCCACCACCCACACAATAACGGGATCGATCCTCGGTGTTGGTGCAACGCGAAGGTTGTCGGCCGTTCGGTGGGGGGTGAGCAAGAAGATCCTCTACGCCTGGATTTTCACTCTTCCCGGGACGGCGGCGGTGAGTTATCTCACCTATAAGCTCCTGACACTTATCATCTGATCGATTCGTTCACAGAGCCATGAAAATCGTTCCTCCGGAAACGTTCCCGCGCCTAGGGGAGAAAGGGATCCTCCCTCCGGATATGTTTCAGAGAGAGCTTTCCTGGCAGGGGATACCCCTTCTTTTCGCGCTTTTTTCCGACTCCGTGAAGCGGCAGGAAGAGGTCGGTCAATGCCTCGCCATATTTGCAGAGGGGGTCGTCGGGGGAAAGGGGGGTAAAGGTTCCCTCCCCATGGTAGCTGGATCCCTGTGTGGCGGCTCCGGGAAGGATGATGAGTGCGGCGGACACCTCCCCCTGAGGGGGGGAGCAGGCCGCACCAGACGAAACGAGCAGGCAGAGGTTTTTCCTGTCCACGTAGTCGTAATCTTCAAGAAGCCGTCTCACGATGGACAGGGGCGTTCGTGCATCGGGTTCTGCATTTCCCCTGCTCAGATCTTTTGCCCGCTCTATGAAGAAATGTACGTACGAGGAGAGCATCTCCTCCCTCGGAAAGACCATGACCCTGCAGGTGTGAAGCAGGGGAAGCGGTTCGGGGATGATCGAACACGTTGCGATTACACCGCCCGGAATCTGGAAGGCCCGGGCCTTTGCGGAAATTGACACATTGTCTATATATTCCAGGAGGTTAGACGTAAATGCCTGGAAAAATTCCTCGAACGGCGGCATTGTCCCCTTCCCTCGATGAGTCCCACATGCGATTTTCACGGATGATTGTAGCACTTCGGAGGGGGGAAGTCACATGCCAAGAGGCAGTGGTGGGAGAAATGGTGGGCCCCCGGATATAAGAGGTTTCAGTTTTTCCGAACATCTGATACCATTGAATACCATTCCTACTTGGTGGCAATGGCTGGCGGCCAGGCCCCGGGCAACGGGAAGCTGTGAACTCCGTCAGGTCCGGAAGGAAGCAGCGGTAGCAGCCAATTCCGTGTGTTCCGGGCACACCTGACCGCCAGNNGTTCCGGGCACACCTGACCGCCAGATATTGCTCACCTCCAGGTTTTTGCGTATGCCGTACGAAGCCCTCGCCAGGAGATGGCGGCCGAAGAGGTTCGATGAGATAATCGGCCAGGATAACGTCATCACTCCCTTGAAGAACGCGGTTCTTACGGGGAAGATCCATCACGCCTACATCTTTACCGGGACGAGGGGTATCGGCAAGACCACGGCGGCGAGGATTTTTGCGCGGGCGGTGAATTGCGGCAGGGGAATCCCCCCGGATCCCTGCAATGCCTGTGACATCTGCAAGGAGATCCTCAGCGGAATCTCCACCGACGTGCTCGAAGTCGACGGGGCTTCGAACACGGGCATCGACGACGTCCGCCGCCTGCGGGAGACGGCTGTCTACGTGCCCTCGAAGGGAAAGTACAGGGTTTACATAATCGATGAGGTGCACATGCTTTCGCGGCAGGCCTTCAACGGCCTCTTGAAGATCCTCGAGGAGCCGCCCTCCCATCTCATCTTCATATTCGCCACAACGGAGCCCTACAGGATTCCCGAGACGGTCCTCTCGAGAATGATGCGCTTCGACTTCCGGCTCATTCCCGAAGCCAGAATACTCAAGCACCTGAAGCGAATTTGCAAAGAGGAAGAAATCGGCGCAGATGAGCCATCCCTGTCGCACATCGCATCCGTGGCTGAAGGCTCATTGAGGGATTCCCTGAGCATCCTCGAGCAGTGTGCCCTTACCACCGACGGGGACCTGACGTACGGAAAAGTTCTCGAGATCCTGGGTTACCCCGACACAGCAGGGGTGTCACGCCTGGGGAAGGCGGTGGTCGATGGAAATGCCGGGGATGTCATATCGCTCCTGCGTAATCTCTATGGAGGCGGTGCGGATCTCAAAAATCTCTACGCCACCTTTCTGGCTTTCTTCCGGAAGGTTGCGCTTTCGCGCTTTACCGGCGACCCGGAGATTCTCGCAGGCGAGGCCGAGCAGGTAAGAGCCGCAGTGAACGATGTTTCCGAGAGGCTCACGAAGCAGGAGAGCCTTTTTCTCTTCGATGTCATCGTGAAGAGTGAAAAGGATATCCTCATGTCTGAGTTCCCCCTTCACGGATTCGAGGCTATGCTCCTTCGGGCACTATCCTTCCGTGAACTCGTAAGCGTTGCTGACCTGCTCGCTGAGGGGGCAGCTCCGGCTGATGTTGCTCCCCTGTCTGCAGGGAAGGAGAGTCGCCACCCGGAGGTTACGGTCACCACATCGAGGAGACCGGATCGATCCGGCGAGGAAGGTTTGGAGGGGGCGGCGCCTGTTTCTTCAGATGATGGCGGGGAGAAGGGCGCGCGCCGGGAAACGGAGAGTTTCTGGGAAGAATTTATGGAAAGGGTGGCAAAACGGAAGAAGTTCGTGCTCAAGGGGCTGCTGGAAAACATGTGGGGAGGGTTCGATGGAGAGAACTTCGTCATTCGGTGCGAGTTCGATGCCCTCCTGGACAAGTTGCAAGAATCGGACAAATGGAATATCATAGAGGAGTCCACGAGGGAAATTTTCGGAAAACCGGTAAACATAATCCTTCAGAAAGATGACTCCGGAAGTCAGAAAGAGAGCGAATCCACCGCAGCGCAGGAA
>JABAOC010016563.1_pt1 | contig 10255 bp, 13 predicted proteins | sample 7062161 | NCBI WGS metagenome assembly JABAOC01 (sample SAMN14538625, study PRJNA623070) | marine sediment metagenome | biome: marine biome [ENVO:00000428]; feature: marine pelagic biome [ENVO:01000023]; material: deep marine sediment [ENVO:00002113] | place: India: Gulf of Khambhat ...
GCATCAACCGATAACTTGACAGAGCCCCTAAAAATACAGTTTAAATTCTGCTTTGCACATAGTACAAGCATGTCAAACGTGCGAGTCAACGAGAGTCCGAACCACTTTATGGTGCTGGACGCAATCGCAAGAGGAGTCAAGACCGTTGACAAAATAGCCAAAGTTACAAGGCTGAACAAGGCCGAAGTAGAGCTAATCACAAATGACTTGGTAGCGCAGAGGCTGGTAATTCAGACAGAAAAGAAGGGCTTTTTCGGAGGCAAAAAGCTGGAATTTGCCATCAGCCACACTGGCATGCAGCTGCTCAGTTCCAAGAAGGCAGAGCTTGAGAAGCAGGCGCAGCAGATACAGCAGTGGTACCAGAACGGCAACACCCAGCAACTACAGTCCTATATGGACAACAACAGGATGTGGATGCCGATGATGCTGTTCTCCGGCATCATGAACGTGATGTTCTTCATGTCCATGATGTCCCTGATGGGCATGGCTATGACCCCTGCGGAGAGCGGGCTTGCAGGCGACGCCGGCGCAGGTGCAGCAGACTCGGGCGCTGCAGCTGACGGCAGCGGCGGCGATGCAGGAGCTGCAGACAGCGGCGGCGGAGATTTCGGCGGCGACTTTGGCGGCGGAGACTTTAGCTTCTAGCTCTTATTTTTCTATACGCTTCAGGCGCCATCACGGTGAACGCGCCGGCCAAGAGCGCAAGCGGCACAGACAGCAAAAGCGAGTATTGATACAATAAATAGGTCGACGGTCTCGGCAGTCAGTATGCACGCGCTTTCAGCCGTAACCAGAATCACGACGCTGGATTTCAATATTGTTTTCAAATTAGGCTGCCTGTGAAGGCGCCAGAGCCTGTCAACACCGGTCACAAAATCCCACATCGTTCCCTTGAGGTTTGGAACAAATCCTTTTCTGGCGTTCTGCTCCAGCAACGAGCAGCAGCCACATATCACTTCGCCATTGAACCTGCCAAGTATCGTGATGAACGTCGCAAGGCCCGCAAGCGCGTAGCCTATTGCATAAGCTGTGGCTATGCCAAGCGGATTAAAGCCAAAAAGGTAGAGCCCTGCATTCTCGCCAATCTCTGCAGCTGAAATGTACAGGATTTCAATGCCAAGTGCAGCAGCATACAAACCTTTAGCGTATCGGAAGAATTGCAGCAGTGGCGACTTTGTAGTTTGTTTAGCATGGCCGTCAGTGCAGCAGCTTTCCTTATTGCAAATGATGCAGGAGATGTTCTTGCTGCACTCCTGGGGGATGCAAAAGCATTCCGCGCACCTACTACTCGTCATTGATGATCACTTATCTTGTACCAACTATTTGAAAAATACGCACCAAAACAACGGTGTAACAGGGTATTATTATTTTTATTATTATTATTATTTTGATTACATCGCAATCAGCTTGACGTGATCCATCTTTTTGTTTGACTGGAATTTCTTGGTCATGTCCCTTATTTCTTCGGCATCTCCTTTCAGGAGAAAGATCTCAAGGCACCTGTCACCGTCTATCTTGTTGTGTATGTGCGTGCTTATCAGCTTGTCATAGTCGTGCCCCATCTCTGTCACCTGGTCGTCTGATTTTTCGTCGTGTATTGCAAGGAGCACTGCGAAAAGGTTCCCCGACAAATTTTGCCTGTCCTTTTCTTCTGCCAGAAGGTTCCTTATCCCCGCCCTGACAATTTCAGATCTGCCGGAAAACCCGAGAGCCTTTTGCATCTTGTCTATTTCCTGCAAAATGTCGTCGTTGAGCGACACGCTTACTATGGTCAATATCCTAGAATATTATTAACTCATTTATAAATACACCTTATTTGTTATTAACAAAAGTATATATTCTTAATAACATCTCATAGGATCGTTGGATAACAAAATTGCAATAGGGATCGCAGTTGTGGCTGCCGCTGTAGCAGTCATTGTGCCGCTCGCAGTAATAGCCGTCACACAAAACAATGCAGCGCCGGCCGGAGAAGATGCTGCCGCTGGCAATCAAAAGGTCATCAAGGTCATTGCGTCATTCTTTCCGCTGTACGATTTTGCCAGAAACGTCGGAGGCGACAGGGTCGAGGTAACGTCGATGATCCCTGTTGGAGCCGAGCCGCACGACTGGGAGCCGACCATAAGGCAGGTAGCCGATGCCAGTTCGGCAGACATATTTGTTTACAACGGTGCCAGCTTTGAGAGCTGGGCTCAGAACATCGAAACCAAGTTTGTAGTCAACACCAGCGAAGGGTTGAAGCTTCTAGAAGCCACAGACGAGGAAGAGCACGAAGGAGAGGTGGGGGAAGAAGAAGAGGAGCACAGTGACATGGACCCGCACATCTGGCTTGACCCGATCTATGCAAAACACCAAGTCGGGCTGATCCGCGATGGGCTCGTCAAAATCGATCCTGACAATGCTCAATATTACAACGATAATGCCGACAGGTTCATGGCAAAGCTTGACAAGTTGGACGCCTCGATAAGATCAGAGCTATCCGGCTGCGAGAAGAAGGACTTTATCGCATTCCACAGCGCGTTCAGCTACTTTGCAAATAGGTACGGATTGAACCAGCACAGCGTGTATAGAGGCCTTCCGGAAGGCGAGGTCCCGCCACAGCGCCTGCAGGAAATAGTTGATCTGGCAAAGGAATTAAAGATCGACACGATATATTCAGAAGAGTTGGTTGATCCGCGCCTTGCCGAAGCAATAGCAGAAGAGATCCCTGGCGGCAGGGTTCTCGTGCTGAGCCCCATTGAAGGTCTTGAGAAGGAAGAGCAGGCAGCGGGGCTTGGGTACATCGACAAGATGGAGCAAAACTTGGACAACCTGAAGGCTGGTTTGGATTGCAGGAGCAGGCAGCAGTAAACGTCGATAGGGTGTCCTACCGCTACGAGCATGGCACAGCCCTAGACAACATCTCGTTCTTGGTGAACGAGGGCGACCTGCTTGGCATGATAGGGCCAAACGGCGCCGGCAAGACCACACTATTCAGCTGCATGCTCGGACTGCTAGACGACTATCAGGGTACGATTACTATTTTTGGTGAGGACATCAGGAAAAGCCGCAAGGTGCTCAGGTCAATAGGCTACGTGCCGCAAAAGAATTCGATCGACCGGGGCTTCCCGGCGACAGTTGAGGAAATAGTATCGCTTGGCATGATGACCGGCGGCAAGCAGCCTTACTCGGAAAAGATAGCGTCAGCGCTTGAAACAGTGGGACTGTCCCGGGAAAAGGGCAGAAGGATTGGCGAGCTGTCGGGCGGGCAGCAGCAGCGTGCTCTTATCGCAAAAGCGCTGGTGAACGATCCCCGCCTGCTGATACTGGACGAGCCGGCAACTGGCATCGACCTCGAGAGCCAGAACAGGTTCTACTCGCTGATAAAAAAGCTGAACCAGGAAAACAAGATCACAATAATCCTATCGTCCCATGACCTTGACGCAGTGAACAAGCTGGCCAACAAGGTGGCATGCATCAACAGGAGCATGTTCTTCCACGGTGACGCGCACCACTTTTTCGAAGACGAGGATCTGCTGAAGAAATACTCTGAGTCGAGCATGCAGAGCCATATGCACCTTCACCCGCAGCCGAAAAACAATAGGTAGTAGAATAACAACTTGGTGCTCGACATACTGCAGGTCGTTTTTGTGCAAAGAGCGCTTGTCACCGGCATAGCGGTCGCAGTCATTTGCTCTGTAGTGGGGCTGTTTCTGGTGCTGCGCAGGCAATCGCTCTTTGGCGACGCGCTGTCGCACATGGCGTTTGGCGGGATAGCCGTAGGGTTTTTCACCAACACGTACCCGCTGTGGACCGCATTCATAGTCTCCATCCTTGGCGCGCTTGGAATTGCCAAGCTGAGGCAATCAACCAAGATACCGCCGGATGCAGCAGTTGCCGTCATGCTTTCAGCAGGCCTTGCGCTGGGCGTGGTGCTTGTCGGCCTATCAGGCGGATTCTCAGTAGACCTGTTCAGCTTTTTGTTCGGTAGTATTCTGCTTGTGAGCGTGCAGGATACAATCATGATCCTGCTTGTGGCCGCCGGCATACTTGCGGTGATGGCCGCGCTGTACAAAAAGCTGATGTATATCGCCTTTGACGAAGAGCAGGCAAAGGTAAGCGGCCTACAGGTCTCAAAGCTTAGCTACCTCTTTATTGTCATTGCGAGCATCACGGTAATAGCGTCAATACGGCTTGTCGGGATATTGCTAATCTCGTCGCTTATCGTGATACCTGCCATCTCTGCCATGATGCTTGGCAAAGGCTTCAAGAAGACGATGATGTTCGCAGTATCGATCTCGGTGTTTTCGGTCGTGACAGGTATAATCGCGTCATATGCAGCGGACATTCCCCCTGGCGGGACAATAGTGCTGGTCACGATAGCTGTCTTTCTGGTAATACTTGGCTGGAAGTCAGTCAAAAAAGCAATGCTGCAACATGAGGCTCCAGCCACTACACAATAGGGACACGCCAGCAGCTCATGGAGCAGCGGAAGACTGAATACAACAGGATCAGCAGCTGCCAGTCATGCGGCGGCAACTTGTCATGACCAGAACCTACCACCACTGCGGCGGGCCGGTGGTGTGGTACTGCGCAAGCTGCTTCATGATGTACGATTGCGTGCACGTCCACCTCGACGACGCTGCTGCCACGTCTCGAGAGGAAAAAGCAGCAGCAGCCTGTGCCGACAAGATTGCTGTGGCAAACTAGCAACAATCATGGCAAAAACTGAATTCTTATTACTTTAATAAGGTCCGATTTTAATACTGACAGCAAAGTGGTCTTCTTGTGAAATTTGAGCCGGCGCTGCCATCATCATCGTGATGCTCCCGCTGGCAGTCCAGCAGCAGACAGCGGCGCAGGATCTCGTCGTCACGGCGTACAACCATCCTTACTACGGCGTTACGATCCAGCACCCTTCAGACTGGTACATGGAGATAGATCCAACGGACTGCCATGCAAGCCCGTGGCACCTTCCAATAATCCCGGTAAAGGAGCTCCAGCCAAGCGCAATAGACCTTTTAATTGAAGGCAGAAAAATACTGGTAATTGACCTAGAGACGAGACATCCTCCCGGGCAAGAGTTTTTGTCGAAAAGACAAGCCTTGGCACCACTACCACTACTACTCTTGATATGTACATAGCGCGTTCCATCGAGAGGCTTGAGGAAAACAACTCGGGCATCAGGATAGAAACGAGCAGCGCGACCCTCTCAGGCCAGCCGGCTGCAAAGCTTGTTGCGACAAGCGGAGGCGGAGATTTTCAAACTGTTCAGATCCTTGCCGTGTTTGACAATAATCTGGCATACATCGCCCAGTACAGCTCTGCCAGAGAAGACAACGACGTTAATCTGCAGGCCATGCAGCAGATCGTCGAGTCTGTCGAGATAAACCCGCTGCAATCATGGTCGCATGTTGTAGCGACGTCGATCAGGATAGCGGCAAGCGCAATTGGCGGAGTTGTCGCGGTAAAGCTGCTGAACAGGAGCTTCATGACATCGCGACTGCTGCGAGAGACAAGGCGGCTTTTTCTCGCTGCACTTGGCATTGAAACCCTGTGCGTCGCTTCAGCAGAGATAGGCGGGATCATGGGCTTTTACTTTTTCGGCTTTAGCGCGCTAGGCATCGTAATGTCCTACATGCTGGCCTACGGCCTTGCAGGCTTTGTCACATTTGCCAGCATACTTGGAAGAGCAGCTGCCGATCACTATCATCATGCAACGATGGCGTGCAGCTGCAGCTGCGGCTCCCTGCTCGAGCACGGTGCCGGGAGCGGGTTTGCGTCAAACATCAAGCTGACGTTCCGGTCGTTTGCGTCAGGCATCAAGAGGCTGCCAATAACTCTGTACAGGGAATCAAATGCAGGCGGCATAATAAGGACGAGCCTTGTAATCTTGGTCACCGCGGAAAGCGCGTGTATACTGGTGGCTGCGACGGTCAACCTGCTGATGTACCAGTATTCGGTGATGCTCGCAATCTCTCGGGCGCTCTTGGCCGGCACTCTTACCGTGGCTGTTCTAGCAGCATATAAATCAGCAAAGGCCATGCCAGTAACAGAATAATAAATGGTTCTGTTCTTCACAAGCCCAATAGGGCTTGGGCATGCAACGCGGGATATTGCAATTGCCGAGAAGTTGAGAACCGACATTTTGTTTGTGAGCGGCGAGGGCGCTTCAAGCCTTTTAACAAAGAAGGGCTTTAATGTGCTCGACGTTTACCGGCCGGAAAAATTCATCGTGGAATCGGGCGAGCTCCAGCACTCGTTCAAGTGGCTGATGAATTACTATTCATACTACAAAAGGTGCAAGGTGATTGCAAAGGAAATTCTGGACAAGCACAATGGGCTCATAGTGAGCGACGAGGATTTTGCGTCAATCGCGGTAGGAGAGGAAATGAAGCGCAGATGCGTTCTTATCACAGACATCACCGAGACGCATTTCACAAGCGGCCCGGCCTCAATGATAGAGAAAAAGATGAACAAGTCGATGCAAAAGATGATGCAGGCATGCAATTATGTCATAATTCCTGACGTCGGCGATGACAAAGATAACGTCAGGCACGTGGGCCCGATAGTCCGGCAGGCAAGCGCCGACCGCGACACTCTGCGCAGGCGCTTTGGCTTTGCAAAAAGCACGATTGTCGTGAGCGTAGGCGGGACCGATACCGGCCGCTACCTCATAGAAAAAACGATAGAGGCACACCGCAGGCTACAGGGCAGGGAGCTGGACACAGAACTCGTCATCGTTTCCGGCCCGTCGCTAAAGATGCCCGACTCGCCGGGCCAATACCGCAACTTTGGCTTTGTCGATAACCTGCACGAGCTGATATACGCGGCCGACCTCGTCATCTCGCTGGCTGGAAGGTCCACGATAGACGAGTCGATAGCGTACGGCACGCCTGGAATTTTCATACCGATAAAGAACCACTTTGAGCAGGAAGCCGGCGCCGCGCGTATGGGATACAAGTACGACGACATTTTCTGGCTCGAGTCGCTCATTGAAGAAAAGCTGGGCCACAGAAGCAATGCGGTGGATGCGGGCGGGGCGGAAAGGGCTGCCAAGATAATTTCTAGCTTGGGTAATTGATTTAGCATAGCAGTTCCTACGTTTCATGTGGCTGCCCGCACCTACGCCATCATAGGAGCAGGCATCATAGTAGCTGCTATTGCGATAATTATTTCTGTGTTTTCATTCTCTGCTTCTATTGCTGCTGCTGCTCCACAACTGCAGCAGCAATCACCCTACTGGACTGAAGGCAGCCCGATGCCTACCCCAAGGACGGAAGTCGCCGGCGCTGCAGTCGACAGCAAGATCTACATTGTTGGCGGCTTTGACGAAATAGGCCGCGCCGTTTCGACAGTTGAAGTCTATGATCCTGTCGCTGACAATTGGAGCACCGTAGCGCCGCTGCCGCAGCCACTGCACCACACAGCCGCCGCGTCGCATGAAGGCAAGCTGTACGTGGTCGGCGGCTACCTGCAGGACAACATGCCAAGCGACAAACTCTTGGTTTATGACCCGGCGTCAAATGAGTGGCAGGAGCTTGCTCCGATGCCCACCGCGCGGGGAGCTCTCATTGCCGGCTTTGTGAATGGCACGCTCTATGCAGTCGGAGGCGTCAACGCCAGCTTTAGCGCTCCAAGCGGCCCAGTCACAACAAACGAGGCTTATGATCCGGAAACCGACAGCTGGTCGCAAAAGGCGCCCATGCCAACGCCGAGGCAGCATCTCGCCTCGGCAGTCTATGACTGCAAGCTGTACGTCATCGGGGGAAGGATCGATAGCCTGACGTCCAACCTGGACGCAAACGAGGCATATGACCCTGCGCAGGACAGCTGGGCAGAGCTCCAGCCGATGCCGTCAAAGAGAGGAGGGCTCGCTGCAGCGGCAACCTCCAGCAACGGCGGCATCTATGTCTTTGGAGGCGAAAGCCCAGCCGGCACGTTCAGGAATAATGAAAGGTACAGCCCTGACGGCGATGCATGGGAGCCGGCGCCTGACATGCCAAATGGGCGCCACGGGCTTGCAGCAGTAGCCGTCGGCAGCGAAATTTACGTCGTAGGCGGCGGGCCGGAGCCAGGACTGACTGTAGGCGATTTCAACCAGATATTCCATACTCCTTACGCAGTGAGATAATGAGTTTGTAGAGAACTGGTTTAACAAGATAGGACAAGTATGCTGAGAAGATAGCCAAAGGCTCAAAAGCAACTGGGTTGCATATGCTATATCGTGGAGATGAACAATGATGGCAAGGGCAAGAACAATAACAAAGGATTGCACTCGTTTGTCAAACTCTCCATAGCCTCGCTACATAGGGATTATGGCAGGCCTTGCAGTGCTGGGACTGGCATTTTACACAATAACTATGAGAGAAGGAATGACAATCATGAGTACTCCTCCTTTTGCTCCTTCTGATGTTTATATAATTACAACTGCATTCTTTTGTACACTGATCGCTCTTTTGTCAATTGGACTGTTTGCGCTGCTTAAGAATTTGCGGAAGGAGCGTACTTTGCATTCCTGACATTAGTTGCATCATTATTTGCTCCGTATGATAACCAAAGTGAGACTGCCCTGCTCACTGTCGTATGGTGGCTAGCTATACCAAATGTCATGGCAGGAACATTGCTTCTAAAGACATTCAGTACGCTTTCACCTGCAAATGCTGGAATAGTAATTATGAAGAGATAGGATGCATATCATAGTAGTAGTATACATCCTAAAAGCACTTCTCCTGAGCTATTAGAAGTTGGATCTTGGGAATTCAAGTATCTCTATTGCGGTTAGCGATTCCTGTTTGTGGATTCGTCTGCATAGAACTGCTATATCGCATGCCGCTTTCCACTTAATTATTACATCAAATCTTCCGGCTTTTCTTCATGGCCACACTGCTGGCAGCGGTAGTTCTTGAAGCCGATGTGCACCATCTTGCCGCTGCATCGGATGCAAATGTCATCATCATCGTCGTCGCCGCTCAATTTATTCAGCACAGTCGCATTCANNGCATTCACAGGGATATTTATGAGATTCCCCTCTGCGATTTCCCCATCTTTAATATAGGGAATTGCTAGCAACTAGCCTTCAGAGAGAGAGACACTGCTAAATGACTTCTATCACAGTTGCCAAGTTCGGTGGCAGCGCCCTTGGTGTAGAGGGCGCCATGATCCCAAAGATCATCAACAGGATAAAGCAGCTGCAGGAGGAGTCCAAAGCAGTTACAGTTTTCTCGTCGCCGCTCATTGACTACGAGGGCAAGGTGAGCTCCATGACCGACGTGGCCATCAAGATCGGCCGGAGCTACGCGTCTTCAACTCCTGTCGAGATAGAAGTGCTGAGGGAGGTCTACGAGCGGATAGCGGGCAAGTACCTCGGCAGCGGCCACCAGAAAGAAGAGTTCCTTGACAGCCTCGACAAGTTTTATCGGCAGGTGATAATTTCGCTCAAGCAGGCCGCGGAGAACCGGCGCTTTGTCGATGTGATACGCTCGCGGACGCTTGCGTACAGCGGCGAAGTGACGATGTCGTACCTGATGGACTATGTGATGCAGAGCGCCGGGATAAAGTCGTCGCACGTGTCGATAGAAAAGTGGCCGATAATCACCGACGACAACTTTGAAGCCGCCAACTTTATGGTAAACGAGTCAAAGCAGAGCGCCGGCCACCTCATCGACCTGATAGAGCACAGCAACGTGGTCTCGATGGGAGGCTTTATCGGCAAGACAGTCGACGGGCTAGAGACGACGTATGAGCGCGGAGGCTCTGACAGGACGGCGGCAGATGTTGCGATTTTGCTCAACGACAATTACAATGTCAAGATAGACTTTGAAAAGGACAGCGCTGTCCTGAGCGCTGACCCGAGGATTGTAAAGGATGACCTAGAGTTCATACAGTACTTGTCGTACAACGAGGCCAAGCTTGCAGGGATGTTTGGCATGAAGATACTCGACCCGATTGCGATCAAGGAGATAGACGACAATAACCTCGACATCCCCATTGTAATAACGGACATGGCCAAGCCAGGCAGCAGCGGAGTCACAGTAATCCAGAGAAAGCTGCCAGAGGACGCCGGCAAGGTCAACCCGATAAAGATAGTGACCGGCAAAAAGAACTGCGCGATGGTGCGCATGGAAACCATCGCGGCATCGCACCTTGTGGCGGCGCTCGAGCGCGACAGGCAGTATCATGATTTCGTGAAATTATCGCCTTACGTGATTGACGACACCGAAATGACCCGCCTGCTATTCCTTGACGCCGACTACGTTCGGAGGCAAGAGAGGCA
>JABAOC010004045.1_pt3 | contig 10254 bp, 7 predicted proteins | sample 7062161 | NCBI WGS metagenome assembly JABAOC01 (sample SAMN14538625, study PRJNA623070) | marine sediment metagenome | biome: marine biome [ENVO:00000428]; feature: marine pelagic biome [ENVO:01000023]; material: deep marine sediment [ENVO:00002113] | place: India: Gulf of Khambhat ...
AGCTCACCGGCAAGCCGGCCGGCCAGCCACTCCGCCAGGCGCTCGGCGGTGGAGTTGTCGATAGGGAGCGGACGGACGTCGCTCTCCGGGATGACATAACGTCGGTCACCCAAGCTCACTTCGTAGTGCCCCCCGCCACGCTTCACCGCGAGCTGTCGGTTCTCTGCAGGGAGCAGGAAGGCGTGATCCAGCTCCCGGCACACCCCACCCACCAATCGCCGCAACTCCACGAAGTCGAACACCCACGACTCTCCGGTCAGGTCGCCCTCGACCTCGACTCCCACCCCGTAGTTATGCCCGTGCAGAGGCTCACACCCGCCCCCGAAGGTAGTGAAGTGCGCGGCTGCGAACCGGAGCTCAGGGCCGTACACGTTGATCCGCCTCATCCCTCCCGATGATACCCGCTGCCGTCCCATCGAGAAACCGACCCGCCCACGGACGAGGAATGAGTTCGCACTATAGATGTTAGGTCAACCCCTAACCTCGACGTCAACGGTCTCTCAACGAAGGCACTCCTTCCCCCTCTGCCGCTCCTCGCTCGGGGGCCCCGACCCCTCCGCAGTAGCGGCAGCTCCGCGAACTCCCACGCTCCCAAATTGCCACCGCCACCAAAGCGGTGCTAGACTAGAAGCAGTTCAGCTTCTGTCGCCGCTATTTGCGAGGAATTGAGGGTCATCCAGCACCGGATCGCTCACCAACCGGACGGTTGTATGATCCAGCACACGGCGGCCCCCACCAAGAGGTCGCCGTTATGTCAATGGCCAAACCCGAGGTGATGCTATCGTGACCATGTGGAAGCTGTTGAAGTGGGGTACGTTCTCGCTGGCCGTGGCCCTGGCCATCCTGCTGGCCGGTGTAGTGGGCTACACGCTGGGTGAGAACGGCGACGGGCCGTCCGACACCACCACGGCTGAGGGCGATTTCGGCATCCTGGAGGAGATATACGATATCTTGCGGGAGGATTTCATCAATCCGGAGGCGTTAGACCCGCAAATGCTGAGGCTGGGGGCCATCAACGGCATCCTACAGGCGTTGGGCGACCCGCACACGGTGTACATCGACCCGGAGTCGTACGCGCTGGGGATCGACGTAATCTCAGGGACCTTTGAGGGGATAGGTGCCCAGGTGGAGCAGGACCCCGTTACGGGGGACATCGTCATCGTGACGCCGTTCCGCGATTCGCCGGCGGAGAACGCTGGCGTACGAGCGAGGGACATGATCCGCTCGGTGGACGGGGAATCCACGGAGGGCTGGACGGTGGCCGAGGCGGTGAAGCGCATCCGCGGGCCGGTGGGTACTGACGTGGTGCTGGGGATCGAACACGCGGACGGGTCCACAGAAGAGATAACGATAACCCGCGCCACCATCGTGATACCGACGGTGTTCACGCGGGAGATCGAAGACGCGGCCGGAAACGAGGTCACCGAGTTCGCCTACATCGAACTGCAACAGTTCACAGACCAGGCGGTAACGGACCTGAGCGACGAGCTACAGCGGGTGGTGGACGACGAGTATCAGGCGGTCATCCTCGACGTGCGCCGGAACCCCGGCGGCAGCCTGGACTCCACACTGGCGGTGGCGGACCTGTTCCTGGACGACGGCGTAATCCTCACCCAGGTGGGCCGCGACGGCCAGGTAACGGTGTCCCGCGCCGAGCCGGGCGGCCCGGGCGAGGAGATTCCGTTGGTGCTCCTGGTCGGCCCCGGGTCGGCCAGCGGGTCCGAGGTGCTGGCCTGCGCCCTGCGAGACAATGAGCGCGCTACCCTCATAGGCGAAAACACCTTCGGCAAGGGCTCCGTCAATCACCTCCGGGAACTCTCAGACGACGGGGCGCTCTACGTCACGATCGCCCGCTGGCAGTGTCCCAATGGCGAGCAGATAGAGGCGGTCGGCATTCAGCCCGACCAGGAGGTTCTCCTCACGGAGGCAGATATCGAGGCCAAGCGCGACCCTCAGCTCCTCGCCGCCATCGACTACTTGCGACAGAACCTGACCCAGGCCGGGCCGTAGGGTTTATGTAAAGCACTCCCCTGACGGGGGCAGCGTGGGCGAGAAGACCATCTCGGTCAACCGAAAGGCCCAGCATGATTACCACATCCTGCGTACGCTGGAGGCGGGCCTGTCTCTGCTGGGCAGCGAGATAAAGTCCATCCGCGAAGGGCGCGTGAGCATCCGCGAGGCGTACGTGCGTCCGGAGGAGGGGGAGATGTGGCTCGTAGGGGCGCACGTCGCCCACTACCCCCCGGCGGCCTCCAGGAACCACGACCCTACCCGCAAGCGACGGCTCCTCCTGCACAAGCGGCAGATCGGCGAGCTCGCGCGCGCAGTGCAGTCGGAGGGCGTAACGATAGTCCCCCTGCGGCTCTATCTCAGGGACGGCCGTGCCAAGCTAGAGATAGGGCTAGGACGGGGCAAGCGGCGTTACGACAAGCGGGCCGCCATCGCCAAGCGGGAGGCGGAGCGGCAGATGCAGCGGGCCACACGCCGCAGGGTGTGATGCCGCCGCCCGCGCCCAGCTAGCTGAAACACATGGGCTTGGGCCGACGACGCCCCTGCGGTCGTAAGCCGGCCTATCAGGGGCTTGCGGTCCGTGCGCCCAGCCAGCGTCCCAGATCGTGAAACAGGCTGTAGACCACGGGGATCACCACCAGGGTGAGGAGGGTGGAGGTGAACAGCCCGCCGATGACCACGGTGGCCAGCTCCTCGGCGATGATTATTCCACCGGCGCTGAGGCCCAGCGACAGGGGAATGAGAGCAAAGATGGTGGCGAAGGCGGTCATGAGGATGGGCCGCACCCGGCTGCGTCCGCCCTGAAGGAGGGCGTCCCGGGCTGACAGCCCGCGCCCCCTGAGCATCTCCACAAAGGTGATAAAGACGATGGCGTTGGTGACGACGATGCCGATGAGCATGAGCAGGCCGATGAGGGCGGGCAGGCCGATATCGCGGCCGGTTATGAACAGCGCAAAGAAGGCCCCGACGGATATGAAGGGCAGGCTGAAGAGAATGATGAAGGGGTTCATTAAGGACCCCAGGGAGGCCACCATTACGATGTACACCACTATCACGGCAATCCCCATAGCGAGATAGAGGTCGGAGAAGGCCTCCTCCTGCTGCTCGAAGACGCCGCCGATGCGGATCTCCACACCCGGCTCCTTCTCCACCTCGCCCACCAGGTCATCGACACGGCCTGAGACGCCAGCCACGTCGCTGCCGGTGATGTTGGCGGTAATGGTGGCCGCCCGCTGCTGATCTACTCGCGTGACTGTAGCTGGGCCCTGGGCTTCCCCTACATCGGCGATGTCATCCAGACGCGGCCCACCCAACCCGCCCAACACGAGTTGACCGACCGCCTCCATGGGAACGGCTGGCTGGCTCCCTACCTTCATCACCAGGTCCGCCGACTCTCCGTCGATGTGGACCGGGCCCAGGTCTATGCCCACCAGCAGCTCCCGCACCTCCTGCGAGACCTCCTCAGCCGTGAGCTGGTAAGATGACGCCTTCGCCGGGTCCACCTGCACCAAGAGCTCGGGCTCAGATTCGGCGATGTCGTTGTCGATGTTCTCCAGTTCGGGGATGTCCCTCAGCGCTTCGGTGAGGCGCCCGGCGGTCGCGGCTACCCCGGCGTAGTCGCTGCCGCTGACCACCAGTTCCACCAGGTCGGATTCGATGCTGGGCCCGAGAACCTCGATGCTGGCCTGGACACCGGGGGAGGCGCTCGCCAGTGCTCGCATCCGCTCCGCCTCATCCTCGATGTCCACTCCATCTTCGTAGACCAGGATGACATCTATGGTGTTGGTGCCGGGGACGCCGCCCCGGAAAGCGCCGGGGGTCGAGGGGTCGACCCGGCCGATGATGAGCTCGCTGGTCTCTTGGCTGGTCGACAAGAAGCTAAAGTTGATGAACGGCAGGAGCGCGAAGCTGGCGGCGAACAGCGCGCCCGCTCCCACCAGGGTCATGGCCCGGTGCCCCAGGCACCAGCGCAGGATCGGGCTGTAGAGACGCTGCAGCCAGGTGTCCGCTTCCTGAACCTTCAGGACGGGGATGAGCACCAGGCTCAGGGCCGGCACGACGGTCATGGCCACAACGAAGGAGGCCAGCAAGGCGAAGGTGACGGCCAGGGCGAACGGGAGGAAGAACTCGCCCACCAGGCCGCCTATGAATGCCAGAGGCAGGAATACGGCCACGGCGGCCAGAGTGGACGACAGGATGGCGGTGGCCACCTCGCGGGTGCCGTCCACGGCCGACTGGAAGAGAGGTTTGCCCCGCCGCGAATGGACGTAGATGTTCTCCAACACCACGATGCTGTCATCGACCACCCGACCGATGGCCACGGTGAGGCCGCCGAGAGTCATAATGTTTAGGGTCACACCCTGCCAGTTGAGGATGGCGATAGCAGCCAGCAGGCTCAGGGGGATGGAGATCGCCGTCACCAGGGTGGCCCGCACGCTGGTGAGGAAGAAGAGGATGACGAGCACAGCGAAGATGGCGCCGAAGAGACCCTCACGGAGGAGGGCGTCAATGGATTCCTCGATCATGTCGGACTGATCGAACAGGACGGCGGTCTGGACGTCCTCCGGAAGGCTCTCCTTTTCCAGTCGATCAAGCGTGTCGGTGGCCTCGTTGGCCACCTCTACGGTGTTGGCCTCTTGAGCCTTGAAGACGCCGATGGCGAGGCTGGGTTGCCCGTTGGTGCGGGCGATGGCGGCCAAGGGCGAGGGCTCGAGCCCTACGTCCGCGACATCGCCGATGCGCAGAGGGACGACCTCTGCGGCGGGGCCGCTTGTTGCCGGCTCCTCCGCCGTCCAGCCGAGCTGCGTGGGCGCCGCCGAGACAAGGGCCAGGTTGGCAACGTCCTCGGTCGAGCTCAGCTGGTGCTCTGTGCGGACGGGGAGGATCTTGCCATCCTCGATGGCGAAGCCGGAAGGAGTGGAAAGGTTGTTCTCCTCCAGTGTCTTCTCCACATCGTCTGCCGTCACTCCCAGCAGGGCCATCCGCTCCGGGTCCAGGGACACGACCAAGCGTCTCTCTGAGGCACCGGTAATCGTGACTGAGAAGACGCCGTCGATCCGTTCCAGGGCCGGCACTACGACGTCTTCAGCCAAGGCGTCGATCTCCGCCTGGCTGCGCTCCCCGTACATGGTGACCGCCAGGATGGGGAAGTCGGCAAAGTCAATGCGGTTCACCACCGGTTCCTCCACGCCGGCGGTGAAGGTGAGATCGGAGACCCTGCTGGCGATCTCCTCCTCGCGCCCCTCCATGTCGGCACCGTAATCGAACTCCGCTACGATGATGGAGATGCCGTCCGCAGAGGTGGACTGGAGCCGCTGTAGCCCCTCTACGTTGCTGATGGCCTCTTCGATGGGCTCGCTGACTTCTTCAGCTACCGCGTCGGGGCTGGCACCGGGGAACTGGGTGACGATGGTGATGGCTGGAAAGTCGATGTCGGGGAAGAGCTCCTGGTTGATCTCGGTGGCGGCGAAGATGCCCACGAGGGCCACCAGCCCGGTGGCCAGAAATACGATAGCCCGCTTCCGCAGTGACAGATGGGTGATGCCGCCGAGCAGGCCCAGGGGCTCGCCGCTGACATCTTGAGGTTGCCTACTCATCGCCTACGTCCGGGTTCGTAGACTCTCCTCACTTGCTGCGTGCGCTGGATGGCTCTCGACCGATTGGGATCGCTCCAGCGCTTCGATGAGCAGGGTGAGAGCTTGCTCTACCGTCGTCAACTCTTCACCCGGAATGTCGTCGAGCACCGCCGCCAGCTCTTCCCGGCCGGAAGCCCACAGGCGGTCAACGAGCTCGCTTCCCCGGCGGGAGAGGCTGGAGACAACCCGTCGGCTGTCATCGCTGTCGCGCCGGCGTCGCAGGTAGCCGCGGCGCTCCAGTCGCGTCAAGATGCCGGTCATGGTTGGCAGAGCGAGGCCCAGGGCGGAGGCCAGGGCCCCGCAGGTCTGTGGGCCATCTATGTAGAGGGTGTAGAGCACCTTGAGCTGGGACATGGTGAGGTCCGTCCGGAGCCAGTCCAGGGGCACCCGGTGGCGGGCCAGGCGAAAGAACTCATCGGCTAGGTCGAGGATGCGTTCGCTGCTCATCGTAATAGTTCGCCTGACGCGAAGCATATGCCCCGGCACCCTGGCCGTCAAGGCCGTTTACCCGGCGATCCGTGGGGCGTGCTATAATCCATGTGCGGGGACGAAAGGGTTCGACAGGGAAGGTTGAGCCCGGAGCGCAAGCCGAGGTCGCCACACCCTCGTAAAACAGGTGGCGAAAAATAACTGGCGAAAACCAGTACGCTCTAGCCGCCTAATAGCGGCGGCTACGTCGGGTTCAGGGCCTCTCCTCGACGGGCAGGACCCGGCGCCGCGAAGTGGAGGTGCGGTTCCCCCGACGCCGATACGGGGGGCTCAAGACTGAATCGGCTGGCCCGTCGGTGACTCCGTCGGTGGAGGTACGGCGGGCGAGAGACAAACGCCGACTAGGCTTGTAGAGGTCCGGGTGGGTCTTCCTCTGGACGAGGGGTTCAATTCCCCTCCGTCTCCACCAGATGCCACCTGATGGGAGCCTCGGCCAGGCAGACGCCGGGGCTCCTACTCGTTTGTGGGGCTTGGAGGCTGTAAAGGTTCCCTAGAGCGGGGCCGCCGTCCGTCTACCGCGCGAGGACGCTCTTAAGGACAGGCCGGAGTTGCTCCTCCAGGCTGTCCTTGGCCACGCAGAAGTGCTCTCCGTGGCGCCGGACGGCCGCGCGATACTCGGGCGTATCGTCCGAGAGGAGCACGGCGACCTTCACCTCCGGCAGCCGCCTGGCCAGGCGCTTCAGCTCAGCCAGCCGGTCCGCAGTGACCATGTCGATGTCCAGGAGAAGGAGGTCGACGGACGAGGTAGTGACCTGATGGATGACCTCAGCGATGGTGGCGGCCTCGCCGCAGACAGCGCAGCGGCCGATGCGGACCAGGACACGGCGCACCGTCTCGCGGAAATGGGCGTTCTTGTCGGCCACCAAGACGCGGAGGCGCCGGTCTTGTCGGGGCGGCCGCTCAGTTTGCGGAATAGTCTCATTCATGCTGTTTCCCCATCGGCCCACCATTACTTTGCGGGATGGGAGCCAATCTGTCTGTCGGGCAGACTAAGGATGGTGGGTGGGGCCTTGCCCGACGCCAAGGGAAGGGCTCATGCTATAATCGGTTTGCCAGAGGGAGTACAGCTTGGGCCTGGACATCACCACCAAGATCAGCGAGGATCTCGCGCCCGCTCTGCGGGTGGTAGGCAGCAGGCACCGCTTGGGGATACTGTATGTGTTGAGCGGCGGCGCCTCCACCGTGAGCCAGATCGCCGAAGAGATCGGTTTGTCGCGGCGAACCGTTAACCGGCACCTGGCAGTCCTTCAGGAGTACGGTCTCGTTAAGTTGCAGCCGACTTCGGGGAACGGTCGCCTCTACAGCCTGGACCGCGACGAGGCGGCAATGTTGAACGCGTCCTTCATGTCCGTGATGGCCCGAGCTGGCAGCGTCGACGCTGCCGCCCCCGTGGAGTCCGCTGCCACACCGGAGGAGAGCGCATCCCTGGTGGCGCTCCAGACCCCGGAGGCCTGCACCCGCTGTCAGAACGCCTCCTTTGTGCGGGAGGTGCTGGACGAGCTGGACCAGTCGCTGGTGAAAGCGCGGGAGTACCAGGTCCGGTTGAGGCAGATGTCGTCCCAGGTGCTCACCGCCCAGGAGGAGGAGCGCAAGCGGATAGCCCGTGAGTTGCATGATGACACCGCGCAAGCCCTGACATCGGTTCTAGTGCGGCTGCGTCTGCTCGAGCGGTCGCTGGAGGACGAACGGCTGCGGGGAGGGCTGACCGAACTGAGGGATCTGACCGGGGCGACTCTGGAGGGCGTGCGTCGCCTGGCCATCGATCTGCGGCCTCCGATGCTGGATGATCTGGGGCTGGAGGCCGCCCTGCAGTCGCTCGTGCAGGATTTCTCACAGCGGTGGCTGATCAGGGCCACATTCACCAGCAGCCGGTTCGGACGCCTTCCCGCGGAGGTGGAGCTAGTGCTCTTCCGCATCGTTCAGGAAGCGCTCTCCAACGTGGCCAGGCACGCCAACGCGTCCCAGGTGCTGGTGCGCCTGACCCGCAGAGGACGGACGCTGCGGCTGCTCGTGGAGGACGACGGCTGCGGGTTCGATGTGGAGGCCACCAAGCATTCGCGCGAGTCCGGGCTGGGCTTGTTCGGGATGGAGGAGAGGCTGGCCCTGGTGGGCGGTGCCCTGCGGGTTGAGTCAACCGTAGGAGGGGGCACGCGGGTGTCGGCGGAGGTTCCCCTGCCGCGTAGCGGCAGGCAGTAGGCTCAGTGGCTAAGAAGATTCGAGTCCTCCTGGCTGACGACCATGCCGTGCTGCGCTCCGGTCTGCGCGCCCTGCTGAACCTGGAGCCTGATATGGAGGTGGTAGGGGAGGCGTCCAACGGACGCGAGGCGATAGATCTGGGCCAGACCCTCAAACCGGACGTCATCGTCATGGACATCTCGATGCCGGAGATCGACGGGCTGGCGGCAGCGAAAGCGATCCATGAGGTGGGGGTTCCCTGCCGCATCGTCATTCTGACGGTGCATGCGGAGGAGGACTATCTGTTCCAGACGTTGCAGATGGGGGCCTCGGGCTACGTACTGAAGAGCTCAGCCGATACGGAGCTGATGGACGCTATCCGGGCCGCCCAGCGGGGGGAGGTGTTCCTCTACCCGTCGGCGGTGAAGAAGGTGCTGGGCGAGTACCTTAGGGGGACCCGCGGCGAAGGGAGGAAAGGGGCGCTGGAGGCGCTGACCAGCCGCGAGAAGGAGGTGCTCAAGCTTACCGCTGAGGGGTTCACCAACCAGGAGATCGCCGAGAAGCTGGTGATCAGTCCCAAGACGGTGGATACCTATCGGCAGCGGATCATGGAGAAGCTGAACCTGCATCATCGCTCGCAGCTGGTGCGCTACGCCCTGAAGACGGGGCTGCTGACTGCCGCCGAGTGAGATGCGATGCGTGGGGGAAAACCCCACGCTATGTAGTAGTAATGCCCGACAGACAGCGGTTGAGCGCTGCACTAGATTAGATTCGCTACTGCGGGGAGTCCGGGTTCGAACTTCGAGGTGGCCCGCCCAAGGTCCGGATGCCCCGCAGTCGATTTATTACGGGCTGGTGCTGACCGGCGGGCGCAGCGGTCTCAACAGCCCGTGGCCGACTGAGGCGCCCCGCCATCTCGCCCCTGCCCGGTAACGCCCAGCACCGGTGGCAGCGCAGATACTATCCTTACCCCACCTGAACCGGCTGTTTACCTTCTGTTTACCAAAGCCCGGTAAGCCAGTACTGTCAGCGGCGTCCCTATCTTTGAGGAATCCAATCACCCTACGACACGACGAACGACGAGGAGGAGAAGCGACATGTTCGCCGGAGGCAGAAAGTACGCGTGGCTGGTGCTCGTGCCTCTGCTCGCTTTGGCGGCACTGTTGCCGGCCACGGCCGGCGCCGACGAGGGCGCACGGCAGGACGTGCATCCCGCCGTCGACGCCTATGCGGATCTCTTCCCCGGCGAAAACATCCCGGTCATCGTCCAGTCCGACGATGCCGACCTGGCCCGCTGGGTCGAGGAGCAGGGCGGCATTGTCATCCAAGAGTTCGATATCGTTGGCGGGTTCCAGGCGGAGATGCCCATCGAGCTTGTGCAGGCGCTGGACTTCACCGATAGGGCAGAGTGGATATCGCTAGACGCGCCCCTGATGACCTCGCAGCGAGGCGATGATGAGATAGACGCCTCGGGTCTGGCGACGGTCTACCCCTTCGCCACCAACGCCGTCCCGGCGTGGGAGGAGGGCGTCACGGGCGATGACGTCACGGTGGCGGTGGTCGACAGCGGCGTCAACCCGCAGACCGACTTCCGCGGGCGGCTGGTGAGGACCCGTAACTTCAGCGAGGAGAAGGCCGCTGAGGACCGCGGCGGCCACGGCACCTGGGTCGCTGGCATCATCGCTGGCAAGGACCCGGAGGGCCGCTACCTGGGCATCGCGCCGGGGGCTCGCCTCCTCAGCGTCAAGGTCGCCGGGAGCGATGGCTCCGCTCGCGCGAGCGACGTCATCCTGGCGCTCCAGTGGCTGGTCGCCAACAAGGATCGCTACCACGTTCGGGTGATCAACATCTCTCTGAATTCGGCTATTCCAGACAGCTACGTGAGCGACCCGCTGTCGGCGGCGGTGGAGCAGGCCTGGTTCCAGGGCATCGTCGTTGTGGTGTC
>JABAOC010036797.1_pt1 | contig 10253 bp, 12 predicted proteins | sample 7062161 | NCBI WGS metagenome assembly JABAOC01 (sample SAMN14538625, study PRJNA623070) | marine sediment metagenome | biome: marine biome [ENVO:00000428]; feature: marine pelagic biome [ENVO:01000023]; material: deep marine sediment [ENVO:00002113] | place: India: Gulf of Khambhat ...
ATAAAGACATCATTGGCATCAGCACGACCTGGGGTATCATAGCTACCTACTATCTGAGGGGTGCTCCAATCAATGATACCTGAATCACCAGAGAGTTGTACCTCCCCATCATCTATTTGTGTGGTTTGAACATCTGTTTTTACCCCTCCATCAAAATTATCTTTGGTAGACTGTCGCCAATTACGGCCATTGTAATTAGTAAAGTAAGAGGTTAAAACCACATTATTTGTACGATCGGGAGTAAATTCCCAAGTTACTGTAGAGGTTACTTTTTTAGTATCTATGTCTGGAGCTCCTCCACTTTGTGTAATATCCCCAGCTACATCTCTATTAACTGATGAGACATTAATAATTCTTGTAAATTGATTAATGGAATTTTGACTGCCGATAAATTCCCAATAAGTATTAGAGGGATTATCAGTATTAATTTGCACCCCATGATCTCCATTAGTTAAATATTTCCACCCTCTGTTATGTATAGATTTGGCTGCTTCAATTCCCTCAGAAGCTATGGCGACAGCTCTGGTTCGTTCACCGCCTTGACGATTGGAAATAAAAGTATCTAAAATCAAAAACACACTAGAAGAAATGATTAAAGAAAAAATAGCTATAGCAATTAAAATTTCAATCAGGCTTTGACCTGATTGAGAAAATTTAAATATTTTGCCTTTCATTCCATCTCCACTCTTCCTACTTCATTAATATTAATAGTTTTCGAATTATTGTTCACACTAGTTATAGTAATATTTCCAGTATTTAAAGTGGTTCCTTTTAATTTATCAAAAACTATTTCTGTAAGCCCACTAATAGATAAGGTATCAGGAATGTTGAAATCTTCGTCATAGACTACTTCGCGTGTAGCATAAGAATCTCCCTTAAATAAAGTATATTGTCCAGAAGTTAATTTAACCCCAAACTTTGAATCTGCCTGGGAAGCCATAGCTTTTGATTGAGCTCTGCGTAAAGTCTGTACTATTTCTTCTGTGATAGAATCAAGTTGGCTTTCTACCTGAAATGATTGATAAAAAGGAATACTTAAAAAAACCAAAATGCCAATTAACCCAATTGCAACTAAAATTTCTATTAAAGTAAAGCCTACCTTAGAACTTAGGAATTGGGAATTAGAAATTAGTGATTTTTTTCTCATTCTACTTCCTTAAACTTCCTGATAATTTATAAATTGGAGAGATAATAGCAATAGCTACAAGAGCAACAACTAAACCGATTAAAATTAATAATATTGGCTCTAGAATAACTGAAAGGTTTTTGGTAGTATTATCAACTTCTTTTTCATAAAATTTAGCCAGATAAATAAGAGTCTCATCTAACTTTCCTGTTTTTTCACCTACCCCAATCATTCGGGAGACCAATTGGGGGAAGCTATCTGAATGTTTACTTTCTTTTTTTAAAACTTGGGAGATAGGAATGCCTTTTTTCACTTTTTCTGAGACAGAAAGCAATCTTTTCTTATAAACTTCATTACCCAAAGTATTGGCTGTAATGCTTAAAGCCTCAACAACAGGAACTCCACTTTTAAGCAAGGTTCCTAGAATACGATTAAAGCGAGCTAAATTAACATTTTGACTAATTTTACCAATAATAGGAAGAGATAAAATTAATCTGGAGGTAGGCAGTCGGGCAAAATTACTCCTTACAATATACCACAACAGAAAGATAAGAATAATAAATCCCCCAATAATATAGAACCCATAATTTTGAAACAAATTTGATACCCACAGTAAAATTCTAGTAGACAAAGGTAAAGTAACTTTAAAGGTTTGAAAAAGCTTGGTTAACTTAGGTAGGATAAAAATAGCCATTGCACTACCCAAAGCCATTGTAGCTATAAGAATAATCATTGGATAGAGCATTGCTCCCTTGATTTTCTTTTTTAAATCATAGTCCTTTTCCATCTGCAAAGATAGATGGATTAGGGTGTTTTCTAAAGCACCACCTGTTTCTCCTACTTTAACCATATTAACAAAAAACTGGTTAAAGATTTTAGGATATTGAGCAAGACTTTTTGACAAAGGCACCCCACCCCTGCTTTTACATTATGTAAAACTTTGTCTAATACTTTTTTCAGTCTGGAAGAAGTAATTTGATTTTTGATAATTTCCAAAGCTTCAGCAATAGGCAATCCAGCCTTGATCATTATTGAGAGATATTTGGCAAAAAGTACTTTGTCTAAATTAGAAACTCTACCCAATTCTATTTTGGACAAAAATTCTAAATTGCCTTTGGTTTTTTCTTCTATAGAGATTATTAAATAACCTTTATTTTTTAGTTCTGTAATAGCCTTCTCTTTATCATAGGAAGAAATGACCCCTTTTTTAATTTGCCCTTCTTTTGTAGAAATCGTGTAGTTGAACTTCATAAATAATAACTCCTTTGTTTTGCAAAAGAGTGTTAACATAGGTAAGAATTGGCTACTAAACTTGAACTAAATTACACTAAAAATACTCTAAAATTTTGTTAACTTTTTATTGGTGTTCTTTTGTGCGAATTTTCGCGCTTAATTTTGTCTATGACAAAATTCTTTTGCAAAGCAAACATTTTTGCATTTATCTTTTAGTCGCTCTCAATACTTCTTCTAGAGTGGTTATTCCACCTAAAACTTTTTTTATTCCATCATTAAACATACAAGTCATACCCTCTTTTATAGCTTGTTGTTTAACCTGATCATTAGAAGCTTTTTCCATTACTAATTTTTTGATACCTTCATTCATCTCTAAGATTTCAAAAATACCTACTCGACCAGAATAACCAGTTTGATTACAACTTTCACAACCTTTGCCTTGATAAACACGCAACTGTTCGATATCTTTTTTACCTAAGACACTCTCTAGGTCTATCTGTTTTTTCAAACTTTTCAGTTTTTTACCCTCTATTAAATAACTCTCAATACAGCCAGTACAAATTCGACGAACTAGTCTTTGAGCAATAATTAAATTTACTGTCGAAGCTACTAAAAATGGCTCAATTTTCATATCCAGTAGACGAGGCAAAGTTGTTGCTGCATCATTTGTATGAAGAGTAGATAACACCAAATGTCCAGTCATAGCTGAATTTACAGCAATACCAGCTGTTTCTTTATCTCTAATTTCTCCAACCATAATAATATCAGGGTCTTGTCTGACAATCGCCCTAAGCCCTTGAGCAAAAGTTAAATTAGTTTTGGGATTAACTTGAATTTGATTTATACCTTGAACATCATATTCTACTGGATCTTCAATTGTAGAAATATTCACTTCTCTTTTATTTAATATTTTCAAAATAGTATATAAAGTAGTGGTTTTGCCGCAACCAGTGGGGCCAGTGGCTAAAATCATTCCATAAGGTTTTTTAATACTAAGTTTAATTTTTTTCAAATCAACATCACAAAGCCCTAATTCGTCTATAAAAAACAATCGACTTCGCTCGGATAAAAGGCGCATAACCACTTTTTCACCTTCTGTGATAGGAACAATTGAAACTCGAATATCTACTTTTTCATCCCTTATTTTTCTTTTAATTTCACCATCCTGGGCGGCTCTATGTTCATCTGTACGAAGCCTGGCCAAAATTTTAATTCTGGTTACAACTAGATCAAGTATATCTTTAGAAAAAGTGATCACATCATGTAAAAAACCATCAATTCTATAGCGGACTACTACTTTATTTTCCTGAGGTTCAATATGAATATCTGAAGCTCTATTTTGATGAGCATATTCAAAAATAGTATCAATAATTCTGATTATAGGCACATCTTCTGGTCGAGCTCCACGGGCTTTTTCTATGTTCTCTTTTATAATATCTTCAAATTCTTGTTTAAGTTCTTTTTTGTAATATGCCAGGCCTTCTTTAATGCCTATAGGGGTAGCATAATAAGGGATCACTTTGCAACCAGTCTTTTTGGCAATTAAATTAATTATCTCCAGATTCTGGGGATTTGCCATAGCTAGTTTTAAATTATTTCCTTTCTGCTCAAAGGTAATAATTTTTTGACTTTTAGCCACAACTTCCGGAACAATTCTTAAGACTCGCTCATTCACTTTCTTTTTTCTTAAATTAGCAAAAGGAACACCTAAGGCACCGGCAATAATTTGACCCAAGTGTTCATCGGGAATCAGGTTTTTCTCTACTAAAACTTCATCAATAGATTTGTTTTGTTCTTGGGCTGTATTTTGGGCATCATTAAACTGATTTTCGGCTACAAATCCCGGATTCACCAAAAGAGCTTTTAGTTGTTTATTAGAAATATTCATAATTTTTATCCTTCAGTTTCAAATAGATTATATTTTTCTCATCTGCAATGAATGAGCTAAGCTCACTTACGGTTAGCAAACTAAACAAATATCAATTTAAAAATATTTGTTATTTGGTACCTGTTGCATTAGCAATGTGTTCTTTCACCTTTTCTACCACACCCTGTATTGACCAATCGGATTTAATTAAATAGTCCACTGCACCAAGTTCTTTTCCTCGATTAATATCAGAATCTTGACCTAGATTAGAAAGGATGATAATAGGAATATTTTTAAATTCATTATCTTTTTTTATTTCTTCTAACACTTCAAAGCCATTCTTTACAGGCATAATTAAATCAAGTAGAATCAAATCTGGCACTTCTTTCTTTATTTTTTCTATTGCTTCTGATCCGTCTAGGGCAATAATAACTTCAAAACCAGCTCTCAATAAGCCATCTTGATAGGCCCTGGAGAGAAATTTGTCATCCTCTACTAATAAAATTTTGTATTTAGAATTTTGTTTCACTTGCCAGCCCCTTTTCTCCCTTTTTTCTGAGCATTCCTTTTATGGGTATTGTTAGATAGAATATTGTTCCTTTATTTGGTTCGCTTTTAAACCAGATTTTCCCGCCTGTAGCTTCTATAGCCATTTTAGAGATATAAAGTCCCAATCCTGACCCCTCTGTTACTGATTTAATAGCATTATCAGCTCTGAAGAATTTCTCAAAAATTCTTGGTTGGGCTTCTTTAGGAATACCAATACCATTGTCTTTCACACTAATCAAATATTCTTTTTTGTTTCTCTTTTCTAACTTAAGTAGAATATTACCTTTAACAGTGGGAGAATACTGAATAGCATTAACAATTAAATTACGAATAATCTGATATATTAGACTTTGATCAACTGAGATTTTAGGTAATTTTTTCTTAGGGGCTTGAAAAGTAATTTTGCACTTACGATCTTTTACTATAGGCATAATCTCATTAATAATTTTTTGTATTAAATATTCTATTTGAATTAACTTTGGTTCAATTTTTAATTTCCCAGTTTCTATTCGAGAAACATTTAAAAGATCATTAACTAATTCAATCATTCGATGAGTAGATTGAAAAAGATATTCTAAATATTCTTTTTGCCGGGTGTCCAATTTTTTAAATCCTTTACTTGCAATTAATTCTCCAAACAGTTTTATTGCCGTAAGCGGTGTACGCAGCTGGTGTGAAGCTACAGAGACAAAGTCAGTTCTCATTCTTTCTAGTTGTTTAATAGTAGTAACGTCGTGCAAAATTATGGCTCCACCTAAAACTTTTTTTCGATAGTCCCAAATTGGAACAATAAATATCTCAAAAAATCTATCTTTAAGTTGTGTTTTTTTAAAATAAACTTTTTTAGCGAATTTAAGAACTTCATCAATAGCCGCGGACATATCTATTACTATTTTTTTCTTTCCTATCAATTGGGTTGCTCCCTCAAAAGTTCTAATAAAATCAGAAAGTTTTGCTTTTTTCTTTTTTAGTTGGATGATCTTTCTCATCGCTGGATTGCTAGCAATTATTTGTTTGTTTTTATCAAACATTAGAACCCCATTGGTAATACTTTCTATTACCGCACCTAAATCCGAATTTAAGCCGATTTTCTGCTTCCCTTTGGGGCCTTGGCAAAAGGGTATTTTTTCATTTTTCATTTTTATTTCCCTAATTTACTGTCTTTTTATCTTAAAAATTTGAAAATTTTAAAAATTATTGCCATAAATTATAAATATTATGATTATAATATTATATCAAAAAAATCTCCTTTTGTCAAGAATTTATGCAATATGATAAATGTGACTTACCCAGATAGTAAATGGAATGATGATAATAGTAATGAGCTTATTTTTAAAATTTTAAAAATAATATTTTCTAGTCTTTTTTATCTGTTGTTTTGGTGGTAAGATGATGGTAGGGAGATAGCTATGTTATCTATTGGAATAGTAGGTTTGCCTAATGTTGGTAAGTCAACGCTTTTTAATGCTTTGTTAGGTCAAGCTAAAGCAGAAGTTTCCAATTATCCTTTTTGTACTGTTGATCCTAATATAGGTGTTGTTGAAGTTCCTGATGTAAGATTAAAAAAATTAGGGGAGATTATTAAACCAGAAAAAGTAACCCCTGCTGTTATTGAATTTGTAGATTTAGCTGGTTTGGTTCATAATGCTCACAAAGGCGAGGGATTAGGCAATCAATTTTTGGCTAAAATAAGGGAGTGTGATGCTATTGTCCATATTGTTCGGGTTTTTGAAGATTCTAATATTACTCATGTTTCAGGAAAAATCAATCCTCAGGAAGATATTAAAACTGTAAATTATGAATTAATTTTGAAAGATTTGGAGACAATAAGTAAAAGAAAAGAAAAAGTAAAAGGAGAAGCGAAATCAGGAAGCAAACAAACAAAACAGGAATTGCAAGTCTTAGAGAAGATTGAAAAGTCTTTAGAGGAAGAGGTACCAGTTTCTTCTTTAGAGTTTTCCAAAGAGGAATTGCCTATTGTAAAAGAATTAAATTTACTTACTTCTAAACCAGTTTTATATATAGCCAATATTTCAGAGAAAGAATTAGAGAATATAGATTTAAATAGACTCAAAACTCAGACTCAAATCTCTAATCTTATCCCCATTTGTGCTAAATTAGAATCTGATTTAGTAGAACTTTCAGAGCAAGAAGCAAAAGAATATTTAGAAAGTTTGGGACTAAAAGAAAGTGGAACTTTTAGATTGATTAAAGAAGGATATAAACTTTTGAATTTAATTACTTTTTATACAATAACAGGTGGCAAGGAAGTCCGAGCCTGGCCAATTATCTCTGGAACTGTAGCACCAAAAGCTGCTGGTTGTGTGCATACTGATTTTGAAAAAGGATTTATTGCAGCCGATGTTATTCATTTTGATGATTTAATCAAAACAGGGGATTGGCATCAGGCAAAAGAAAAAGGACTTCTAAGAACTGAAGGGAAAGATTATATAGTATGTGATGGTGATGTGATCGAATTTAAATTTAATACTTGACATTTAAATAAAATTTTGATATTGTGTAATCTCCGCAACTTAACAAAAACTTCTATTTTAGGAATAATAAAAATATTTCAGATTAGAGTTGGAGGTGGAAAAGATGCCCTCGGAGATTTGTAAAATAGATTTGTTTATTAATGATAAACAGTTATCAATTTTAGCAAAGATTTTATATGAAAAGGGTGAAAATAGAAAAGGCGGAAAATTATTTTTAATTACAGGTTTTGAATTAGTGGCAATACCTGCTTCACTTTTGCATGAGATGAATGAAAATTTACAAAGAGAAATATAAGATGATTTGATTTACAACTTTGCCAATATACTTTCCCAAGAAGGTTATAAAGTATTAGCCCCTATCAAATTATATAAATCATGTCCTTTTTTTGTAATTTTAAATTGAGAAATTGGAGGTGTAGAAGATGGCTTGGTATTGGATTTTATGTTTAGTAATAGTTAGTTTGGTAGTTTTTTTAGGTACTATTTGGTTGGCGATTGGTTTTTTTAGCTATGTAGTATTTGATTTCTGGCTCTCTGGGGAGAGTTTCTTTAACTACTTTGTTAGTTATTTCAAGAAATATTCTTTAGATAATTGGCACACATTGTTTTGGATGACTCTGTTGGGTTTAATTACCTTGATTATGCTTGATGATTTAAGGAAAGATATTCTATTAAAAGAAGAATCAGTTGTTTTGAAAAATGCGGAGCTTTATCAATACTTGATTTTTCATAAAAACTGAAAAATGGAGGTGTAGATGATGGCCTGGTATTGGTGGATTTTAATAGCACTTTGGATTCCTGTGGGTTTTGTTATCTTTTGGGGTAGTTCAGCTGTTGACTATCCATCTTTTGGTGACTATATGTTAAGAAAACAGGAAGAGAGTCCCAATTTTTATGGTTTTTGGTTTCCTATTTTAACAATTGCCTCAGGATTTCTAGCTCCAATTTGGATAGGATGCGAAGTTTATAAATTTCGGAAGCAGAGCAAAAGAATACTTAAAGAGATTATAAAAGGCACTAAAAATGACCCAGACTCTAAGATAACACGGCAAAAAAATATAGCAGTTATAGAGAAAAAAGAATAGTATCAATTAAACTGAATAAATTTTTTAGCCCTCGGTGGTAGATTTTTTCTACAAACCACTTGAGGGTTTTTTCTTTTTGTCTAAATTTACTTTTTTATTTTTGTTTTATATATTTCATTGATTTTTTAATAAGTTAAAAATCACAAAACTAAGCTATCGCATATTTTTGTGATCTGTATTGTATTATGCTATTGGATTATTATTATAATTTATAATTTTCCAATAATTTTAGTGTGGGTTTATGAAAATTAAAGTTTTAGGAACTTCAGCAACTTGGCCATTACCTAGATTGGGCAAAAAATGTCATTGTTCTATTTGTAAATCAAAGGATCCTAAAGACAGGAGACTTAGATCAGCAATCTTATTAGCGACAGGCAACAAACAACAAGCGATAAGTATATTAATTGATTGTGGGCCAGATATTGTAAAGCAAATAAGAAGAGAAAAGATTAAAAAAATTGATGCTGTTTTGATTACTCATGGGCATTCTGATCATATCTCAGGATTAAAAAGAGCTGACTTTAAAAAATTACATTCTGAAGGATTTATCCCTGTTTATGCAAACCTAAAAACCCATCAGAAAATAGATAAAAATTTTTCTCAAAAATTAGAATATCAAAGGAAAATAATTTATCCTTATAAAAAATTTAAAATTGGAGAATTTACTTTTTTACCTTTGAAAGTTACTCATTCAAAAGAATTTCCAACCTTAGCGTTTAAGATAATCTCAAGTCTCTCCACCAAAGATAGATCCACCTCTGGCGGGGAGTCTCGATTCTCAAGTCTGATATACATGCCTGATTATAAAAATGTTCCTACAAAATCTAGAAAACAGATTTTAGGTTGTGATGTTTTAATTCTAGGAGGAGCGATATTAACCAGAAATATTCCTTGGCATAATCCTATAGATTATGGAATTAAATTAGCTTGTGAACTTAAAGCTAAAAAAATTTATTTTACTCATATTGGACACATTAGGAAACCTCATAAGCAATTAGTTGGATATGTTAAAAAGAAAGGGGGAGAAAATTTTAATGTTGCCTATGATAGGCAGCAAATTAGTGTCTAGGGGCTGGAGATAATGATTAGTGGGTGTGGGGGCAGATACATCTTAAATAGATATAAGAATATATATAATGTATTAGACCAGGATAGTTTTTTGACAAGATAGATTTTTTACTATATACTAAGATTGTTAGATAGTAATCCTTTTTGCTTTCGCTACAACGAAAGTCTGAAGTCCAGAAAAAGGAGATTTTTAATATGCAAAATCGCTAAATTATTGTAAGTTTTTGCGTTTGCAAAGGAGGTTACCTATGCAGAATTATGAATTAATGTACATTATTTCAGGTAATATTCCAGATAAAGAAACTCAACCAGTAAGAGAGAAAGTAAATAAATTGATTCAAAAAAACAAAGGTGCAGTAAAAAAAGAAAATATTTTAGGCAGAAGACAACTAGCATATCTTATTAAAAAACAAAGATATGGATTTTATGTAGTAATTAATTTTAATTTACAACCTGAGGATGTATATAAATTAGAATCAGATATAAAGTTAGTTGAAGAGGTAATTCGTTATCTGATTACACTAGCTGAAGTATCTGCTTTTAAAAAGAAAAAAGAAATTGTTAAAAAACCAAAGAAAAAAATTAAAATAAAAAAAGAAGTTAAAAAGAAACCAAAGATCAAAGAAGAAAAACCAGAGGAAACAGTAATAAAAAAGGTTAAAGAAAAGCCAAAAAAAGAAGAAAAATTAGAAGAAAAGAAGAGAATGAAGGAATTAGACAAGAAATTGGAAGAAATTTTACACAAAGATGAGGAATCTAATAAATAAAATTATTTTTAAAATAATATAAATATCTAATTAAGAGAAAATAGACTCATTCCCGGTTGCCTG
>JABAOC010003116.1_pt2 | contig 10252 bp, 9 predicted proteins | sample 7062161 | NCBI WGS metagenome assembly JABAOC01 (sample SAMN14538625, study PRJNA623070) | marine sediment metagenome | biome: marine biome [ENVO:00000428]; feature: marine pelagic biome [ENVO:01000023]; material: deep marine sediment [ENVO:00002113] | place: India: Gulf of Khambhat ...
CGCTTCGTTCAGGATGACACACGGGGCGCAAGAGTTATTCATAACCCGTGTGAGTCTGTACTTATGGACGTATGAGGGAATGGGGGTCGCAAGGCAGCTTTGCGAAAGGGTGTTGCCATAAGAACCTGGCTTGCCGCGGCTGTTGTGCTGGTATGGCCGGTGGTCGTCTTGTCCGCCGCCGGGAATCCCACGCAAAGGCGCTTCGTGCCGGATGAGATTATCGTCAAATTCCGGACGCCTGTCCTGGACGCGGATGGTGGCACAAACGGCTCGTCAGTTGGCGCCAAGCCCAGCCTTTCGCGAGATTTACGGAATCCGCGCAGGTGGTACCGTGTGCGGGAGATGATGCCTCTGTTGAAGGAGTGCGAACGTCACAAGACCGAGGTTCAGACGAACCGGGCACAGGACCAGTCACGTCTGGCGAGAATGCAGAAGCTTTTGCTGCGGCGACAACGCGCGACAGCAGGCACAACGGCCCCGGATTTGGGCAGAGCCTATCGTATCCGGCTGGACCTTGGGGCGGACCAGAGCTTGGAGGAGGCCCTCGCTGCGTACAGAAGCCGGCCTGATGTTGAATACGCCGAACTGAATCCGGTGATTTCAATCTGTGCCTTGCCGGATGATCCGCTCTATGCTGAGCAATGGGCCCTGGGCAAGATTCAGGCTCCCGATGCCTGGGATACCTGCCGGGGCGCGGGGGAGATCGTTGTGGCGGTGATTGATACGGGCGTGGATAGCAACCATCGCGACCTGCAGGGCAACATGTGGATCAACGAAGCGGAGTTGAATGGCGTCGCTGACGTGGATGACGATAGGAATGGTTATGTCGATGATGTCTATGGTTACAATTTTGCCCATGGCGACAACGACCCGGCGGATGACCACGGCCACGGCACGCACTGTGCCGGTACGATAGCGGCGGTGGGCAACAACGGTCTGGATATTGCAGGTGTCTGCTGGACGGCCCGGATCATGGCGCTGAAGGTACTGGGGGCTACCGGCGACGGCAATGCCGCCGATGCGGTGCCGGCGATATACTATGCGGTGGCCAACGGGGCCGATGTCATCTCCGGCAGTTGGGGCAGTGAAGAAGACTCGAGCGTGCTCGGGGAAGCCATCGCACACGCACACCGCGAAGGCGTGATGGTGGTGGCGGCGGCGGGGAACAAGGGCTCGACCAAGCCGTACTACCCGGCCGCCTATCCCGAAGTGATCTCCGTGACCGCAACGGAGGCAAACGATCGCCGTTGGTACCTGTCGAATTTCGGTGATTGGGTGGACATGGCCGCACCGGGACGCCAGGTGTTATCGCTGCGCGCGACGGGGACCTCCTCGGGTGTCGCCCGCGATGAGTTCACCGGCCGACTGTCTGGGACCTCGATGGCGGCGCCGCAGGTATCCGGGGCCTGCGCGCTGCTGTTGTCTGCAAACCCGTTGCTCACCTGCGATGAGTTGCAGGAGATGCTGACGACAACCGGTGATCCCATCGAGTCAGGGATTTGTGCCTCGAACGGCCGGCTGAACGTGTACAAGGCGTTGCGTGCGGCGATTCCGGCCGAGGGAATGATTCGTTTCGATCGGTCGCATTATCCGGAACACGCCGATATCGAGGTGCTCCTGGCGGACTGGGATCTCAGGGGCGCGGGGCAGCAACTTGTGCGGTTGGAGAGCGCGGACGGCGACAGTGAGGCGATGATACTGACCGAAACCGAGGTCTCTTTGGGCGTCTTCAGGGGTGTGATGGCCAGCGCACCATGCGGTGGCAAATCGGGCGACGGCATCCTTCAGGCGCCAAGCGGGGCGGGCATCTACGCCTGCTACCTGGATGGTGGCGACAGTATGGTGCAGGGCGGACAGTGGCGGCAGGCGAGTGCCATTGCCGATTATGAGCCGCCGGTGGTCCGCGAGGTTCGGATCGACCGGCAACGTCTCGCGCTGGCAATCGAACTGACGACCAACGAGCCGACCCGCGTGGAGATTTGCTACGGCAGAACCTTCGGCGGCCCATATGACCTGGTCGAGAGGGATTCGGAACTGGGCGAGCGACACACGGTCACGTTGCGTGGTCTGGAACCACGGAGGCAGTATTGGTTCGTCGCCAACATCTCCGATGCGGCCGGCAACAAGACGCTCGCAGACAACGGCGGACAAGGTTACTCATCAGCAGGGGGTGCATTCGTCAGGGGCGGCGATCTCGACCCGGAGTCGTTGTCTGTCGAATCGGAAGAACACGATGTCAGATAGCGGCTGATCGCAAACCGGATGCGAGGTTGCCGGGAAAACAGAGTGCAAATCCGGTCCGGGGTGGTTAAGATAATGGGTGTGGCTCCCGGGTCGGGATTGTCCACGGTGGATTGGCAGGTTGGGCAGGGAGGCCGAGCGTGAGCAGCGTTTCCTTTTTCTTTGCCGGCGGGGGGACGGGCGGGCACATCTATCCGCTGTTAGCTGTCGCCGAGCAGGTTCTGGCCCGGCAGCCGGACGCATGCATTCACTTCTTTCACAGCATGCGTGCCGTTGATAATCGCGTCCTCGATCAAACCAGCTTCGGGCGCACGCCGCTGCCCGCGACTGGATTATCATTCCGTCCCGCGAAATTCCTTCGTTTCGCCATGACCTTCCGGGAGAGCTGCCGACTGGCGACGAAGGTGATGGCCGACAGCACCAATCCGGTCGTGGTAGGGGCGGGAGGATTCATCGCGGCTCCGGCCTGTCGGGCGGGATACAAGTTGGGCGTCCCGGTGGCGCTGGTGAACGTGGACCTGCTGCCCGGTCGGGCCAACCGGCTCTGTGCCCGCTGGGCGAATGAGATCTTCGTGCAATTCGAAGAGAGCAAAAGCCACTTCGGGCGCAGCCGGGCAGTCATCAATCCCGTCGGCTGCCCCTTGCGCAGCGGCTTCGCCCACCCCGACCCGGACCGGGCAATCGAGGACCTCGGCCTGGACGCGGACAAGAACGTCCTGCTGATTACCGGCGCCTCGAGTGGCTCGGCCCGCATCAATGAGGCGGTCTGCCGGCTGTTGCCGCAGTTGGAGGGATTCGCCGACCAGTGGCAGATCGTGCATCTGACGGGCTTGGACAATTATCAGACGGTCCTGGATGAGTATCGCGCCGTTCGCATCCCTCACAAAGTGCTGGACTACTATGACCGTATGCCGGACCTCTTCGCCGCGACGGATTTGGTGGTCGGGCGCAGCGGGGCGGTAAGCGTGGCCGAATACGCCGTGGCCGGTGTCCCGAGCATCTGCGTGCCTTACCCGCACCACAAAGACATGCACCAGTACCTCAATGCCGGCAAGCTGGTCGAGGTAGGTGCCGCCGTCATCGTCGACGACGTTCCAGACCTGGAAGATCGGGCCGGTTGGCTCCTGGAAGAGCTTCAGGAACTGATGCCCGACGAGGAGAAACGCCGCGAGATGTCCGAAGCCTGCCGGCAGGTGGCCCGTCCCAACGCCGCCGCCGAAATCGCAGACCGCCTGCTCGAGATGGGTGGATAGAATCGGATGGCTCGACGGGCGTTGGCTCGTAGTGACGCCGTAAGGCGTTCAGTAGCATGGGCATCTTGCCCATGAGTCAAAGGGCCATCTTGGCCCTGTCTTCACGGGCGAAAGGCTTGTGCTGCTATGCCCTGCCGGGCACTCGGCAACCAAGCCTGACTTGACTTCACTGTGAGAACGAGCGAGAATGGAACAAACGCACGATTGTCGAGGATGCACGCGTTGTGCAGCCCTTACAGGAAGAAGGAGTGACTATGAATTGGGCAAGTGCTAAGGTTTGCGCGTTGGCAACGGTGATGGTCGTTTGCCTGGCGGCGGGGTTGATGGGGGCCGAGAAGGCACAGACGCCCTGGGTCGTATATGAGGGCGGGGCCGGGCCGGGACAGGGTAGGCATATTGTCTTTGTCACCGGCGACGAGGAGTATCGCTCGGAGGAGTCGATGCCGATGCTCGCCAAAATCCTGGCGGCCCATCACGGGTTCAAGTGCACCGTGCTGTTCGCGATCAACAAGGACAGCGGCGCGATCGATCCGTTGACGCTCGACAATATTCCGGGCCTGGAAGCCCTGGACACGGCGGACCTGATGGTGATGTTCGTGCGGTTCCGCGAGCTGCCGGACGAGCAGATGAAGCACATCATGGACTACACGAACTCCGGCCGGCCCATCGTCGCGCTGCGGACGGCCACGCACCCGTTCTTCTACAGGAGCCGCAAAGACAGCCCTTATGCGAAGTGGAGCTGGAACAATAAGGACAGCCAGTTCAAGGGCGGCTACGGCCGGCAGGTGTTCGGGGAGACCTGGATCAGCCACTACGGCAACCACCAGAAAGAGAGCACCCGCGGCCTCATCGCCCCGGGCATGGAGGGCCATCCGATTGTCCGGGGCGTCGGCGAGATCTGGGGCCCGTCGGACGTTTACAGCCTGACGACCCTGCACGGCGACTGCAAACCGGTCATTATGGGCTACGTCCTGACCGGCATGAAACCCGATGACAAGGTCAACGAAAACAAGAAGCCCCTGCCGGTCGCCTGGATCAAGGGCTATACCGGCGAATCGGGCAAGACCGCGCGCATCTTCACGACGACGATGGGCCACGCCGGCGACTTTATGGATGAGGACTTCCGCCGCTTGATGGTCAACGCCTGCTACTGGGGTCTCGGTATGGAAGACAAAATCCCGGCCCAGGGCGACGTGACGATCATCGGCGCGTACAACCCGAACAACATCGGCTTCGGCGGCTTCAAGAAGGGCCTCAAGCCCGCCGACCACAAATTGAACTGAACGCCGACTCAGACAGACGAATAGCGCGACCGGGCCGGTGGCATTGTCATGCTGAACGGAACAGCGTGAAGTGAAGCATCCGGCCTGCGAATGCCAGTGCTTCTGGGGCGCGGCATACTGCCGAAATGAGGTGAAATATGATCGAACTGTTCGCTGTCGTGGTCACCTTCATAGTCGGCTTGGCCGGAACGGTGCAGGCTCAGCCGGTGGGACCGGCCTTCTACGACGATTTGTCGCTGCTGCCGAATATCTACCCGAACGTCCAATCTCACTACCTGTCCAGCTACGACCGCACGGGCGGCAACGACGACGGGTTCCGGGGCACCTATTCACAACTCTACGTCGATGAAAAGGGCGAGCACGTCATTTTCGATGCCAACGGGCCCGGCTGCGTCTACAACCTGTGGTTTACCGGCGACTATCAGAAGCTGCACTGGGGCAAAATCCGCCTCTACTTCGACGGCGAGAAGAACGCGCGGTTCGAGTGCGAAGCCGAGGAGCTTTTCAGCGGGCAACGTCCGCCCTTTGTTCATCCGCTCGTGACCGACGCCTTCGCCTCCAGCGGGGGCTATAGCTGCTCGGCCCCGCTGCCGTTTGCGAACCGGCTCAAGATCACGACGGAGAAAACCGCGGGCTTTTATAACGTCTATTACCAGCTCTATGAGGATGTATCCGTCGAGTCCTGGACGCCGCAGCAGGATTACTCGAAGCTCATCAACCTCTTCGAGCGTTGCGGCAGCGACCCCAAGCCGGCGGATGAGAGGACCAACGTGGTGCGCAAGAGCATTTCGCTCGCGGCCGCCGGCCGTGGCAAGTCGCCGGAAGTCGAGCTGCTGTCATTCGACCATGGAGGCGTGATTCAGCACATCAAGGTCAACCCGCTCTTTGCGCCGGATGCGTACTGTCTCAANNGCCCATCGGCCCGTTCTTCGGCTCCGGCCTCGGCGAGGCGGACGTTAGAAGTCTGTTCGTCGGCATGTCCAGTTCCGGCGTGTACTACTGCTATCTTCCCATGCCGTTTCGCAAAGCGGTTCGTATCGTTCTCCAGAACCGAAGTTACCAGTCGGGCGGAGAATTCCTGGTCGAGATCGGCTACACGGACAAATATCCCCAGGCCCGGCCGCCGGGCCGAACCGGATACCTCGGCGCCAAATACAATCAGGCGTGGCCCATTGTCGAGCGCGAGGATTACGTCCTGTTCGACGGCAAGGGCACGGGCGCCGTCATCGGGCAGGTCATGACCGTCGAGCCGGTGATGCCGGACCGCAAGCGCTGGTGGGAGGGCGACATGCGCATCTTCATCGACGGCGAGGAGAAGCCGCGTTTCCACGGCACCGGTCACGAAGACGAATACCAGGGCGGCTGGTCCACGTTCTGGCTGATGAATCCTTACTCACTGCCTCTGTTCGGCGAGCCCAAGACGAAGGATCTGATCGACGTCTTCGGCCAGATCAACGGCTCGACCACGGTCTACCGTTTCTGGCCCGGCAAAATCCACTTTGCCAGGTCCATCCGCATCTCCACCGAGCACGGCCACAACAACGACACCCCCGCCAACTACAGCTCGCTGGTCTACTACTATTTCCTCCCCGAATAACCCCGCACGTCAACTCGCCATTCGCATGGCTTCTTGCGCCTCCGCCGGCAATTCAACGAGGACGAAATAGGACGCCGGATACAGGTAATCCTCGCCGGACTCGTCTACCACTCGGAAATACCCCTCCTTCTCCGCGTCCTCATCCGGAATCACCACGTAAATCTTGCGCTTCTCCAGATCCTCGCTGTCCTTGTTCTCGACGCACAACGCGAATCGGCTGTTGGGACGTGGCTCTTTCATGGCTCAATATAGGAATTGTTTTATCTTTATTTTTCATTGGCCGACGACATGGACCACTTTGATTGTACCCTCCGGGCAGACTGGCCTCAACATTCTTTCGCCATCTGTCCCACGCACGATGCTTCAGACATGACGCTCTACGCGCCGGGATCTCTGCCCGGATGAGAATTCCGGCCGTGTGGCCCGGAGTTTGTCGCATTGGAGCCACCGGCGGGAAGGTGTGCGATGCACACCAGCGACCACGCCGGACTCGACCGTGTACCACGCTGGCGGCCATAAAGCGGCAAACTCCCCTAACACGGCCATTCCGGCCGTGCTCGCCTGTGCTGGGATTCCTTCGGCTACCTGCGATTGCCGATGGTGTTTGACCGTCTTGCCGTGTTCGTTAAATGCGTAGATCCAGCGCGGCATCCCTTAGCCTGTATCTCTAGGTGGTGATGAGAAAAACGCGGAAATTATGCCGAGAAGAACGTTTTTTTCCCTTGCATCTTGAGATAAATAGAGCGTCGCCGGAATTGCCCGTCAGCATGTAGGGCGGGTTCTCAACCCGCGCGTTCGCTATTCTCGTATTCTGGATTCTATGTAATTCCTAACCCAAACGTATTTCTCCAGAATCTTCGGCTCGCCGTTATATATTCCGATCATCTCATCCACGAATTGTTTCATCCCGCGAATTGGCTCGGATACGTTTTGTGATCCACCCAATGATTCGAGCATTCTCGGATTGAGATAATCGATAGCGAAGGGTCCGTCTTTGTCTTTCATTACTGAGTCCAAACATAGGTCTCTTAATGCAAGAGCCACCCGCATTTCGACATCGGTGGAGTATGACCGTCCGTCAAAAGAGGAAAGCCAGTCAACTAGAGAGTCACTCAACACGACCCTTGGATATATCGCCACCTCGCTTTCGAGGCGATATGCCTCAGCGACTACTGGTCCATAAATATCTCCCTCTTCTGTGCTCCATCCGGCTCCAATTGCGATTCCCGATCTGAACGGAAAACCTTGATCAAGCCCGTACAGCATCATCGACGCGCAGGAACGAAAGATGCTTGAGACCGTATTCACTGGAAAATGGCCTTCCTCTATCAATGGGCAAAAGAGAGCCAATCCGTCAGAGAATCTTTGAGTTCTGATGTGTGCTTTACGGAACCTCTGGATCGTCTCAGCCACATCTGATTCGATCCCCTGGATTTCAATCCGATGCTGCTCATTGAGAGAATTCGCATGCAACAGAAAATTACGTTGGAGGAATGTAACGGCCTGTACTGATCGAAGAATGCGTTCTCTAAACTCCTTCCTCCCTCTTTCATCTGACTTCGCAGGCATAAAGAGTAGCCCCTCCATTTGAGCCCTCTGTCCAAGAACGTCAATGAAGGCGACGATTTAGTTCTGTACGCTTATCTCCATTCGGTATCCTCAACAATAATTATCTCGTCTGTGTAAGACAAGAGGCACATACTGTTGCTTTCTGCCCACCGAGGAGTCATCAGGGACGGACGCCGTTGGGCTTCTTGCGCCTTGTTTTGGCGGTGTCGGATACGAGCCGCTCGCGATCTCGTCTTTCCTGCTCTTGAAATCGATCCAGGAGGGTGTCGAGGTCTTCGTGGCAGGCCTCGAAGATCTTCTGCCGTGCGGACGCACTTCCTCAACAAGGGGGTCCTCCCTCATGATTCTAATCCTCCAACTATGCCAATAATCGGTTAGTATCCGATGGCGCAGCCGTCTTTGCGGGGGTCGGAGCCGCCGAAGTAGCGCAGGGGGTCGTCCTGGCGCCAGATGCCCTGGTAGCCGCCGAAGGCGCCGAGGGTCGGGCGGACTTTGTGGCCCAGGTAGGCGAGTTTGAGCTTGGCCTCTTCACTGATACCTCGTTCGAAGCCGACGGTGCCGCAGCCGACCATTTTGAAGCCGGTGGGTGTAGAACTCTCCGTGTGCTCGACGCGGGGCTGCTCGCCGGCCTGTTGGGGGGACATGCCGAAGTCGAGGAGGTTCATCAGGACCTGCACGTGCCCCTGGGGCTGGAAGTCGCCGCCCATAACGCCGAAGGAGAAGACGGGCCGGCCGGCCTTCGTGACGAAGGCGGGAATGATCGTGTGGAAGGGGCGTTTGTGCGGTTCGAGCTTGTTGAGGTGGTTCGGGTCAAGGGCGAAGAGTTGGCCGCGATTCTGAAGGCAGAAGCCCAGCCCGTCCGGGACGTAGCCGGAGCCCCAGCCGTGAAAGATGCTCTGAATGAACGACACCATGTTGCCCTCCTCGTCGGCGGCGGTCAGGTAGACCGTGTCGGACGAGCCTTTGAGCCGGCCGCACCGGACCTGCTGTGCGGCGCGCCTGGGATCGATCAGCTTGACCCGCTCGGCGGCGTAGTCCTTCGAGATCAACTGCTGCAGCGGCACCCTGGCGAAATCCATATCCGCGTAGTACACCGCGCGGTCCTCGAAGGCGAGCTTCTTGGCCTCGATGAACAGGTGCAGGTGCTCCGCGGAGTTGGGCTGCATTGAGCCGATGTCGAAGTGTTCGAGCAGATTGAGCATCTGCAGGGCCGCGATGCCCTGGCCGTTCGGCGGAATCTCCCAGACATCATAGCCCCGGTAGCTTGTGCTGACCGGCTCGACCCAATCGGCCTTGTGGTCGCGGAAGTCCCGCGCGGAGAATCGCCCGCCCTGGGCCTGCGAGAATTTTACCATCCGGTCGGCGGGCTCGCCCTGGTAGAACGCCACGGGGGTTTCGCGCGAGAGGGTCTCGTACACGCCGGCCAGCGCGGGGTTGCGAAAGATGGTCCCGTAGTACATGGGCTTGCCGTCAGGCAGGTAAGTGCTGCGCAGTCCCGGCGTGTCGAGCGAGCCGAACGACCACGAGCGCGCGATGATCGGCGAGACGGGGAAGCCCGCGCGGGCGTGCTGAATGGCCGGCCCCAGGAGCCTGGAGAAGCTCAATTTGCCGAATCTCTCGTGCAGGGCGGCCCAGCCGCTGACGCAGCCCGGCACGCTCCACGCGAGCGGATGATAGGTCGGGATCTCCTTCAAGCCCAGGTCCCGCGCCTGTTGCAGGCTCCAGTCGTAAGGGGAGCGGCCGCTGGCGTTGAGGCCGAAGAGCCGGCGGTCCTTCTCACTCCAGACGATGGCGAACAGGTCCCCGCCGATTCCGCATGACATCGGCTCGACAAGGCCCAGCATCGCATTGGCGGCGATGGCCGCATCGATCGCGCTGCCGCCGGCCTGGAGAGCATCCGCGCCCGCCATGCTCGCCAGCGGCTGGCTGGTGCAGACCATGCCGCGCTGAGCGACCACGGTGGAGCGATTCTGATTCCTCTGGGCGAGCAGCCCGCGCCGCAGCGGTGTGTTCGATACTTCGTCCGCGGCGGCACACTGGCGCACGAGCGATGTACCGGCGACGAGGGTTGACGAGCCGAGGCCGCCGAGAAACTTCAAGAAGGTGCGTCGTTCCATAGGTCACTCCGTAGCCGGTTGGGAGGTTGTGTTCGGTGGCGGCGGCGCGGCTTGTTGGGTCGGCATGCACGGGGGCGGGGACGCATGGATTGACCCCGGCTTCTGCGGGTAGTCCACCGCGAACTTGGCGCGGACCCTTTCGAGCATCTCCGCCTTCCTCTCGACGCGCCAGACGAGCAGCGTCAGCGGCGG
>JABAOC010023668.1_pt1 | contig 10246 bp, 10 predicted proteins | sample 7062161 | NCBI WGS metagenome assembly JABAOC01 (sample SAMN14538625, study PRJNA623070) | marine sediment metagenome | biome: marine biome [ENVO:00000428]; feature: marine pelagic biome [ENVO:01000023]; material: deep marine sediment [ENVO:00002113] | place: India: Gulf of Khambhat ...
AAAATTACTAACCCCCTATCGTCATTAAGGTAAAAGGTCTTGCTTTATACTTCCCTTATTGATATACGTCTTTATGGGTTTTTGAAATGATGAAGGGCGACTTGAGTTTACTCTATCACATCAAGAAGCTTTCCATCGAGAAGTTCACCTCGGCCGCGCTTTCCCTATTATCCAATACATCGGATGAACAGCTCATTNNATTCGATGGATACGGGAATCGTTCAGGCAAAGACATCCCAGTTTGGGGGTGGCCCGAAGGATTTTAAGGGAGTCCAATTCAGTTCAGCGAAAAAAGATTGTCAACTTCCTCGTAAACCAATTCTTGGAGGGAACGAATCGAAGGAAGGACTTCGAATCCCGAACCGCCTACTACCCGCCCCGGGCGATGCTCATCAGTCCCACCATGAGATGCAATCTCGACTGTTACGGGTGTTACGCGGGGGACTATTCCCACGATGAATTGGAGCCAGAGATCGTCCATCGAGCCCTTTCTGAAGCAAAAGAGATGGGAATCAGTCTGGTTGTGGTCCTCGGAGGGGAACCCTTTTTGAGGGAGGATCTCGTCGAGGTATACGAGGCCCACCGCGACATGGCATTTCAGGTATTCACCCACGGTGGTTTCTTAGACGAGGAAATGGTGGAAAAGATCGCTCGGTTAGGCAACGTCATGCCCGCCATCAGCCTGGAGGGGTTCAGGGATGAAACCGACAAGAGAAGGGGAAAGGGACACTTCGATAAAGTTATGAAAGGAATGGATTTGCTGAGGGAAGCCAAAGTCCTCTTTGCATGCTCCCTTACCCAGACCAGTGAGAATACCCAGGTCCTGACGAGCGAACGTTTCATCGACTTCTTGATCGCAAAGGGATGCATCTTAGTGTGGTACTTCATGTGTGTCCCAATCGGTAAGAATCCCGATATGGAGTTGCTCCCCACCCCCGAGCAGAGAAATCTGGTAAGGGAAAAGCTCAGGACCTTCCGTGCTGCCAAACCCATTCTGTTCGTTGACTTTTGGAATGATGGCCACCTAACCAATGGCTGCATGGCCGGGGGGCGTATGTATTTCCACATCAATGCTAGAGGAGATGTCGAACCGTGCGTGTTCTGTCACTTCGCATCGGATAATATTAGGGAGACTACGCTCCTAAAAGCCCTCAACTCACCGCTGTTCAAGAAGATCCGATCCTTGCAACCCTATTCGAAAAACCTTTTGAGGCCGTGTATGCTCATCGATGAACCCTGGGTTGGTCGGGAGATGGCATTACGGTATGCCAGTTATTTTACCCATCCAGGAGCTGAAACCCTTTTTACCGATTTGAGCGGTCAAATTGACCGTTATGCCGAGCATTACAGGGAAATCGCCGATGGGATATGGGAAGAACTCACCTCATCGGCAAAAAAGTCTATTGCCAGACGCGCTTAGGCCGTCCTAGCCAAAAGTATGATGAAGGGTTACCTGGGAATTGACGTAGGTTCGGTGAGCACGAACCTGGCAGTAATCGATGAAGAGGGAAATGTGCTCTGCCATCGGTATCTGCTCACCCGTGGCCAACCCATCCGGTCTGTACAGGATGGGTTGAGGGAGATATCGATCTTCCTCCCCGAGGGAATGGAAATTCAGGGAGCTGGTACAACAGGAAGTGCACGGCAACTCGCGGGGGTAATGGTTGGGGCCGAGGTGGTCAAGAATGAGATTACTGCCCACGCCGTTGGGGCAACCCATTTCTTCCCCGACGCCAGGACCGTTCTCGAAATAGGTGGACAGGACTCCAAGATTATTATCATCAGGGATGGATTGGTCGTGGATTTCGCTATGAACACGGTCTGTGCGGCGGGAACCGGCTCATTCCTGGATCAGCAAGCCCTGCGGCTCGGGATTTCCATTGATCAATTTGGCCGGTATGCCCTCCGATCCAGATCCCCTGCCCGGATCGCGGGACGATGTACGGTTTTCGCGGAATCGGATATGGTTCATAAACAACAGATGGGATGCAACCTGGAGGACATCATTGCCGGGCTATGCCAGGCTCTGGTCCGGAACTACCTCAATAACATGGCCAAGGGAAAGGAAATCTTAGACCCCGTCATCTTTCAGGGGGGCGTTGCGGCCAATGAGGGAATCCGCTCGGCATTTGAGGGAGAACTGGGCAAGAACATTCACGTGCCAAGGTTCTTCAACGTAATGGGAGCAATCGGCGCCGCCTTCTTGGCCCAGGAAGGGATGGATGGTGGCGGGGAAAACCATTTTAAGGGCTTTGAGGTGATTAACCTCCATTGCGAGACCAGAAGCCTCGAATGCAAAGAATGCGAGAATGGATGTGAGATAGTGGAGTTCTCCATAGGCGACGAAGTTACCGCCTATTGGGGTGATCGATGCGGGAAGTGGGAAGACAGTCTTTAAAGGCAGAACACCCCCATGAAAATCACNNCAGATGGATATCTTCATCAATGCCCTCTGTAGGAAAATCGGCCCCGATTTCGTCATCCCGCCCAAAACTAGCCCTCGGACACTAGACCTTGGAATAAAGTACTCCCCCGAATCCACATGCCTACCCTTTAAATTCATCCTTGGCAATTTTATCGAAGCGCTGGAAAAAGGCGCGGATACCATCTGTATGATAAGCGACCACGGTCCCTGCCGAGTGGGAATGTACGATATCGTGATGCAGAACATCCTGAGGGAAATGGGCTATCGATTTGATTGGATCACGCTGGACAATAACCAGATCCTGAGGAGCTATCTATTGAAATTCGATAAGGAACGCAGAAACAGGGGAGTTTCCCTGACGGACGCCCTTCGAGCTCTACACTTCAGCTGGAAAAAGATGAAAGTTTGCGAGGAGATGGAGAGATGGGCGCAAAAGGTGAGGCCCTATGAAATCAACAGGGGGGAAACCACAAGGGTATATTCGGAATGCCTGAGACTGATCGATGGGGTTGCCAATCTGAAAGAACTGAAGACTGCCAGGGAGGATGTAGTTTCAAGGCTCGCTAACATCGAAGGGGATAGAACACGCCATCCCCTGAAGATGGTCATTACCGGGGAGGGATATATGGTAATCAACCCCCATGCCAATCAAGATATCGAGAGGAGGCTGGGGGAAATGGGTGTAGAGGTAACGAGGACCATGTGGTTTACATCCCAAATTGCCCACGCGGTGCGCCTCGACCTTCTCAAGAAAAGGTCGAAAAGCGAGGCCATAAGGGCTTCCAAGCGTTACCTCCCTCACAACATCGGTGGTGAATGTAACACGACCATTGGATATACCGTCCTCTATGCACGGGACGGGTACGACGGGGTCATCCAGCTCAAACCCTTCGGGTGCATATTGGAATCCGTAGCCAAGAATATCCTGAGAACCGTGAGCAAAGACTATGATATTCCAATTCTCACCTTTTCCCTCACGGAGAACCTTTCCGAGACTGCAATCACCACCAGGCTCAGCGCCTTCGTGGATTTGATCGGACGGAAGAGAAAAGGCAGGGAAAAATGATGCCCCTCCGAATAGGTATCCCCCGGGCACTGCTGTACTATCGGTACTTCCCCCTCTGGAATACATTCTTCGGGGAGCTAGGGGCGCAGGTGATCGTTTCCCGGCCCGGCACGAGGAGTGCGTTGGAGGAAGGGTTCAAGTTTGCAGATGATGACGATTGCATCCCCGTTAAGACAATCTTCGGCCACGTCCTCGACCTCAAGGATGAGGTCGATTATCTCTTCATCCCCCGTCTCCTGAGCGATAATAAACGGGGCTACTGTTGCCCGAGGCTAGCGGGCCTCCCAGAGATGATTAAGTACTCCGTGCCGAACCTACCGCCGATGCTGGACCCCTTCGTGGACGAGAAGCATCGATCGACCCGGCTATCCAAATCCCTCTCAAAGGTGGGGAGAAAGCTCAAGTCGGGTTTCCTCGAGATTCGAAGAGCTTATGATAAAGCCCGAGAGCAACAGGATCAGTTTCATCGCTGTGCAAGAAAGGGGGAATCGGTGCTGGATTTAATGCATGCCTTGGAAAAGGATGGGCGTTTTCCCAATAGGCCTTCGGCCGATAAAAGAAAAGGTAGGCCGATAAAAATCGGGGTGATCGGCCATCCATACAGCCTCTATGACCGTCTGTTCAACTTCGACCTGCTCAAGAGGCTGAAGGAGGCTACGGCATCCGTCTATACCCAGGAAAGCATCCCTGGGCATATCATCGATTATCACATTCAAAACGTAAAAAAGGACATCTACTGGACCCAGGGAAGGGAAATCCTGGGGACCGCCCTTTACTTCCTGGAATCCAAGGCAGTCGATGGCTTGATTTATATCACCTGCTTTTCCTGCGGGATTGACTCCATGATTGAGCCTCTGGTTGCTTTTCGGGCTAAACGGGGGGCTCTCCCATACATGGCGCTGATGATCGATGAACATACCGGGATAGGGGGTTGCACAACCCGCCTCGAGGCCTTCTTGGATACGGCTCGGCGCAGGAAATCCAATTCAAACGATGAGCACGGGACATCATGGGCATAAAAATCGGGATTCCCAAGGGGCTTCTCTACTATCGATATTTTCCCCTCTGGCAAACCTTTTTCCGGGAACTGGACTGTGAGGTCGTCCTTTCGACCCCTACGACCGAGCAGATGGTAAATCAGGGGGCCAGTATCGCCGTCAGCGATCTGTGCCTTCCCATCAAGGCCTACTTCGGCCACGTCTTGTCCCTCAAAAACCGGGTCGACCTCTTGTTCGTTCCCAGATACATTAGCATCGAAGAGGACGCATACATGTGCCCGAAATTCCTCGGGCTTCCCGATATGGTATTGAACACCATTCGGCCACTTCCACCTCTCATCGATTATCCGGTCAATTATAAGGGAAGGAAAAAGATGACCCAGCCCCTCTTCTACGAGAAGGTGGGCGCGTTGATTACCAGGGATTCGGAGAAAATAAGGCGGGCTTATCAAAGGGGATTCGAGAGACAGGAAAACTTCAGATATCTTCAACAGAGGGGCTTATCCTTCGAGGAGGCCCTTGGGCTGAGCCTATCCTCCTCCGATGCGCCCGTGGCCAAGGGACAAGTGAATACGACGGAGCCCAAAATAGGCCTGGTCGGTCGGCCCTACTATTTGAACGATCCCTTCCTCAATAAGGGCCTATCCCAAAAGCTGATGGCCAGGGGATATGGCGCAATGACCACGGACTCCGTGACGGAAACGGAGGTGAATCAGCAGATCTCGAAACTCTCAAAGAGGGTCTATTGGTCCTTCGGCAAGGAGATGGTGGGATCTGCCCTCCATTTCGCCGGGGATCCAGAGGTAAAGGGAATTATTAACCTAGCGTCCTTCGGATGTGGTCAGGATTCCTTCAACTGGGAATTGGTGAGCCATTACGTCAAGATGATGGGAAATATCCCCGTGCTCTCCTTGATCTTCGATGAGCACTGGTCGGATGGAGGGCTTATTACGCGACTAGAGGCCTTCTTCGACGTCATCGGTCGGCAGGAAAAGCTGAAGTCCTGAGGAGAAAGGGTGAAATTATCGGTCCCATATTTGGGGATGCTCCATATTGCCTATGCTCGAGTCCTCAGGAACCTGGGGGTAAATGTCCTCCTCCCCCCCAAGCCTACCAAGAAGACTCTGGATTTGGGGACGAAATATTCCCCTGAATTCGCATGCTTTCCCTTCAAGCTCACCCTGGGAAATATGATCGAGGCACTGGAATTAGGGGCGGATGCCATCTTCATGCCCGGTGGAATAGGACCCTGTCGATTCGGATACTATGATGCTGTGCAGGAGCAGATCCTAAAAGGCCTCGGTTATCGGTTCACCATGGGAAGCGCTGAGAACCCTGACCGTCTCTCGGATATGCTGGATCTGATGAAGCGGATCGCTGGATTGCAGACAAAGGGAGCCCTGTTTAAGCTCTTCTACTTCATTTTGATGCGACTCTCCATGCTGGATTGGGCACTCAAGAGATACTTCTCAACCAAACCGCTGGAGGCGATTCCCAATGAGACCGATAAGGTCTTTAACGAATCCGTCCAGCTCATCGATTCGAGCTTGTCCTTCCCGAGCCTGCTTCGTGCGAGGCTGAAGGCACACAGGTGGTATCGGGACATCGAGCTGAGGAATGATATTATCCCTCTCCGGATCGGCATCATCGGCGAACTGTTTATGGTCTTGGAACCCTCGGCAAACACCGGAATCGATATGCGATTGGCTCGAAAGGGGATCGAGGTCTGGAAGTCGGTATGGCTGAGCGATTGGCTGAACGACCGCTTCCGCTTTAAGCCCTTCAAGAGGAACCAACTGAGGCTTTCTGCCAGATACGCCCACCCATACCTGAGATACCCCGCTGGAGGCGAAAGCATGGAATCGGTGGGGAAGACGGTTCTCTTTGCCAAGGAAGGAATCGACGGAATCATTCATATCTTTCCCTTCACCTGTATGCCTGAGCTTGTGGCCCAGACGATTTTGGCCAAGGTTCAGAGGGATCTCGACATTCCCATTCTCACTGTGATCTTCGATGAACATACGACCCAGGGGGGGATCGATACTCGAATTGAAGCCTTCATCGATCTCCTGGAGAGGCGAAGACATTCCAGGGGCCTCGCTTCACCATCCCGATAGGGGTTGACCGGACATGTCCAACTGGCAAGTCGGCTTTTATCTGTTCCTCTTTCGGCTCTTCTCGAGGCTCGTCCCGAGACGGTTGCATCCCGTTTTCACCACCGTGGGAAATCCGTTCGTTTTCTCCCTGATGAAGAAAACCCGAGGGATTGTAGAGGGGAACTTGAAGGTAATCGGCAGGGGAGGATACGGCGAAAGGGAGACCCGCAAGCTGGCGAAAAGGTGCTTTCAAAATTATTCCCAAAAGCTCCTCGATTATATGTCCATGCACCGGTTAAACATGTCCAACAGGTGGAAACTCGTTGACCGAGAGGTCGGTGAGGAACATCTCGTGAGGGCCCTGGAAAGGGGAAAGGGAGTCGTCTGCATCACTCCTCACCTTGGCAACTGGGAGCTGGGAGGATACGTACTGGCGTCCAAGGGGTACCCCGTCAATATTCTTACCCTCAGGGAAGGGAGCCACTCCCTGCATAAGTACGAGGAAAGAGTCCGTCAACGGTTTGGCATTCATACCATTTACATCGACCCTTCCCAAGAGTCTAGACTGGCCATAGTGGAAATAGCGAGGAAGTTACGGGAGAATCAGGTTGTAGCGTTGATCGCCGATAGAATTGTGGGAGATCGATGGATCGAAATTGAATTCTTCGGTCGGCCGACGAAGTTCCCCGTGGGACCAGCGCTGCTGGCCATGGAAACGGGGGCTTCGGTGATCCCCGTCTTCGTAGTACTGGAAAAAGGAATGAAGTATTGGGGAATCCTCGAGAAACCTATTCACTTCAGGGACTCGCCGCAAGGGAAGAGGGAAGGCCTCCGACAGGGGATGAGGAAAGTCGTCCAATCCTTTGAGGAAATGATCAGCCGTTATCCGGATCAGTGGTACAACTTCTTTCCCTATTGGGATGAAGGGAAATGAGCCTCAGCGAAGAAATAGGCCGGTTTGTCTCCAACATCTCATTCCTTATGGGTTTCGGGGGAAATTCCCATCCCTCTCCCTGGGGAAACGAGGTGTACCTGGGCAGGCTAAACCGTCACACGGTTACTATCAAGGCGAAACCCCAACAGGTATACCAAACTTTAATCGACTTCTCGGAGATGCAAAGGTGGTGTCCGCAAGAAAAGATCCTCGTCGAAAAGATTACTACAGGGAAATTAGGCCTGGGAACTAAAATTCGATATCGGTTAAACTACCGAATCAATCCCACATGGCATTCCGTTGTGGTGGATATGGAAGAGAACCGTCGAATCATAAACCGATTTGTGGACGGCATCTTTGAGGGGAGCGTTGAGATATGGCAACTCCGGGAAGTGGAGCAAGGGGCCGAGCTGAGCCATACCTTGATTTACCGGATCAGCAAGCTCATCCTAAGGATAGGATGGATTCTTCTGGGAGGTGAGGCAAAGCACAACGAGCTCACCGAGGAAGCGCTCCATAATCTCAAGAGCATCGTAGAGGAGCAACCCCATCTTTCTATGAGAGTCATATGAAGGTGAATCTAGTCGCACCGGGTTGGTCTCCTAAGAACATATGGGGGCAGATCAAGTTCAAATTTCCCCCTTTGAGCTTAACCACGTTGGCCTCCTTCACGCCGGCGGATGTTGAAGTAATAGTCACCGACGAAAACGTGGAGGAGATCAAATTCGACGACGCCCCGGATTTAGTCGGTATTACAACCATGACCCCTCAGGCCAATCGGGCTTACCAGATAGCCGATGAATTTCGGCGAAGGGGAGCAAAGGTCATTTTGGGGGGATTTCATCCATCCACCATGCCTCAGGAGGCCCTGTCGCATGCCGATGCAATCGTGGTGGGAGAGGGAGAAGGGCCCTGGAGGAACCTTATCGAGGATGCCCGCCATCGCCGCCTAAAGCAAGTATATAGAGAGCGGCTTCCGCTGGACCTTTCGCAATTGAAGCCGCCCCGAAGGGATGTAATAAGGGCAAAGGGCTATTTATTCACCAATACTATTCAGGTAACCCGCGGGTGCCCATTGCGTTGCGAATTCTGCTCAGTAACCTCGCTATTCGGCAGAAGCTACAGGACGAAACCCATCCAGGCCGTCATTGATGAGCTCGTGGAGCTCAAAAAGGAGAGCGTCTTTCTGTTTATCGTGGATGACAACCTCATCGGAAAGAGGGCTTATGCGGAACGGCTCCTGGGGGCAATGGAACCCCTGAGATTCAAATGGGCCAGCCATGCCCCTCTGCATCTCGTCGAGGATGATTCACTGATGAGATTGGTCTCTAAGAGCGGTTGCTTTGGCCTATTTGTGGGTTTTGAAAGCCTCTCACGGGAAAACCTCTCTCTCATGGGCAAACCCGCCATTTTGAAGATTCCACCGAGGGATGCTGTCAAAAAATTTCATGATCACGGCATCGGCGTATTGGCCTCTTTCATTTTGGGCTATGACCACGATACCAAGGATAGCTTTAAACGGATCTTGGATTTCTGCAATGAGACGAGAATCGATGGGGCCATCTTCCCCATTTTGACCCCCTACCCGGGTACTTCCCTCCGCAAGAGGCTGGAAAAGGAGGGACGCATATTGACGGACGACTGGGATATGTACGACATGGAACATGTCACCTTTCGCCCCAAGGGGATGACCGTGGATGAACTTGAACGGGGGTATGAATGGCTCAACGGGAATTTCCTATCCTGGGGTTCTATCCTCAAGAGGATCTTTAAGTTCCATCGTTCCATACAGATATTCGGCCCTATGAACGTCGGTTTTCGGTCTGCGTGGAGAAGAAGGAAATAACCTTCCCCTGACCATTAATCTAACCAAGGGGTTGTCTCGAAGTGAGAAAGCGGGTTTTACGGAAGATTGCCCACACTGCCTCATCGAAATATCGGGCTGTCCTCGCGGTATTCCTGATGTGCCTCATCGCCTCTTTCTTGATGACTGGCGGGCTGGAATTCAAGTCGGACATCTTCGGCCTCATCCAGAGAAAGGAAGGACCCCTTAAGCTCTTCCTCGACAATTTGAGGGATTTCGGAACCCTGGATCACCTCTTCTTCATGGTAACCGGGCGGAAAGGAACGTCAACCCAGGACCTCATTGGGGCCGCCGAGTCCTTCGTGGCGGAACTGATGGAGCTTCGGGTGGATGGGGAAAAGCCCCTGGGGTCAGTTCAATATCGAACCTTTGAAGCCGGCCAATACGAGCGCTTGAAGCCGATGCTCAGGTTTTACCTGGCCAATCCCGAGCTCTTCCTGGATCGTGAGGATATCCCGGCCCTTTCCCGAAAGCTTACCGATGAGGCTATTGGAAAGCAGGTCCGCCGAAACAGGGCCATCTTGCTCAGCCAGGCCTCCTTGCCCATCAAGGAATTCATCGCCCTTGATCCCCTTGGGCTCAGGGAGATCCTCATGGGTCATCTCCAACAAGGATCGAGGGGATTTGCCATCGATTATCGAAGCGGATATTTCCTCTCCCACGACCATCGGTCCTTGCTTATCATCGCCGATCCCGTCCGAGCGGCCGCTGACCTCACCTTCTCCCGGAAGCTGATTCGGGCCATAGAACCGCTTCTCGATGTGCGACCAGAAGTATCGATCCAGTATACCGGGGCTCATCCCATCGTCCTCGAGAAGGCCACGGGCCTCCGCCTGGACATGCAATCCTCCATGATTATGGCC
>JABAOC010023397.1_pt1 | contig 10245 bp, 7 predicted proteins | sample 7062161 | NCBI WGS metagenome assembly JABAOC01 (sample SAMN14538625, study PRJNA623070) | marine sediment metagenome | biome: marine biome [ENVO:00000428]; feature: marine pelagic biome [ENVO:01000023]; material: deep marine sediment [ENVO:00002113] | place: India: Gulf of Khambhat ...
TCGTGGTGGGCCGGGAGAGATTTGAACTCTTGAATCCGACATCTAGAGCATGAAATCACGTTACATCAACTAAAAACTCCTAAGCATAGAAAAGAGTGCAAGTGATGCTTTCAAAATATCTTCTGCTTTGGCTTCTTCTTCAGGGGAATGGCTGATCCCATTTATGCAGGGTATGAAAAGCATGCATACTGGGATGCCAACTTGAGCCATTCGCATAGCGTCATGCCCTGCTCCACTGGGCATCCTTATACACGAGTAACCTAATTTCTCAATGATACTCTCCATCTTGTCTTGCATTTTGAGAGATTTGTAATTTCCATCTATTGAAACAGGCTNNCATACCTTAGGTTTATACTTCTTGTCTCGCAGATATCGCTAACCCTTTTGTGAATCACATCAGATATTCTGATTCGTTCTTCCATGTTGTTGCTACGGAGGTCGAGTGTGAATTTGCATTTTCCGGGTATTTTGTTGATACCCATAAACGGAATGTGCAGCTCGCCAACCGTTCCAACAATGTCTACACCTCTCCTTGCTTCCTCATTACAACAATTCTCAATCGCTAGTATACACTCGCTTGCTGCACACAAGACATCTTGGCGATACCTGGGTCCCATTGGTGTGGCACCAGAATGGTCCGTTCGACCTTCAAGAGTAAAAATCTCCCTGAGCGGTGCTCTGAAAGAAGTCACGATTCCCAAATCTTTATTTAACTTTTCAAGCACTCTTCCTTGCTCTATATGCACTTCCATATAAGCTTCATAATCTTCGGGATCATGGTCAAAGAACCAACAACCTTTACGGATCTTTGCCATCGAGTCACCATTGTATTTAGAAAGTATGTCAAATAAGCTGATGGTCTTGAATTGTGTTCCTGTTCTGTTCGAGTACCCCAGATGAATAAGCGCCTCTTCGAGTTTTTCATCCCAAGAGAAGTGAATATCTCTCAGATCTTTGAGATCATAATATCCTGTGGCCACTTTGCTTCCCAGAAGAGCTACTTTGAACATCGTCGATTCTTCAGCACGGAAAACAACAAAATCCACCGGAAGATTAAATCCTTCTTTGCTATCTCTTGAAAGGTGAAGAGCTTCCAAGAAGCATACTAGGCTTACTGCGCCATCGTATTTTCCCCCATTCTTGACTGAGTCAAGATGGGTTCCTATCAAGATTCGCTTGCTTCCTTCCTTCATATCATATGCATGCGCATTTAGAAAAGGATCATATCTGATTCGGTAGCCAAAGTCTGTAAGTTTTCTTTGGACCCAGTCTAAAGCCTCGGTCTCTTGTCGCGAAAAAGCAAGGCGAGTCACTCCATCACCTGGTTTTTTCAAAATCGAGAATCTTGAGAGAGCTCCAATATGGTTTTCGATTCTGGCTATTGACTCACCTGTGATTTTTTCTAACAATATTTTGTCAACTCCTCATCTCTACTAGCTTTAGGATCTTTCTTAGTTAGTCGAGGATAGTAATGACAAGACGGAAGAATAGAAGTAGGGCTAGTTCCTTTGCAGGCTTCTGAGATTACTTTCTTCCTGTATAGAAGTTCCTTCTCAATTAATAAGCGCTTATCATCAGGTAGGGCGAGCCAGAACTCTGCTAGACTCAACGCATATTCGACTCCGAAAAACTCTCTATACTTTTGCTCGAGTTCCCATCGGTCAAAAATCACAAAAATCTGGATGTCTGCGCCCGTCTGTCTCAACTTGAACAAAGCTTTGATAATATCCTTCGTTACAAAGCTATCAAACAGACTAACAAATATTACTCGTTTGCCATCCACGACCCGTCTCAGATCTTCTCTCGACAGAATCTTACTACCATATTCAATTTGAGAATCCGAAGATTTGTGAGTTGTAAGCTTGGCGAGTGGCACATCCAATGTCATGGCCACGGCTCCCCNNCAAAGTGCGGCATCTCTGTGAATAAGTAACAAATCAGGCTTCAGCTCGCCAATTCTATCCGCAGCGAACTGGAGTATCGTTTGATATGAGCTAGGGTGTTCCACTAGAAGTCTATTTTGACATATCCAGACTCCAGTCGGCAGGCCACTGGTAGAAATGAAATCCCCATAATCCGAGAATGCTATGGAATACAATATTTGTTTTGCAAGTTGCAGCCTTTCCGGTTTTGCTCTTCGGAGAAGATCTTCGACGGTGAAAGGGGGATCAGGTATATCCCCTCGCCAACTTATCCCCAAATCGATTGGCTCTCGCTTTACCATGACACCACTCAATTCTCTCAGCTTGTCGCGAACGTCATAAGATTTGTGGAACAACCCAACAATGACCAAATTTCGATTGAAACGCTTCAATCTCGCCATCAACGCTCTTGCCTTGGAAAGATCACTTACGAACAGCAAGATCTTACTTCTTGTAGAAAGCACGGCTTTTCCATCTAGTGGCACCAATTCATGCTCATCGTCATAGAGGAATGTCTGAAGACCATATTTTGTCCACCTAAATGTTCTGATAATCTTATGATCAGTTCTGTCAACTACTATTGCCCGTGCTTTGAACTTGTTAGCAGTTGTCAGGACATAATTGCAGACATCGACTGGATCAATTTCGCTTAGTGGTGGAAAAGCGTAATTCGTTAACTTGCCATTCTCTAAGAACAAGTCATCCGAAGATTGAACAGACTCCCGGAGAAGTGTGCCAACACTGAAGAATGGATCAAAAAAAGTTTTTGTCGAAAGGCGTCTTTTCACCTTCAGGTGAAAGTCAATCTCTTCTGTTCGCGTAAACACATCCGACTCTTCTATGGGAGGAGTTTCTTCGGAACTGATTTTTTCTAACTCAGGTAATACAACGCTGTCTACCTTCTCGCGGAGATCCTGAGCCTTCTGGTCCATGTTCGAAAACTGCTCCTGACCAATCAACTTACTGTACTCCTTGGTCAATTTGGGTGCTTTCTCTGAGGCAATTATCCAGTACCTAACCAATCTAGTTAGCAGTGTAAGCTCGTCTCTCCACCAATCGATCTGGCCAATAGTCTCTGATATCTTCTGATCTCCTTTCTGAAGCAGTAGAAATGACTTCGGGTTATCCTTCACATCGATCCAATGATCTTCATTAAGCTCTGAGGTTATCGTTTCAAGGTCTTTTACCATCTTCCCAAATTGCCATGGCACTATGTCAAAGGAAGGAGGTGAAAACCCAAGCCTTGCGAAATCATGTAGGACTAAAGTAATAATTTTGTGAGGCTTCCATTCCCCAACTAAGAGGGCTCTACCCGTTTTGCTACAATACTTGGCTTGAGAGAGCGTAAATAGAAAGAGCTCCTTTCTATTCATCAGTGGCTTGCTCTTAGGGTCATTTTCCTTTAACCAGTTTCGTGTGTACAACTCCAGAAGGCCCAGTGCGACATCCTTGTCTTGATTAAGGTCATTCCAAACCAGAATTAATGCTTCAACTTCTTCATCGCTCAGACCTAGCTCACTCTTAAGTATGCCTCTGGCCCTATCCATCGCTCTCTCCATCTACACTATCTTCTCTCTCTGAGTTGAGAAAGGCTGATGCAAGCACTCCATAGACCTGATCTTTAGGTTTTTTCAGACGGGAAGCTAGAATGGAAGCTATCTCTTTAAGGAAATCTTCTTTTGACGTGCCAGCAATGACGAGTCTCTTTCCCTGTTCCTTTATCTCGTAGTACGAAAGATCTCTGCTTATCTTGTCATTTTCAATCAATTTGAGTAGCCAAAGCTTCCTTAAATGGTAATAGAGAAGGTTTGGTGTTCGTACGACTATCTCGAGATCTTTATCCACCCGTGCACGCTCCAGCAAAATCTCTCGTATCTGCCTTGGTCTGAGCCGCGTCCCAGCAACATAAAGTATTTTTAGAATCTCGAGTTGAATTGGACTAGCATATACTTTCATTCTTGCCCTCTCGAGGGCTGTAGCCTTTGTAGAATCATCTTTTTTCAGCGGTATCACCTAGTCAATTTTAACTCTAATATAGTAAAAATTGCGTAAGACTTATAAATGTCTTTCGCTAAGTATCAATCGACTTAAATCGACTCAAAGCGACTCAAATTGAGTTGGAAGTTTGCGCCTTGCATGTAGAAATCAACCCGGACGGAAACATGAAATGCGTCGGCTAATTCTAATCTTATTGGTCGCATTCACATTTTATATTATAATGCCCTTAGCGTTTGGTGCTGTTCAAATCCCAAGGAGCCTCCAAGACTTACGAGCCTTTAATGCTTTTTTCACGCAGATCAATAAGTTTTGGCGGCAATTCGTGCTCTTGGATAAGATTTTTCCCGAGATTAGAGAACATCCACTTCTGCAACCGAATATTTTGCTGGTCATTATTAGCATTGCATCACTAGCAGTTAGAGCGCTCAGCTACCTTAAGTCACGAGACAGATTGAATACTAGATTCGACAAGATTTCGGAAGAACTCGACAAGATGAGGAATAATCCACAGCCTGGCTACTATGTCAGAAAACCATATTTTCCTCCTCTGAGTGTGTGCAGAGATTATCTATGGTGGACTTCGTGGAACGTTCAAAAAGCAAGTACGATCATCACGAACTACTATAATGTTCCCCCTATGCAAATCATTACTGACCAGAAGCAAGTCAAAGCTAACAGATGTGAGAAAGCGAAAAAGGAAGGCTGGATAGCCTGGTACGTAAGAGGAGCAAACAAAGCCTATCTGACAACGGCAGGTATAAACCCTACAGTTTTGCTGCATGAGATCGTACACCACATAGTCTATTGGGGTAAAGCTCCTATCCCCAAGGACAAAGAAGAGAAAGCGGCTGATGCGTTTGCACGTGAAATTCTCAAAAGAGCCGGACAGACTCCACTAGGTTTCCCTGAGGGAAAACTAAGAACATACATTGGTCAATCGATTATAGGTTTGGGATTCGAAGCCCATATTGGTTGTGCAAAAAAGGCCAAAACCAGCCGAGGCGCGTCAAAAGGAAGAAAATCTTTTTACAAAAGAAGGGAGGCACGTCGTAAACGCAGGCGTATTTCGTCTCAAAGATCCAAGCACATTTTCTACGATACAGGTCGCCAAGCTTTCTATATGGCTTCACCAGATAAAATCGCCATCAAGGAAGCATTTGTGTGGCGCGACCCCAGATCAAAGAAAAGCAGGATCATAATTGCCGGGAACCATATTCACGCCAAAGGCAAAAACTTAGTTCTATCTTTACCCTTTGCACCAGAAGGACTCCGTGAGAAGTATGGGAAACTTCTGATTAGAGGAAGGACCTGGAAGGTTCACCTGAAACTTGTTGTTGAAAAACCAACCTTAATGGCGGCCGAACACAGGTTGGAACACCAACCTGATCCTGGCACCTCAGAGGAGGGGTTGGAGGAGACAGATCAAGAAGAACGAAGGTTCGAGAAATGACCTATTTGTACCCGAATGATTTGGACCAAATGCTGATCCCAAGCGAAGTATTCGATCGTTACGGCTTGGGATCTGCAAATGGAATATGCACACCCGCACATGTCCTGGCAAGAACACTCCGCGTGGCGCATAATGAACTGACAGGCAGATGCAGTCTAACCCAAGCACGACTTGGAGACTCTCAGAAAGAAGGCGTTGAAAGCATTGAACACTGTCTTCCAGAATCTGGCAAACGCTTATGGTACGCAAAACCAGAGAGACAAGGGCTAGGTGGGTGGCTGTTCCCAAAGCAGAAAGAAGTGATGCTTCCCCCTGTGCTAGATTTCAACGCAAGACAAGTAGGCCACATTCCCATCGGTTTAGCTGGTGAACTGGAGATTGGAGCGAACGGTCTTCCAAGAGCCATGGACGGGATTGAAAGAATGGCACTGGAGACATCATCGTACTTCGAAGACACACGCTACGATGTTGGGGTCGCTCTAGATGTCTGCTCCCTTGGAGGCACAGAGATCTTTAATCGAGCATTGACGTCTATATTAAGAGAAAGGCACAATTTCAAGCCCGTGCATCTAATCAGCATATGGATTTTAGGTGAGCACCCAAACGCAAAAGCCTTGACCGCATGGCGGTTGAAAGCCGGTCTTAGGACTGAAGAACTAGTGCTGCTGAGAATAAACTCGAAAGGTGATCTAAAGACTTGGGACTACAACATGGCAAGAGCAGCCAGTGACATTCTTTCTCAATTCGGACTTGAGGGCGAACCAGACCTCAGCACAATACTACAGAATCTCAAAGAAAAAGGAAACAGATACGCCCTTATGGACGCAGCTCGGGCTCACATACCACTGCGACGAGTCTACCGAGCAACCGGCATGTTCGGTCACATCCTCATCCGAAAAGAGCTAGCACCGATGAAAGAGAAAGAATCCGTCGTCAAATCCACAGTCAAGAGCTTAAGCTTTTTGGCGAGAAGCGAAAACCCTGCTGACTGCCAATATTACTTTGTACATGGACCAATATCGAAGAACGAAGCGGCTCAAATCAAGAAAAGCTCTGGTTCAATCACAGAGAGCCCAGTAATAGTAGTTCCAGCCGGCGGTTTAACGATCTCAGTCGGAGACAGACTCATGGCCGAGGCTTGGGTTATACGAATACGAACCAATAAACGGACAATATCCGAGATCAATGCAATTTTCAACATAAAAGAAGATCCTGAACCAGCTCCTACACCAAATTCACTGATATCCAAGGACATAGTAGAGGATGCAATCGAAAAGGCACCTAAAGTCAGGCGAGGGTTGGAAGCTGCGGCAAGGTTCCTGAGAATGGACTTACTCGACTTCGTTCGAGGAGGGGACACGAAGTGAAAGCCTTGAAACTTCGCATAAACATGTTTGCTGTCCTATGCGCCCTCACAACAATGCAACTTCTACCGATAGTTACGGCTACGACAAATCCGGAAATCGACATCAGAGCCTTAACCATAACAGCAGGCAACAACACTTGGCATTTTGAGACTCTACCAGCTGATAGCTCTCTCACATTGCCACTCAACGCTTCCGGAGAGATAAAGATCTTCCTAAATGCAAAAGTCACACCAAACACTCAAATCTGGTTCTACTTCGGCGCTAACAAGCTCTTCCCCACAGCTGAAGGGGGCAGAGTAATTGAGCAGAACCTAAACACCTTTGTTGTTGTCACAACAGCAGAAAGGCTACTTCTGGAAGTCTACGGAACCCTAGCTACCCAACCAGAGTTCACTCTTCTATCAATACACACACTTGAAAGGGTCCCTATACTCACGGTTAGAGCAACGAGAATAGCTCAGACTACGGGAACGTCCCAATTGGATTCCACAATCAACTACCTAAAGAAGAAAATAGAAGGTTCACCTCTTTCGAAGCAGCTCAAAGATCAATACTACATCATGTGCTCTCAAGCAGAACTAGCTAAGGCACAAGGAGACATGGCGAAGGCCTACGTAACAGCGAACGCAACCATCAACAACCTTGATCAAGAGATTCATGCATACAGTCATGCCTTGCTTAAGATTGAAGAGGCAGAATCCATACTCACAGAGAATGCGGCTCGAATTTCCGCAGAAAAACGTGTATCCGCTGAAACGAAGATCAAAACGGCTAGGACATTCTTGGAGAATGGAGACTACGAGGAAGCTGTCTCACTAGCGGAAATGGCTCACAGTTTGGTTCGATTGACGTATTGGGATATCATTGGTCCATACCTTAATGTCCTTATGCTAGTCGTAGTAGCTGCAGTAGCTCTTGTAACCGTAGTCAAGATAGCCCGAATCGTGTCATCGGGAAAAGAAAAAGAGAGAACGAAACAACAGGAACGCACAAGAATTCCTTAGGCATACTAGCGACACCCTGCAGAAGGACCTTAATTGGTCCTTTATCTCCCCCTTTTCCTAGATAGCCCCTCAAGTTGTCGAGTACGACTTTCGGGTTATGCGCGCGCGCAATTGTTTTAACATGATCATGAACATAGTATGAGGTTGCCGAATTTAGGAGAAAGAAAAATGAAAAAGATATTATCGGTTGCGATAATTTTCTTGATTGTTCTATCAACATTCTCAATACTTACTTCACAAACAAAAGCTGAACCAGACGAAACTCCTCTTGAGGTTGCTGAAAAAGCTGCTGTATGGATAATTGATGAAGCTGAGGAACCTGAAGTTGGGATGTACAGATGGAAATGGTATACTCCTAAAGGGGAGTTGTTTTACCAGCCATCCTTAAGCCGGGGTGCGGCTGGATATGGAATATTCTTCTTGTCATTGTACGAGGAAACAGGGAATGCTTTGTATCTTGACTATGCAGAAGGTGCAGCCAAGTGGTTGATTACTCAGGCAGTTTCATCGGATGGGGGCTATAAATGGCCTTATGGTGACGATGATCGCTCGAATTGGTGGTTGAGCATAATGATGTCGCCGATTGGAGAGTTCTTTCTGAGAATCTACAAAATGACGGGTGAGTCCACCTACCTGGACTATGCCAACGGTGCAGCTCAATGGCTAACCGCCATGGCCTACTGGGGCGAACCAGGATGCTTCGTCCCTTACAATCCACCAGAAAGATATGGTTCACAGGCTGGCTTCGGCATCTGGCCAGGCCGAGAGGCTCACACAGCAACTTTTTTGCTTCACATGTACCAAGAGACTGGAGACACTGATTATCTGACAATCGTTGAGGGAACTGCAGAATGGCTGATGTCAGGTCCGGACAAAATAGCTGAGAGTGGCGGTTACAAATGGGAACATGGCCGTCCATTTGTCATCTCTCATCCAATTTATGAAATGAGTCAAATTGCTTTGTTCTTCTATGAAATCCACCAAGCTTTTGGTGATGTTGAATATCTTGAACATGCAAACGGAGCCATGACGTGGTTGCTCACTCAAGCCGTCGTAAATGGAGACAAAGTGAAGTGGCCCGAGAAGCCTGGTGCAAGCGAATATATAACGTTGCCTTTAGCAGGTTCCCATGCCCTGGAATGGAATACGTTATATGAGGGAACAGAACCTCGACAGTGCGATCTCTTGTTGGTTGCGCATTCAGTTACAGGCAATTCGACATATCTTGAGTATGCAAGAAAACTGGCCAACTGGGTGACAAGTCCAGACATAGCTGTCCCGGAAGGAGGAGGCTACAAATTTCGACATAGAGAAGGATATTCAATTTACGATGCGTATCAAAATGCGCGGGTCTTCAATTTCCTCAGTTGGATTCATAATGCAACGGGAGAATCCTCATACTTAGAATATGCGAATGGTGCACTCGCTTGGATTGTACACAATGCTGAGGAAACTGATGGAGGATACAAGTGGAGAACGCGCGTGCATCCCTACTATGCCACATGGTTCAGACCAGGCGCCGCAGGAATCGGATACTACCTTATTTCAGCCCTCGCACACGATGTGGCCGTAACCCATGCAGCGGTTTCCCCAAGTGAGGTAGTGACCGGCGACCCTGTGTCCATCAACGTGACAGTTGAGAATCAAGGTGACTTCACTGAGACCTTCGAAGTGTCCACCTGGTACGACGACACGATCATAGAAACAAAGACGGATATCACGTTGGTGGCTGGAGCTACCGCAACATTAGCGTTCACTTGGGACACAACAGGGGTCGCTGAGGGCACCTACACAATAAAGGCTGAGGCAAGCACGGTTCCCGATGAACACGGCACAAGCGACAATGTCCTCGTAGACGACAAAGTCACCGTGAAAAAGATAGCCAGCACCATATCCATCTCCGCAGATCCCGCCAGAGTAACCATGGGCAAACCAACTACCATAAGAGGATATATCACACCCGTCCGCGCTGGAGCAACCGTGACAATCTGGCAAAGGTTGAGTTGGGAACCGACGTGGAACATTCTCACGACAGTAGCAACGGATCAAGACAGCCGATACTCACATGTCTGGTCTCCTACACCCGAAGGAATACATGAACTCAAAGCAGCCTGGTTGGGCGACGAAAAGACACTGCCGGTTGAAAGCCTCGTGGTCACGCTTGAAGTCCGCACCCCCATGTTGTCGATTAAGCTTGCTGGAGAGCATGACTATCTACTCATGGAAAACGTTAAGGTACGGTTGGCTGCGCTTGTCAAGGAAGCGACCACTATGGAACCTGTTTCGAATGCAGATGTAACCATAAACATCTATGACGCAGACGGAGGTCTTTGGGTGTCTGACACAATGGTGGAGAGGCTTGCTGGCACGGGCATCTACGAGTGGGAAAGCGAGAAGACCATCCGGTTATTGCGTTTAAAAAAGGGAGTCTACCTCGCCCATGTGACTGCCTCACTTCATGCAGGCCAGACAGTTTCCGACATCCTGGAGTTTCACGTGGACCC
>JABAOC010022548.1_pt3 | contig 10241 bp, 8 predicted proteins | sample 7062161 | NCBI WGS metagenome assembly JABAOC01 (sample SAMN14538625, study PRJNA623070) | marine sediment metagenome | biome: marine biome [ENVO:00000428]; feature: marine pelagic biome [ENVO:01000023]; material: deep marine sediment [ENVO:00002113] | place: India: Gulf of Khambhat ...
TATTTCTCTACTTCTCCTAATTCTTTTCATCGCATTCATGGTTAGAATGCTCCCTCTTCGTTGGGGTTTCCACCTTTCAGAGTTTGACCCACATTTTCAATATCGCCTAACCAAGCATATGGTTGAAAATGGTTTCTTCGCTTGGGCCTCTTGGAATGATCCCATGAGATGGTATCCTCAGGGATACCCTGTTGGGAGAGGAGCTTATCCAGGGTTGCCTGCCACCGCCGCATTCTTCTACATTATAGCCAATGCGTTGGGTTTGTCTCCGTCACCGATGTTTACCTCTAATCCTCTTACCATTGACCCAATTTTCAATTTCTGCGTAATATTTCCAATTATAATGGGTACGTTGTCATGTTTAGTCATCTACTTTCTAGGAAGAGACATCGGCGGTAAAGAAGTAGGTCTTTTTTCAGCATTCTTCCTGGCCTTAAATTCTTCCTACATAGGCCGTACTAATCTCGGGTTTTTTGACGATGAAACCGTAGGAATTTTTAGTATCCTCTTATTCATTTTCTTCTTCCTAAGGTCAATTGAAACTGAAAGGTCTTTGAGACAAGGTTTGGCTTATGCAGTTGCTTCGGGTTTATCTCTTGGCTATCTTTTTTCCTCATGGGGAGCATCGCGATATGCTCTTGGAATGGCTGTTCTTTTCGTTTTTGTTATAGTTCTGCTGCGAAGATACTCATCCCGTTTGCTTCTGTCATACAGTACAACTTTTGGCATAGGGCTTTTCATCGCCATAAATGTGCCTTTTCTAGGCTTCAGATACCTAACCGAAACCACCGTCTTGGCCGTACTTGGAGTCTTCCTGTTGTTGTGTATTAATGAAGCTTCACGCTATATCAAAACCCTCAGGATGAAAATTGTTTTTGCATTCTCTTTCTTAGCGTTCCTTGTTGTTTTGCTCTTCATGCTTTCGTGGCTTGGATACATTACGCCCTTACAGACAAAGTTTTGGTCTGTCATAAATCCTTTTGAACGTTTAGGCACAGGAGCTACACAACAACTCGTACAATCCGTGGCAGAACACAGACCCGCCGGCTGGGGATCCTTTTATTTTGACCTCGGAATAGGACTCTTTTTCGTGCCAGTTGGGTTGTTTTTTGCCGTGCAGAACCCCACAAACAGGAACATTTTCCTTTGCATTTTCGGTCTTACATCTGCGTATTTTGCTGGTTCTATGGTTCGGTTGACTTTGCTTATGGCTCCGGCTTTTTCCATTCTATGGGCGTTGGCTTTGGTTCAGCTACTAGGTCCCTTCATCACCATTTTGAAGGAAACTCCTGTGATTTCAAGGCGGAAAATGCGGTTTGCAACTCACGTGGGAAAGGAATTCAGCGGCGCCTTCATAGGTTTGATGTTTCTTCTATTGACCTTAACATTTGTCTTGCCCAGTCCGTTGTCAACGTTTCCAAGAGCCCTCGACAGTGCGTATTCGCCTACGACCATTGCTGCTGCAAGTCTGCCGATGAAGCCTGTTGGTCCAGTTCCGGATTGGATCGATGTTCTCAATTGGATGCGGGTTAATTTGAATTCAACAGATGTGGTGGCTAGTTGGTGGGATTATGGATACTGGATTACGATAATCGCTAATAAAACAACTCTCGCGGACAACGGCACAGCGAATACAACACAAATAGCAACAATTGGAAGAATGTTCTTGTCGAATGAGACTGAAGCTATTAAAATTCTTGGTGACTATGATTCGACATACGTCGTAGTCTTCACGACCTTCGACACAAGCGGAAACGATGTAGGGTGGGCTGATGAAGGCAAGTGGGCATGGATGGCACGTATCGGAGGTTTAGACGAAACAGAATACGGGGAAACCGATGATCAGGGAAGATGGCAATGGAACGATAAGGGCCAAGCAACTGTCCTATACAAATTGATGCAATATGGAAAAGAAGTGACGCTTCAAGGTTATTCATCGATTCTTCTGGAACATTTTGAGGAGGCATATTTCTCACAAGATCCCGCCTCTCCAAGAAATTATGGCGGAGCAGTACCTCTCGTGTGCGTGTACAAAATTAACTATGACTAACTGCGTTTGCATTCGCAATAGTATGAATTCTATCATTTTTTACGAGTTCTTAATTTTCAGATGCAAACACGCAAAACTCAAATCAAGCAAGGTTCTCGTGCGCGCGTGAGCAACGTTTTGCAACTCTGTTTCTGTCACCGTTTTTGCGTCTACTTGAAGGGGAACAACTACCTTTCCAATCTTGTTGAGCCTGACATTTTCTCAACTCCAAAGTGCGCGCGCAGAGAGTTGTTGCTGAAACACGGAAACAATTAATAGTAGATCCAGAATCTACAACGGAGGTGGGGTACATATGAAAGTGCTTGTAACGGGCGCTCGGGGTTTCATAGGCAGTCATCTAGTGAACTATCTTAAACGAAAAGGACATTGGGTCAGATCCGTAGACATAAAACCGGAATCAGAATGCTATTTACCACTTAAAGCAGATAAAATAAGCCGAGCTGACCTTAGAGAATTCCAAGCATGTTTAATTGAAACAAAAGGCATAGACTGGGTATTCAATTTGGCAGCAAATATGGGTGGAATAGGTTTTATAACCAAAGTCGGAGCTGATGTTATGCGCGACAATGCTTTAATAAACATTAACGTAATGGAAGCTTGCAGACAAAACAATGTCGAGCAAATACTTTTTAGCTCATCTGCTTGCATATATCCAGCATATAGGCAGACAGAGCCGTTGGTTGAACCGTTAAGAGAAGAGTATGCAGTTCCAGCGGAACCAGACAGCTTTTACGGATGGGAAAAGTTATTCGCTGAAAAGCTCATGGAAGCCTACAAAGGAGATTATGATCTAAAGATTAGAATAGCCCGGTTCCATAACATATATGGTCCTTATGGAACCTACAAAGGTGGAAGAGAAAAAGCACCTGCTGCAATATGCAGGAAAGTTGCTGAAGCACAGGATGGTGGAACTATAAAAATTTGGGGGGACGGAAAACAAACAAGAAGTTTTCTATATATAGATGATGCTTTGGAGGCAGTTTACAAACTTATGGTCAGTAGTTATTCCAAACCATTTAACATCGGGAGTGATAAATTGATAGCAATAGATGAATTGGCTGACATGATAATAGAGATTAGTGGTAAAAAAATTCACAAGGAATATGATTTAACCAAGCCTCAGGGAGTGCGTGGACGAAACGCAGATCTAACTTTGATTCGTAAAGCAATTGGTTGGTCTCCTAAAACATCGTACATAGAAGGTCTAACTAAATCATACCAATGGATTAATGAAATGGTTCATGGTGAAGACGGTGGTTGAGTTTTCAATTGTTTGTCCAATAAAAGAAGAAGTTCAACTAATACCCCAAACTTTGCCATCTTTCTATTCACTTAATCCTTCAGAGGTTATTCTCTGCTTAGACAAGCCCGTACCGAAAGAGGTGCTTGAAGTCATTAGCAAAGTGGCTGAGGCTTACAATGCTGAGAAAAGAACGAGAATCATTGAAGTTGAACGCAATTCAGAGTGGGCATTCCATCAGGCTTGGGTAAGACGCAGAGGCTTTTTGGAAGCAAAACATGACTATATTCTTACAACAGACATAGATATAATCATAAATCCAGAGATAAAGCAATACTTCAATCTTGTAGGAAAGAATAAGATAAGACTTGTGAGTTTCTCGAAGTTCCCGTATCCGGTTGCTTTTCGCAAAATGATTGAGTGGCTCATGCAAAGCGTGAAATTTTATTACCATCCTCGCTTCACTGGATTATACTTCTTCTCCAAATCTGCATGGCAAGAAACTGAAGACTTTGAGTCATTGAAAGAATTACTCAGAGGGGAAGACACCCACCTTCACGAAGCCATAACTAAAAAGTATGACGCCGTTTTCATAGGAAGCATTAAGAACATTTTATTAAGACCAGGAGAGAGCAAGAAATACCATTACTTGGCGGGATGGGAGAGATGGAAGACAAGAAAAGTTCCGTTTTGGCGAGTTCTTTTTAGTGCATTATTTCACTTTAGACCGTATATGCTGGCAGGGTATCTAAAGGCGCGGTTCGTGAAGAGCAATGAGCCCCTTTAGTTTTTTTGAGGTTAGAGGTTCTTACAATCCATTTGCCTTATTATATTTGGCGTTCAGAATCTTAGTCAGAATTACATTGGGCAGACGACGTAGGGATGAAGTTCTACAAAGACTACATTGGCAAACATTGTCTGAGTTTCTAGACTGGTTACATTTACCAGAACATCTATCCGAATCAATTATGGTTAAGGAGGTTCAGGCAAGGGTGAAGAGGAAAATCTTTAGGCATGAGCCCGCAGTCTCGTCTTTTTTGGTTAATAAACACGGTTATCTCTTTGTTGATGTTGGAGCAAATTTGGGATATTACAGTTTTTTGCTATACGATAATTTTGAAAAGATTATTAGTGTTGAACCGCATCCTCGAAATGTCGCGCTAATAGAAAGAGTCAAAGAGAAATACAATTATAACAACGTTAAGGTGATTCCTGTTGCCGTAAGTGATAAGGAGGGAGAAACAAGGCTTTACCTTGGTATTCATAGAGGAGGACATAGCCTAATTCGAGGACATAGAATGGTTTCCTCAACTAAGAAGTATATCTTGGTCAAAACAACAACGTTAAGCTCTTTGTTAAAACATCTAGAGGAAATAAGCTTAGTTAAGGTAGATGTCGAGGGTGCCGAGTGGGCTGCATTAAAAGGGGCAGAACAAAATTTAGACACGATTAAAAGTTGGGTTATTGAGCTTCACGACTCAAAACGTAAAAACAAGCTTGAAGAATGGCTTACCTCTCACGGTTATAGGTTTAAGTGGATTGATTTTGAAGGTAAAACAACAAACCATATCTATGCATGGAGAGATTGAAGATGGAAATAGGCGTCATAGGCTTAGGTAAAATAGGTTTGCCATTGGCTGTTTTGTTGACCAAATACCTTGAAGTATGTGGTGTGGACATAAGCGAACAAAGAATTGAGCAAATCATTAACCATGAAAAATTCTTTGAGCCACAAATCAACGAATACCTAGAAAAATATCATAAAAACCTAACGGTTTCAACGAATTATAGCATCCTCAAGAATTGCGATGTAGTTTTTATAATAATACAAACTCCTTCACTAGTTTCTGGAAAATTTGACACACGATATGTACGCTCTGCGCTGAAACAACTGCACAAGGCAAATTCAAAGTGCCTAGCCGTAGTTTCAAGCACAATGAATATTGGAGATATAGATAGACTTCAAAAGATTCATAAGAGGATTTGCTACAATCCCGAATTCATAAAACAAGGAAGCATAATACAAAATTTCCAAAATCCAAAATTTGTGATAATAGGCACTTACACAGAGGAAGATGGAGAACAAGTGGCTGACGTCTGGAGAAAAATTCACAACAAACCAATCTATATAGTAAAACCCGCAGAAGCAGAGATAATTAAACTCTCGTTAAACGTAAGCTTCACTCTTGGCATAACCTTTGCAAACACGATAGGAGAACTGTGTGAAAAATTTAACACAGATTCAAACAAGGTTTTAGACATAATCTATCAAGACAGAAGAAATTACAAGTCGGGGTTAGGATTCATGGGACCGTGTTTTCCCAGAGATGTAAACTGTTTCAAGACAATATGCGCAGAAAATGCTATTGAAAGCGGCTACAGATTTGCCGATTTACTAAATACACTTAATAGTTACGTAGTAGAAAAATACATTCGCAAAATTAAGTCGTTTGGCAAAAGAAAAATTGGGATTCTTGGTGTATCATACAAGCCTAATGTTCCATACATCTATGGATCACAACCGCTGAAAATTATTGAACGTCTATCCACGGAAGGATATGACCTTTATATTTACGACCCATTAGCTGAAGAAAATGCAAAGTATATTTTAAAAGGAAATCTGGGCACTATTCACTTCTGTTCCTCACTGAAAGAATGCGTAGAAAAATCAGACGTAATTTTCAATGGAACTTCAAATTATTCTAGTGTTACGTTAGATAAACCAGTAATTAACCCCTGGAAGTAACCCGAAGAATGTGAGATTTGATGGAGACCACATTAGTTTTAGGTACCCGTCCTCAGATTATCAAGTCTGCACCTTTGATCCGTCTAGCAAGTAAAGACGAACAAATTCACCTCAAAACAATTCACACTGGTCAGCATTATGATTATGAGATGACAAAAATATTCTTCGAAGAACTCCGCTTAACAGATCCGATAGCAAACATTAATGTGGGAAGCGGAACCCATGCGCAACAAACAGCAAAAATAATGCTACGTCTGGAAAAAGTATTACAAAAACAAAAACCAGACTTAGTAATAGTGCCAGGAGACACAAACTCCACATTAGCTGGAGCATTAACAGCAGCAAAACTCAACATACACGTAGCCCACATAGAAGCTGGGGCAAGAAGTTACAACATGAAAATGCCAGAAGAAATAAACAGACGCTTAACAGATCACTGCTCCACTTTACTCTTTACACCAACGGAAAACTGCACAAAAAACCTCACAAGAGAGGGCATATCTAAAAACAAAATCTACAAAACAGGAGATACAATGTACGACATGTTACTGCAACAACTACCAAGGGCAGAAAAAACCACGATCCTAAAAAAACTAAAACTAAAGCCAAAAACCTATGCACTTCTAACAGCACACAGACCAGAAAACGTAGACGAGCGCAAAAACCTAGAAAACATCATAGAAGCGATAACAAAACTGAAACCATTAACAATGATATTCCCAGCTCACCCAAGAACACAAAAACAACTCCGAAAAGCCAAACTGGACAGAAAACTCCAGAAACAAAAGCACATAAAGCTGATTAAACCAGTGGGCTACCATGAAACATTAAAACTAATTAAAAACGCAAAACTCTTCCTAACAGACTCAGGCGGCATGCAAAAAGAAGCCTTCTGGTTAAAAACGCCCTGCATCACACTCCGCAAAGAAACAGAATGGACAGAAACAATTGAATTAGAAGCTAATGTTTTAGTTGGAGCTGATCCTAACCGGATATTGACGGAAACCAAAAGAATCATGAATGATAAAAGAATCAAAAAACGACTAAAAGAAAAAATCAACCCTTTCGGAGACGGGAAAGCCGCAGAAAAAATACTCAATATCCTCAAAGAATTCAGCTCGCACCCACGAAAACGGTGAAAAGCTTGAGCTTAAAGCTGGTTTACATCACGCTTTATCCAGAGAAATATCCAAGAGTAAAAAAAATAGCCACTACACTGAAAGACCAAAACATTACATTTCAAGCACTCATCCCTAAAATTAGAATAAAACTAGGGAACAGAAAAATTGCAAGGTTAGTCTCCGCATTTGTCACTTACGCTTCTTTTCTCCTACAAACATTTCTTACCGACGCTGACATCTATTGGGTCGCCAACTCCCCAGACATATTCGCCCTACCACTTGCACTAAGGAAAGAGAACTATATCCTAGATTACCGTTCTCCATGGCCACTGCAAATAGAATTAGAATTCGGAAGAGGCAAGCTAAGCCAAATAGCTAGGTACCTCACCCACATAACTTTAAAACACTCAAAAGTGATCACCTTAACCACCAGTACCCTTCTAAGAGACGTGAAAGAATTTCGAAAACAAGTATATATCATTCCCAATTACCCGCAAAAAAACAGTTTTAAACCCAACGTTTCCTACAATAATTTCAGAACGTTACACAACGTGAAAAAAGATCAAAAAATAATATTGTTCATAGGCCTGTTGTCTATAACAGAAGGAGCCGACATCTTACCAAGCATCGTCAAAGAATTACTGCAAAAAACAAAAAAGATAGCACTCTGGATCGTAGGAGACGGTGTTCTCCGGTCAGTAGCTGAAGAACTAGAGAGAAAATTCCCAGGAACGGTCACATTTTTCGGATGGCGCCCATACAAAGAAATACCAAATTTTGTTAATGCTGCAGACGTGTGCATCGTTCCAAGAAATGAGACTCCTTTCTCACACTATTACAACGAGGAGGGAGTGCAAAAAATTTCAGAATACATGTTACTAAGAAAGCCTATAGTCGCTTGTGGAATTGCTCCATCCAAAGAGTACCTACTCGTCAAACGTCCAGAATTTACAAAGGGAATTCTAGAAGCATTGGAAGGAAAGGCACCAAAGCCTACGCCAAGGACATGGGAAGACTATTGCAAACAAGAAGTGTTAGAATTAATAGAATTCATGAAAAAAGCCCCACACACTTATTGACCATCACAGCCTTTATGGTTCCGCCTTCATATCCGAACTATGAAGCGACTGTCTTGTTTCCTCCCAAACTGATGCTCAACGGCCCAAGACCCCCCAGCTTTACCAACGTCCCTATGACTATTTCGAACGCGCGTGCGCATCAATTGTAACGGATGATGCATCAGTTGAGTTAATAAATTGATACGTAAAACTGTGCAGTAGTAAAACTAAACATCTTTTGACATTCTATCTCTAATAAGATGAATCGCTTACTGCACCTTCCCTAAAACATCAAGTATGTATCTGATGTCTTCTTCGGTGACGGACGGATGGACAGGTAGGCTTAAAACACGCTTACAAGTCTCCTCAGCAGTTGGGCATGTCGTTTTCTCGTAGCCTAGCTCCTTATATAGCGGCTGCTTGTAGATGGGAGTAGGGTAATGTACGGCAACATCTATGCCTTCCTCCATTAAATGTTCAGCAAGTTTATTCCTTTCAATGGGATAATCTTCCTCCACTTTTATTACGTATTGATAAAAAACGTGTCTGACATCATGATTCGTATGGGGCGGCGTTAGACCAGCGATTTTCTCAATTCCTTCAGTTAATAGACTCGAGTTCTCATTTCTTCTCCTGTTTAAACCATCAAGCTTCCTAAGCTGCACCAACCCTACAGCAGCCGAGGTCTCAGTCATACGATAGTTGTATCCGAGAACGATGTGGCGATATTTTTCAGTCTGGCCATGGTCTCTTAGTAAGCGTGCACTCTTTGCAAGTTCACTATCGTTTGTGGTGATCATTCCTCCTTCACATGTTGTCATGTTTTTTGTGGCGTAGAAGCTGAAGCACCCAACATCGCCGAGACTTCCAGTCTTTCTTCCCTTATACTCCGCTCCATGGGATTGAGCAGCATCCTCCACTACGGCAATCCCTTCATCTTTTGCGATTTCGTTCAACCCATCCATATCTGCAGGCTGACCGAACAAGTGCACAGGTATTATGGCCTTTGTCTTCGCAGTAATTTTTTCGGTAACATCCAGAGGATCAACATTGAAAGTTCTTCGGTCTATGTCAGCGAAGACAGGTTTTGCTCCTTGATATAAGACGCAGTTGCTGGAAGCTATGAAAGAGAAAGCGGAGGTTACCACTTCGTCGCCGAAACCCAGCCCAATAGTCTTCAAAGCCACATCCAAGGCCACGGTTCCGTTTGCTACAGCTACAGCATGTTGCACGCCGATATACTCTGCGAACTTCTCCTCAAAGAGCTTGACTTTTTCTCCTTGGACTAGCCTCCCTGATTCAAAAACTTTTCTTACGGCTTCCAGCTCTTTCTTTCCTAGAACCGGTTTTGCTATCTGTATTCTTCGCCTCAATACGTCTTTCACTCTCACTTCAAGATATCTTCAATGCCGTTAAATAGATTCCATTTAGGTTCAAAGCCCAGAAGCGTTTGGGCTTTGGAAATATCATAAACAAATATGGGGAAATCGAATTCTCGAGCTGGTTTGATTTCTATCGTTAAATTGCTTTTCATAGCTTCAATGCACAGTTCGCATACATCTTTTATGCTGGTTGCCCTAGACGAACCAATATTGAATGCGTTACGTACATATGAAGTTTCTAGAGCCAATAGATTCGCTTGTACAATGTCTTTGACGTAAATGAAATCGTTTGTTTGTTTGCCCCCAAAAATGACTGGTCTTTTTCCTTCTTTGAGACGCTTTAAAAAAGCCCCAACGGCACCCCAATCTTTACCTTTTCCGTAAACATATCCGTATCGCAAAATGACATAGGGTAATATGTTGCCGTAAAATATGATCCAATCTTCCGCCTGCTTCTTAGTCAAACCATAAACGCTGTCCGGTTCTCTATTGGCGTCTTCACGAATGGGAACAGGAACGTTTCGACTGTAAACCGAACCTGTGGAACCGTAAACCAATCGTTCAGCCTTTTTCTTGATGCAACCTCGGATAACATTAAGGGTTCCTTCAACGTTCACTCTAACCGCTTTTTGAGGGTTCTCTCT
>JABAOC010011653.1_pt2 | contig 10237 bp, 11 predicted proteins | sample 7062161 | NCBI WGS metagenome assembly JABAOC01 (sample SAMN14538625, study PRJNA623070) | marine sediment metagenome | biome: marine biome [ENVO:00000428]; feature: marine pelagic biome [ENVO:01000023]; material: deep marine sediment [ENVO:00002113] | place: India: Gulf of Khambhat ...
TCTCCACGTCGAGGACGATCCCCGGAAAGTGTTCAGAAGCCTGAACATACATATCCTCATAATAGCTGAGAAGGGGTAACTGAGGCCAAAAAGGGACGTCGAGGGAGAGGGCCGTTTTCATGGCCCGGCTCACATCTCGATGGGGCATCACTGCCATAGCAGTGGTGAGCAGATTACCGGGAACAGGCATGATTTCATCATGGTCTTAAAGGTTTCGTATGGCTCATTCAAACCCTTGGAATTTCGGTCTGATTTTTTGAGCGGAAAACCAGGCCAAGTGGTCACCTCTGGATTGGTCTCTCCCCCATCCAGTGGGAGCCTTCTCCGAATCTCTGGGTGTTCTGTCGCAGATAAGACAGGCGCTTCAGACAGTACTTCGAGTTTTCAGTCCTAATCTCCCCACAGCCAGATGCCTTGATTGGCGAGGGAGTAAAGTTGGTCGTTCAAAATCTTCTGGTGGACTTCCTCCTCAGCAGCGAGTTTCTTGAACATGTCCCTTCCGGTCGGATCTTCCGTTTTTTCCGCCATCTCACGATACAGGGCGGCCGCCTCCTCCTCTTTACTGATGGCCATGGTTAGGGCGTCGATATCATCCTGCTTTGTATTCTTCTTCTCCTTAAGCTCCGCGAGGCGTTGACTCGGCTTCAGTTCCTCTTGGCCCAAGTATGGAACCCATCTGCCACTCCTCTGTAACGAATGACACAGATGCGCTATTTTCTTGTAGTGGTTCATCTCAAAGGCGGCCAATTGGTTGAACATGTCCTTCCCTTTTCCGCTGGAGGTTTTTTGGGCAGCCTTCTTATAAAAGAGATGGGCCTCCTTTTCTCTTGTCAGGGCGATGCCTACGGCCTTCAAGAAGTCATCCGTCTGCTCGGGAAAGGCAACATCTTCCGCTGAACTGCAATGCCTGCAATTCATGGAGCCGATTTTCATGACATCCTTCACGGTATCAAAGCCTTCAATCAACAGTTCAGCTTCCCCGCCGCAGACCTCACAAGTGTAACCGTCGTCCTTTTTTTCATCCATCTCTCAATCCCCCCTCTGTTGATTCATCCCTAGGCTATCCATGACAAAACGGATTCACTCCTTTTGGCTCGCCGGGGGCCCACGACGGGCGGCCAGTTCTTTGTCTAACGTAGCAATATGTCTCATCTCTTCCTTGATGATATGATCAATTTGGTTCTGACCCAGTTTCTGGGGTACCATTTCTCTCATTCCTAAATAGAAGACAATCGAGTCTTTCTCAAGATCAATCGCCTTCCGGAGAATATCCTCGAGGCTCTGAGGATGATTAAAGAAGTCCGTCGGGTCTAACGTCAAGTCAAAGACGCGTCCATTCGCCAGCGCACGCAAATATGAAGCGGCCTCACCATGTGGATCAAATGTTTTTGAGACCTTTTCTGAAGCCGAGAGCTCCTCCCTCATACTCACGAAAATCTTTTCGTGTGCATTTTCCCTGGCCGCGAGTTCGAGCATCAGTCGGCGAGCGTCTGGGTTTTCCTCATATTTGGCTGCGAGACGGTAGAATCTACCGCCATTTCGTTCGATCTGCACGGCCATTTCAAAGATTTCATCTGCGTTGAATTCTATGGACACTCAATTTCCTCGCGAATTATCTCTGAATGACAAAGAATCTTATCATATTTCATATCCCAAATATCAGGTATGGAGAAAGTAATCGTGCAAAAGGAAACGCAACTCATGTACAATGAAATTCGATGGAAGAGGTCGGCGAGGCATGATTTGATTTCGGGGTAGACGGTTAATGGCGAAGTTGAAGTTTCCAGTGACGGCAGCCATTCGCGCCTTGCGCGAAGAGGGGATAAGTTTTGTTGAACATGCCTGCAAATACCATGAAAATGAGGTTGCTGTAGGGACAGCTGAAGAGCTGGGTATTGATTTACATCTCGTGATCAAGACGCTTGTCATGGAAGACGATCGGGGTTCCCCGTTAATCATCCTCATGCACGGCGACAACCAGGTGTCGACCAAGGACCTGGCGAGAACGATCGGGGTCAAATCGGTCCAGGCGGCCAGTCACGAGGCCGCCCAAAAACATACTGGCTACGTGATCGGCGGGATTTCACCTTTTGGCCTGAGGAAATCACTCCCTATATATGTCGAGGCGTCCATCCTTCGCCTTCCCCGATTATTTATCAATGGGGGCAAAAGGGGGTTTACAATCGAAATCTCTTCAGAGGACCTCGCGAGGATCCTGAATCCCATGCCTGTCAATGTTGCGAGATGAGGTTGAAAGCCCCGAGATTTTGGGCCGTGTTGATCCCAGGGACCAGACTTTCCTAAAATCAAGAGTGAACTCAGAGGCTATTTCATCTGCATAACGTCCGATAGGGTGTAGATCCTGAAAGACCTGTTTAAAAAGGGCTTTGGGCGTGCAGTAAGAAGAAGGAGAAAGAGGTGAATGCCCACCGAATCCCTATCCCCATGATGAGCATTCTCGTGTTTTTGGGGGTTACAATCGTTGGCCTCTTGATCGGCTGTCAAGCCATTTCTGTTCCGGAGTATTACTCCCTGGATGTTGAAGAACTCGATCAGCTCATTATAGCGAGAAAGGGCGAACTCGAGCGTCTTCAAAGGGATCGAGAAAAGGAGCTTCAGGATGGGGGCGAAGCGGATCCAGTCACTGAGGGTAGGATACGAGATTTAGAGGAAGAGATTGGGAAAATGGTTCGTTTAAGGCGTCGCCTGATAAATCTCGAACGGTCTGGTAGGATTTCTGGTCCAGTTTAGGCGAGGCCTGTAGCTTGTCCTTTTAGTATACGATTCTGGAGGAGGAAGAAGATGCGAAAAATCATCCACACATCAAAAATCACGATTACGAGAGTCGAGGGGTCGATCCGCAAAGCTTTCATCGAGGGTTTCAAGGAGCCGGTATTCTATGGTGTCCATGGAGGTATCAAAAAGTTCTACAAGACCGAGCCCAAGGAGGAACACCCGGCAACGCTTGACCACATCATCGGTGGTGTCGGAGGCTGAATGATGGGAACTCTGGCCGGTTTCTTGGCCAGAAAGCAGATTCGCACTGACGCGGATCATTTTCGGGCTTGGGTGGAAGGCGATATTGAGGATATCAATGGCGTCCTCAAGATCACTCAGATCCGTGTCCGTTATGATATCAAAGTGCCGAAGGATAAGGCAGGCGACGCTCGCGAGGCGATGGAGCAGTATCTCCCTCATTGTCCGGGTGCACAAAGCGTAATGGGCTGTATTCGTATCCATCACGATGCAGGGATCGAAGAGGGCAACGGGCCACCGTGAGACACGAATGTGAACGACTGCTGTGAGTGGCAATGACGGTCTGCCGGAGAAGTCTGAGTCGCGTTTTCTCCTTCATGAAGGGTGCCGAGCGAATAGGGTTCTCTCTGAGAGAAATCTCAGGCCTTCTCAGTTTGCGAGTTGATCCTCGCAGCACATGCGATGACGTGAAGAGGAGGGCAGAGGTTAAAAGCATGGGGATTATTGAAGAGAAAATGGAGGCCCTGGAAAGAATGAAAAAAGCTCTTGTGAGATGGACAGCATCGTGCCGTGGCATTGGCCCGAAAAGCGAATGCCCAATTTTAGAGAGCCCTAATGCAAGAAACGAAGATTGATCCGGTATCCTATTTATTTCGAAAGGGTTGCTGTCTTCAATTACCAGGCCTTCTCTCCCCAGCATCGCCCCCAGACTGGCCTGGGCTTCTACCCTCATCGCTCTCAAGATCTTGAAGTAGACAAACCCAGACAGCCCTACAGGGTTTCATTGTCTTATCCTTCAGGTTCGACAATATGGGCGAAGGGATAGAGGGATAAAGCTGAAACTACTTTTGTTTTTCATGTATTACCGCAGTTCGACAATCTTAGGTGTTTTCGACAATTTCGTCGAGATAAGCTGAATGAGGTATCGTTTTCGAAGTCTCAATGAAAATCTCGAAATGCTATCATCAGGGAACTCGATTGGTTTTCTTATTGCCATATTCATTTGACCTGCTATCATAGAAATGTTCCTGCCAAAGAGCTGAGCAGATGAAAGCGCTCGGGGCATTGCCTGAGTCCGATTGCTTCCTGGTTGAGGCGCATCAGCGATCCTTATGAATCGAGTGGTGTTTTGTCAAACCGGAGGAAAGACCATGAAAAAAGTACACCTAGCCCTTGCGATGACGTTCTTCTTGACAATCCTCCCGGCTGGAAATGCCGTCGCGCCCAATAACGGGAGCGAGATCCGCGTTTTGTCTGAGATGCGGGGAGCTGAGGTTGTTTCTCTCCAGGAATTCTGGCTGAGCGTCTACGGGAATGCATCGACTGACCTCGTCGGGAAAGATTATTCTTATTTGACGAGGTTGATGGCGAAAGCCCAGCCGGACGAATGCTATTATGGTATCGGCGAGAGCAACATTTATCCCTTCGACTTCAAAACGCAGGATTGCTCCCTTGGGAAACCTAAGGTGAACGAAAGCTATGTCTTCGGCTTAACCAAATCGGGTGATACCCTGTGGTTCGGGACAGCTCCCAACATGGGCTGTCTGGTCTACGGAGCTATCCACGAGCAGGGTATTCCCGGGGAGCTACCCGCCTTTGAGACCGATTTATGGGTCTGCGAATATGGAGAAGGTATATTCGGGCAAGAACGCGGCATTGGAGAAGCCCAGGGGGATTGGCGACCGCCCTCCATCTATGCAATGAGTAGCCGAACAGGCATTTTCGAGCAGAAAGTCACGGGCGACCCCCTGATTTGGGAGACCTTGGGACTTCGATCGGCCGGGACACTGAGAGATGTTGTGATTCTCGCTGGGCCAACCGTGACTGGGGTTGGTGGTCCGGGTGAAACGGCAGGTATCAACATGTTCGCTTTTCACGCGACTACAGGTGAATACCTCGGATCAAAGCATTTCCATCAGTATAACAACATCCGCAAATGGGTTGTCGTGGATGGCGTGCTCTACACCGGCGTCTTAAATAACAGAGAAACGTTTCCCGATCCGAGCGATGCGCCGGTGGGCGCTGTGCTCCGGTGGAATGGTGACGAGACGAATCCCTTCGAATTCGAGGTCGTCGGATGGGTCGATGGCGATGCGGCCGAGTTGGTCGAACACGAAGGCCGGCTGTTCGTTTCGACTTGGCCGGATTTCTCTCGGCTTTTTGAGGAAAACTACGATTACGCCGGTTTATGGATGAGCCCGATTATCGGGTCCGAAGGTCTACGCTTCGGCGATGCCAATGCCTGGAAGAAAGTCTGGTCGGCAAGTGATTATGAGCAGGACGAGATCACGGCGCGGATGTATAATGGCGGCGCGCTCGCTTCTTTTGATGGATATCTCTATTGGGGCACGACCCATGCGCCCCTTTCAGCGGGTCTTGCACACGCACAGTTTTACGGGTTATTTGGCACGGATGATCCGGAAGAGATCGACCCTGTCGCCATTGTCGCAGCTCTGCTGGGGACTCACCGTCCAATCAGCATCTTTCGAGGCCGCGATTTTGGTTCTCGAGAGGAGGAAATGCAGGTACTTTACGGTTTAGCTTGGATGCCTGCATACGTCGAAAATCCTTTACGAGATGACACGGATTACGTATGGCTCCTTTTGCCCAATAAGATGGGTATCCCACTTAACGGACCTGCGGGCTTCGGCAACCTCTACAATACTTACACGTGGACCATGGCGGTGTACGAGAACGCGCTATTCGTAGGCACTATGGACTGGAGCCACATGGCGGCTGCCGTGTTGCTTCCGGTTCTCCTGGACCCCATCATCGACCTGCCATCGGATCTTCAGCTGCCCAATGCCACATACGGCGCTGATCTCTACGCTTTCCCTTCGGGCCAGGAAGTTGCAATTGCTTTATCCACGGACGGGCTGGGGAACTACGGGAGCTACGGTATTCGCACAATGGTCGCTGACGACGCACTCTATCTCGGGATGGCCAACGCGATGAATCTGATGACTGACTCGGGCGATGACAAGCCCGAGGGTGGTTGGGAGTTGATCCGGCTCGGGCGCCGTTAGCGGCAGTTTGGTAACGATTGAAAAATCTGAACGATTCCTTGGTGGCAATCATCCCGGCGGCTGGCCTGTTGATTTCTATCATGTGCGCCGGCATTTTTGTCGTTCACGAAATAGGGGGACAAAAGAGTGATGAAGAGATGCTTAGCCTCTGGTCTGGCTTTGTTCAGCTTATCGATCGCTTTTTTACCCACCGTCACACGAGCCGGTAAATACGACCAACATGTTCAGAGAAGCTTTCACGTCAAAAGTGGTGGGACACTGTACTTGCATTCGGACCAAGGTTCGGTCGAAGTTCGGGCTCACTCGTCCGAAGAGGTATATCTCGTCGTTTTTCTTGAGGCGAACACCAGCAGCGAAAACCAGGCTGAAGCGTTGTTTGAGAACTTTGAACTGAGTTTTGATCATCCGAACGGGGATGTTCACATAAGGGGAGAATGGCGGCGTGGCTGGGCAAAAAGAGGAAAGAGGCTACGGGTTCATTTTGACTGTCGCGTACCAAAACATTACAACGTGGGCATTAACACAGCCGGGGGGCGTATCCGAGTAGACGACTTGGTCGGTGAAGTGAAACTCAGGACATCGGGCGGAAGTATTTCCATCGGCGAAATTGATGGTCCCGTCGAGGCGAAAACATCCGGCGGAGGCATTACGCTGGATCGCTGCCGAGGACGAGCCTTTCTGCATACTTCCGGTGGCGACATTACTCTGGGCCAAATCGAGGGGTCCGTAAAGGCGAGAACTTCAGGTGGTGGCATTTACGTCGATGGCATCGATGGTGATTTAGAGGCCCACACCTCGGGTGGTAGTTTGCGGCTGAGAAACATTCATGGGAACCTGAGAGCAAGAACTTCTGGTGGATCGATACGGGCGGAGTTGTTAAAGCAGATCGATTCTCCGGTAACCTTGCGAACCTCCGGGGGGAGTATTACGCTGGAAATTCCGCTCAACCTGCGAGCAGAGGTCGATGCATCAACGTCGGGAGGTGACGTCTTTACGGACGTGCCAGTGACGGTTGAAGGAACCATTGGGGAATCGTCTCTTCGTGGCGAAATAAACGGCGGAGGCCCTTTGATCACACTAAGGACTTCCGGAGGGAACATCGAGATCCGGAAAAGGTGAGATTTTTTGGTTCTTTACCATGGCGAAGGGTCACGTCTTCTCGTGAGCCGATTCAGGGGAACAAAGGCGCGTCGTTAGGGTTTTTGGCGTGACGTGAGACCTCGATCCTGCGCTTGTGCGTCAGCTGTCAAAACTGGGCTCAGACGAATGAGCTCTGGCCAGACCTCTTGGGGTGCCTTGTCAAAAAGAGTTTCTGCATTGGCTTGCAGGAGGTGCCAGTCACCTCTCGATAGCTCTTGGTCGAGTTGCCCAGGCGCCCATCCCGCATAACCTGCATAGACACGAAATCTCTCCTGTGGGCCTCCATCATCAATCATCCGCTTGACCACCGTCTGGCTTGAACTGGCGTAGATATCCTCGAAAATGTGGAGGGACCCTCCGGGTGGATTACTGGATCGTATGAGCAGCATCATCTGGTTTCTGGCAACAGGCCCGCCAATGTAAACCGTATCGGTGCGGTCCCGCAGTCCCTCTATCCCGGGGAACACTTTGGACAGTCTCACCTCAGTTGGGCGGTTAATGATCAGGCCCATCGCTCCTTGCCAATTATAATCGATCAGGAGAACGACGGTTTGCGAGAAGTTCGGATCTCTGAGGTCTCGACTCGCGACGAGAAACATCCCCTTGGCTGGTCCCACCTGGCCGTGCCAAAGATCCCGTGATGGATGAGTGGCCGGGAGCCAAAGGGGCAGCAAGGCGGTGTGCTGGTCGGAAAAACCGTTCTGGATCATGGACATGCCAGACAATGTCGGGAATAGTACAAGCAGGGCCGCAAGTGCGAGAGAAATGGCCCCTTTTCGGAATTGTCGATTCAGGTTCAAAGCCGCGTGTGACGTGACGACCTCCTTTCCTGCTGCACCGCCTGGGCTGAGTTCAAATATTTTGGCAATCTTATAGAAAAATTGGGAAAAGTCAAGCATGATTCAAACTGGAGTTTCCTGACTTTTCTGATCTATTCAAGAGGCAAGTGGTCCAGACCCCTTTGNNTTCGAAAACAGAATTAAGTTCCGACTACTTGCATCGCTACATACCTGGTTTTTGAGGAAACTCCAGTGATTCAGATCCCACATTTTCGACTCTATTGATAGACAGAAGTCAAATGAAGTAAGACAAGAAATATTTGACAAAATCTTCTGGTTTGTTAAGATAGGAATGTCGAGATTGACGGCCTGTGTGCATCGAAATAGGCCAAGGGGGCGGGAGATTCTGGGGTTGTTCTGAAGGCCTACTCTCGTAGGAGATGGGCTTTTTTTTACTTTATCAGTACTCTCGAAGCAGTCGTGAGCTGTTTCAGATCCAATAATCAGCAAAAGTCAGACTTACGACTGGCAAGGAATTCAAGGGAAACGCGTTGAATCGACACCTTCATTTCTAACCAGGAGACCAACCATGAGTCCACAACAGACAATGAAGGAAGTGAAGAGGCTTCTGAGAGCGCTCATGCAGGCGATACGAGGGGGTATGAAGGAGCACAAGCGGGGTCTTTACGGGCTATTGACCATTGTTGCGGGATCTTTAGCTCTGCTCACGTTTATAACATATGAATTTACGGAAAGCCCGACTTTCTGCGGAATTTGCCATGACATGGAACCTTACATCGAATCGTGGAAATCCTCTTCCCATAATCGTGTGGCCTGCATTCAATGCCATTATGAGCCCGGTTTTGTCAACCATCTGAAAGGGAAATGGAGAGATGGGCAGTTATCTTTGGCGTATTTCATAACGGGTAAACATCCCAGCAAACCCCACGCCGTCATCAGCGATAAGAGCTGCCTCCAAGATGGGTGCCACAAGAGGGAGAATCTCAAAAATAGTATTCTATTCAAAAACGTGGTCTTCAACCATTCCTTGCATCTCGAGGAGTTAAGGCGGGGGAAAAGGCTGAGATGCACAACGTGCCATGCTCAGATAGTCCAAGGGACCCATTTAACCGTGACCGAGACGGATTGCTTTATCTGCCACTTTTACGGGAAGAGCGAGGGGGAGGCATTGGAGAACTGCCTCTCGTGCGCTGTGGGAGCATGTACGTCGTGTCATTCTGAGCCTAAATGGGACATAAACATAGCGGGCTATGCCTTCAATCACAGAAGATATATCGAAAAGGGGGTCTCCTGTGGGGAGTGTCACCTCAATGTCATTCAGGGTGATGGGCAAGTGCCGCCCAAGCGTTGCGTTGAGTGTCATGATGAACCCGAGATACTTCAAACAAAATATTCCTCTGAATTCATCCACAAAAATCACGTGACGGATTACAAGCTCGAATGCTACCGTTGCCATTCGGAGATCATACATCACAAAGGTGAAATCCCCACACTTGCCCACTTTGATTCTAATTGTGGCAAATGCCATATCGAAGAAGTCCATTTAGGTCCAAGGGAAATGTACAAGGGGATCGGTGGCATTGGGGTCCCGCCCTCTCCAAGTAAGATGTACATTGCCAATTTGGATTGCACGGCTTGTCATAGCGGCTTAGAGCGGGGTGAAAAGGCCTTGTATACGGTTTCATATGACCAGAGTGCTTTGGAGGCGAGGTGCGTTGGTTGCCATGGAGAAGGCTATGCGTCGATGTTGAGGAACTGGCAGGTTCTGGTTGCGAAAGCAGAGTTTGAGACGAACAAAGGGATCTACACCGTCCAAAGTAAGTTGTACGGGCTAGACAGGGAAAAAGTCGGAAGTTCCACGCTTAAGAGGGCCCAGCAATTATTAAATGAGGCGAGAAGAAACTACAGTTTTGTCCTTCTTGGGAAAGCCGCTCACAACATCGAATACGCCCTAAAGCTTTTGAACGTCTCTCGGAATAAAGCGGGAGAGGCTCTGGCTATGATATCGAAGGACTACGTGCCAAGTAATTCAGATCTGCAGCTATCCTGTGTAAACCTCTGCCATTCAGAAATTGACAAACAGCTCTTGCCTTTCGGAAAAGTCTCCTTTCCCCATGACAAACACGCATCGGAAAACGGGATGGACTGCGAGGCATGCCATTCCGACCGGCGAGATCATGGAAGGACATACTTCAAAAATTGCTCGGACTGCCACCACGGTGAATCCCTGGGCCGGGTCGAATGTGAAGATTGCCACGCCACCACGTCGAACCTCTTCTATGGGCGAGGAGGTAC
>JABAOC010003339.1_pt1 | contig 10236 bp, 9 predicted proteins | sample 7062161 | NCBI WGS metagenome assembly JABAOC01 (sample SAMN14538625, study PRJNA623070) | marine sediment metagenome | biome: marine biome [ENVO:00000428]; feature: marine pelagic biome [ENVO:01000023]; material: deep marine sediment [ENVO:00002113] | place: India: Gulf of Khambhat ...
GTTGTCAATACCTCATTCTTCACGAAAACAGGGGAATCGAAACGGACAGCGATCGCTATCGCATCGCTCGGTCTCGAATCCAGGTTGAGGATCCTGTTTCCCTGCTGGAGGAGGAGCTTCGCGTAGTATGTCTGATCCCTGAAATCATCGATCTTCACCATTAACACCCGTATATCATACAGTTCGAACATGTCCTTCATGAGATCGTGCGTTCCCGGCCTCGCATCCGTGGTATTCTGGATACCCCTCGCTATCGAATAAGTCTGCAGCTCGTTCGTGACCATCGCCAGCTGGTGGCATCCGGAGGTCAGGTATATGTTTTTTTCGTCCACGTTCACGAAAACCTGGGAGAAACCATCGGTTGAGAAATAAGGGGATCTTTCTATTATCCTTCCTGTTATGGAGTTTATGTAGGAAAAGGTCGTGTAGAAGATAGAGACGGCGAGAAAAATAAGGACAAGTCCTAAAATCAGGTTTTTCATATATTAAAAATGAAAACAATATTTTTATTATTATAATGTTCTGAGGGTCGGGATGAAATACGTTGATCTTAAATACAGGCCGGGAAAAAATGAAGTCATTGCGGAATATTTTGTGGAGCCGAACAAGATCTCTCTGGAAAAGGCCTGCGAACACCTCGCTGGCGAGAGCTCGATAGGGACGTGGACCAGCGTGGGAACGATGAAGCCGAGGATCTCTCTGATGAGACCACATGTTTTCTCGATAAACAAAAAAGAGCGGGTGTTTAAGATTGCCTACCCTCCCGAACTGTTCGAGCCCGGGAACGTCCCCCAGCTGATGAGCTCGATAGGGGGGAATGTTTTCGGGATGAAGGCCGTTAAGAACCTCCGCCTGCTGGACATCCGCCTCCCTGAAAGATACGTAAGGAGTTTCAGGGGTCCTAAGTTCGGGATAGAGGGCGTCCGCAAGAAGCTCCGCGTAAGGAAACGCCCTTTACTGGGAACGATAGTGAAACCGAAACTCGGTCTCAATGAAAGGGAACACGCGAAATCCGCTTATGAATCCTGGGTGGGAGGGATGGATATCGTGAAGGATGACGAGAATCTGACGAGCATGAGCTTCAATAAGTTCGAAAGGAGGGTGGAGGAAACGTTACGAATGCGGGAGAAGGCGGAGGACAAGACGGGCGAGGGGAAATTCTACATGCCCAACGTCACCGGCGAAACCCACGAGATGATGAGGAGGGCGAACTTCGTCCGTAAGCACAGAGGGGAGTACGTGATGATAGACATCCTGACAACGGGCTGGTCAGGACTTCAGACCCTGCGAAATTATAACGATCATTTCTCCCTCATAATTCACGCACACCGGGCTGGGCACGGAGCGCTCACGAAGAATCCGAAACACGGGATCTCCATGGTCGTGATAGGGAAGCTCGCCCGATTGATAGGGGTTGACCAGATACACGTGGGGACGGCGAAGGTCGGGAAGATGGGGGATTTCGAGACCCCTGAAGTGGAGGATGAGGTCGAGAGCAGATTCGTGACAGAGGGGAAACACGTTCTCGAACAGTTCTGGTTCGATGTAAAGCCTGTTTTCGCCGTGGCCTCCGGAGGACTCCACCCCGGGAGCATTCCGAAACTCTTGAAAAGGATGGGAACCAATATTATCATACAGGCCGGTGGTGGCGTGCACGGACATCCGAAGGGGAGCGAGGCGGGAGCGAAATCGATGAGGCAGTCCCTGGAGGCTGTGATGAAAGGGATCCCGCTCAGAGAGTACGCGAAAAACAACAAAGAGCTTTCCGAGGCTATAGACAAGTGGGGGGTCGTTTAGAATGTTACTGAGGGCGAAATTTCTTGAACTCGAGGCCGACAAACCGATCGTGATACTCAACAGGGATGATGCGGACGACCTAGGGGTGAAACCCCTGGAAAGGGTCGAACTGTCCTTCAAGAGGAAAAAAATCGTGGCGATAGTTAACGTGGCTGAAAAAATCGTCAGGGAGGGCGAGATAGGCCTTTACGAGGAAATACAGGAAGTTTTGGATATAAAGCCCGACGAGAATGTTTCTGTCGAAACAGCAGAGCCTCCCAAGTCCCTGGCGTTCATAAAAAAGAAACTTAACGGGCAGATACTGAAGGAAAGGGAGATCTATTCAATAATCGAAGACACGGTGAATCACAAGCTCTCTGACATTGAAATCACCGCTTTCGTGACGTCCCTTTACAAGCAGGGCATGAACATGAACGAGACCGCGAGCTTGTCCAGGGCGATAACCAAAACTGGCAGAACCCTTAAGTTGAGGACGAAGGAGGTCTATGACAAACATTCGATCGGGGGCTGCCCTGGAGACAAGACCTCGATAGTTTTCGTCCCCATTGTTGCGGCCGCTGGTTTAACGATCCCCAAGACCTCTTCCCGCGCGATCACTTCCCCTGCAGGGACCGCGGACCGTTTCGAATGCCTGGCTCCAGTGGAGCTCACGCTAGATGAGGTCAGGAGAGTTGTGAACAAAACGAACGGGTGTCTGGTATGGGGAGGTTCGGTTGACCTCGCCCCGGCGGACGACATCTTTATACAGATAGAGTATCCTCTTTCGATAGATCCCTTCCTTCTCCCCTCTGTTATGTCAAAGAAGAAGGCGGTGAACGCGAAGTACGTGGTGATAGACGTACCGACCGGAAGGGAATCAAAGGTCTCGACCAAGGAGGAGTTCGAAATTCTGGCGAGTCAGTTTGTTGAGCTGGGGGAAAAACTGGGAATAAAGATGAACTGCGTCTCCACACTGGGCGAGCAGCCCATAGGGCACGCGATCGGACCGGTACTTGAGGCGAGGGAGGCATTACAAACGGTTATGAACCACAGGAAGGGGGCTAAAGACCTGATAGACAAGGCAACGACCCTGGCAGGGGTGTTGCTCGAGTTCTCCGGCGTGAAGAACGGGAAGAAGGAAGCCTTAAAAATAATAAGAACGGGAAAGGCCTACAAAAAACTGAGAGAGATTATCGAGGCGCAGGGAGGGAATCCTGATATCAAACCTTCCGATCTCGTCCCGGGCAAGAAAGTCGCTGAATTCAAATCAGCCTGTTCAGGGAATGTCCTCTGGGTGAGCAACAAGTCAGTGGATATCATAGCAAGGGATGCGGGAGCTCCCAAAGACAAGGGAGCCGGTATGCTCGTAAGGAAAAAACTCGGGGACAAGGTTAAAAGGGGGGACGTTCTCTTTGAGATATACGCAGAGAAGTCCAACAAGTTTAACCGGGCCCTGAGACTTGTGGAGGGACTGGACATAATGAAGATAGGGAAGGAAAGAAAGATGGAACTCGAGAAGTTTCCGGCCGGGAGAGAGGAGGAGAAGTATTTCATACTGGAAAGGTAATTTAGCGGAAAGTAATAGTATAAACATATAAATTTTTCCCTGAATTTTTGGCGTTTTTAATAAACAGTTCAGGCTCCTCCACGAAGAAAACGGGTGTTTTAAAATTCTTTTTATAGTACGGGGGTATAAAATAAATGATGAAAATTTTGCTCATCGTTCTCGACGGGGCAGCGGATCTCGGAGAGCGAACTCCCTACCAGACAGCGAAAAAACCCACCATGGATTCTCTGGCCAAAAACGGGATTTGCGGGCTGCTGGACATAGGATACAGGGGGACGCCGCAATCAGAGTTCGGTTACCTCAACATCCTTGGTTTCTATTCCGAGGTTTCATACCCGGGCAGGGGTTACCTGGAAGCCCTTGGACTCGGTGTGGAGGATGTAGGGGAGAACGATGTCTGCATTAGGGGGAACTTCGCGACCCTCGCTCCCAACGGGAATATCCTTGACAGGAGGGCTGGAAGGGACGAGAAGGGACTGGAAGAACTCACGGAGAAACTGGACGGCATGGAGATAGACGGAGTTCACTTTGAAGTTAAAAAGTCCGCAGGTCACAGGGTGGTTATAATCATGAAACCTCTCGATGAGAAGATACGGATTTCAGACCAGGTGGTTTCGAATGATCCGGAGAGGACAAGCGTCCCTGTCATGCAGATAAAACCTAAAAAACCTGAGGCGAAATTCACCGCGAGCGTTCTGAACAAGTTCGTTTCTAAATCCACCAAGATACTTTCTCAGGAGCGGGTGAACAGAGAGAGGAAATTCCCGGCGAACCTCCTCCTTCTTAGGGGATTCGGAAGGAGGAGATCGGTCGAAACCTTCAAGGACAAATACGGGATGAGTTCATGCTGCGTTGCGGGCATACCAATCGTTAAGGGTGTGGCTTCCTTTCTCGGGATGGATATAATAACCGTCCACGGGGCGACCGGATATCCGGATACAGATCTCGGGGCGATGTTCAGGGAGACCCTCGAATCACTCCAAAAATACGACTTCGTCCTCCTCCACATAAACGGGGCTGACATCCTTTCGCATGATAGCAGGAGGGAGGAGAAGGCAGGGTTCATTGAAAAGATCGATAAAGGTCTGGGAGAGGTCCTTTCGAAAATTAACATGAAAGAAACTGTTGTTATAATAACGAGCGATCACAGAACAGCGAGCGATCCTTCCTACCCGCATTACAGGCACACGAGAGACCCTGTCCCGACCCTTATCTCAGGGGGCGGGATAAAACCTGACAGGATCGAAAAATTCGATGAGGTTTCTTGTGCTGGAGGTTTTTTCGTAAAGGGTAACGGCCTGATTCCCTTCATTCTCAAACTGGTTAAATAATAAGCTTTTAAACCAAATAATAACTATGGAGAAATCCGAGATAACCTCGCTCGATCTGAGGTTCCTGGCGCGCGAACTCCGGGATTCCCTGGTTAACGGAATCTTCCGGAAGATCTACCAGTACAAGAGCCGGCTCGAGGACCAGACCACTCACCAGTTCCTCCTGGAGGTCTTCGTCCCGAACAAGGGGAATTACTGGCTCTACGTGGACAGGAACAAGGTTTTCCTTACAACCTACAAGAAACCCTTCCCCGTCGAGCCTCCGAGTTTCTGTTTGTTCCTTCGCAAACACCTGAACAACAAAAAGATTATCGATATCCAGCAGTACGATTTTGACAGGGTTCTCGAGATACGAACGAATGAGAACATCCTGATATTCGAACTCTTCTCGGACGGGAACGCCGTCCTCTGCGATAGCGAGTACGAAATAATCATGCCCCTCTATATACAGAAGTGGAAGGACAGGGATCTGAAACCGAAGATAAAATACAAGCACCCTCCCGGCAAGGTAGACCCCTTCTCCGTGAACTTCGATTACTTCCGGAACTCCATGAAGGGTTCGGAAAAGAAACTGATCGCGTTCTTTGCCAGAGAGATAGGTCTGGGCCCTGTATACGCGAAGGAGGTTTGTTCGAGATCAAGGATAGATGACCAGATGGAGGCGAGCAAGGTCGGCCTGAACGAATCAATCTACCTCTTCAAAACCATCCAGTCCCTCGAAAGCATAAAGGCCAAGCCGACCATCCACGGGGATTTCGTTTCCCCCTTCCCCCTGGAAAGCCTTAAAACCACTGTTAAGGGAGAGAAGGAAAAATTCTCGGAAGCCCTTGACGAGTTCTTCTCCGAACAGCAGATACAAAAAGTCGAAAGGATCGAGGAGGCAATAAAGGAGGAACACAGGGAAAAGATGGAGAGCATCCTCGAAAGGCAGGAGGAGGCAAAGGAGAAATGGACAGAGAAGAAGGAGGAGAAACGGACGAAGGCGGATCTTATTTATTCCCATTACGGGACGGTGGAATCCATCCTTGACGCCCTCAACCGCGCGAGATCCTCGGGAATTTCCTGGGAGGAGATAAAGTCCCGCGTGCGTTCCGAATCCACCCCGGAGGCGGAAGCGATAAGGGAGATAAGGGAGCATGAAGGAGTCGTGGTTGTGGAGCTCGGAGGGGAGGAGATCGAACTCGATTTCAGAAAGTCTCTTGAGGAGAACGCGGAGGATTACTATGAGGGATCGAAACACGCCAGAAAAAAGACAGAGGGCGTTTCCCGGGCGATCGAGGAGCAGAAACAAAAAATCGAGGAAACCCCCGAGGTCAGCCTGGAAAAGGAAAAGCCCGTCAAGATCGTGAAGAAGAGGGGGAAGTGGTTCGAGAAGTTCAGGTGGTTCAGCTCGAGCGACGGGTTCCTGATAGTGGGCGGGAAAGACCAGATCTCCAACGAGGTCCTGATCAAGAAATACACCGAACCCAGGGATCTCGTTTTCCATTCGGAAATTCAGGGAGCTCCCTTCGTGGTTATAAAATCGAGCGAAAAGGAAATCTCCGAGGACGCGAAGAAGGAAGCCGCGGAATTCGCCGCTGCCTATTCAAAGGCCTGGAGCTCGGGTCTAGCGACTGTTGACGTCTACTCCATCAAGCCCGATCAGGTCTCCAAGCAGCCCCCGACCGGAGAATACCTCCCGAAGGGGGCGTTCATGGTCTACGGAAAGAGGGAGTGGTTTCGGGACGTGGAATTAAAGGTAGCGATAGGGGTCAAAATGGAGAACGAGAGTTTCGATGTGCTGGCAGGGCCTGTGATGCCCATAAGGAAGCAGACGAATTACTTCGTGACCGTGAAGCCCGGGGATAAGGAAACCCAGGATCTCGCCACGGAGATGAAGAACAAGATCCTGATAAAGGCAACCCCGGAGGACAAGATCTGGATCGAGAAGATTCCCCTTGACGAGTTCCAGAAGTTCATCCCCGGAGGGAAAGGCGAAATAATCGAATACGGGGTCTAAGATTTTTTAAGATCCATTAAAATTTCTTCTGCCAATATTTCCGCTCTTTCGTACATTTTAACTTCTTCATTGGCTTCTTCTATCCTAGACATGTATTTCCTTAAATCATTTAAGCTGTATTCTTTACCAAATTCTAATTCAGGTAATTTTTTAATCGAAAAATCATCCCATATTTTAGTTGCTTTGTAGGATTCAGTTTCAGGATTACTGCATTGCTTTTTGTGTTCACACTCTGTACAAATTGAATCAATACCTTCAACGTATTTGAATTTTAAATCTGGATTATCGTAAAGTGCTCTAAACGTATCCCGCAAATGAAATACTAATTTATCAGAATGGACATACCCTTGCCCCTTTCTAAACCATTCAAGATATTTTTCATCAGGTAAACTGAGCAACCCACCTTCTTCTTCCTCAGCTATTACATGGGCTATATAACTCAAAACATGATGCGGCCTTAGCCTTATCTTCCCCTCAGCTTCACTCATAATATCAAATATATAACTACTTAATAATAGTAATTTATTATATATAAAGGTTTTTTGCACCTAAAAATAACTCCAGCGAATTCTGTACAATAAGCTTAAATAATTTCGCATACATATTCTAGTTTAAAAAACCAGTAGATGGAGAGATATTATGGATGGTTGCCCGACAAAATGTCCGAATTTCAAGAAATATATTGACAGCCTAAAGACTATCGCAACAAGTCAAGAAGCCCTTGATTACATCAATCAGCTCGCAACAAGTCCGGATTTTGCCAAGGGTGTTAAATTATACAGCGATGGAAATGGCGTTTATTCCGATGCGAAAGGATCCCCATATCAGCTTTTAGGTTCATTAATGGACTGGCCATTAATAGACAAAAAAGTTGAAAGCGTGGACAAGGCAAAATTGCTTCTTGGATATTCTCTGAGAAGGATTGCAGAGACAGGAGAATGTGGCCTTTCAAATACAATGTTGGAGGCAGCCAGAAAATCCGGAATGTTCGAAGATGAGATTGGGCTTGAACTTCTCGAAGAAATAAAGGGATACTCCAGTCAGATTGGTTTGAAATTGAGTGAGTGTATCTAATATCTAACATCAAAACTATCGAACTCGTTCGAAGGCTTTTCCCATTTTATCTCGAGATTTTCAACCCTCGATCCCGGAGGACCCTTCCTGCAGAACTCGATCATCCTTTCGACCTTTTCTTTCTCCCCCTCGATCACGCATTCTACACTCCCGTCCGGGAGGTTTATTACGTAGCCCTTCACTCCCAGACCGTTGGCGAAATCTCTCGTATTTGCCCGGAAGAAAACGCCCTGGACCTCCCCGGAAATGAGCAGGTGAACCCGAACTTTCATAATTAATCCTTGATCTCGGATTTTTTAAATTTCCTCTTCCCGATCCCCAACCGCAGGGCGTAGTTTATGGACGGGATATCCTCGGGCTTTTTGTTTTTGAGCCCGGGGTCGAACTTCTTCAGGATCTCCAGCCCGAAGCAATCGAGCGCGACGGGGTCCTTCCCCGCGAACATGAGACCCACGTGTTTCTGGATTCCCCCGTGACGGACCTCGTTCGCCTTTATCAGGGTGTCCACCATGTCCACTATGAACAGATCGGGCTTGCGTATACGGTTGAGCTCAGCGATAGCGAGGTTGATCTCCTTCTTCCTCTTTGCCAGCCTTTTCAGAATGCTCACCGGCCGGACGGAGGATGCATGAAGGAGGACCCGCTCCTTCGCAGCGAGCAGGCCGAAGTTGTTCTTGAGCGCGCCCGTGATCCCGATTTTTTTCATGCAGTGCGTCTTCATGATCGGGAGGGAAATCATGTAATCGCATTCGAAAGCGAGTTTCGAGACGTTAAGATCGAATCCTGATTTCGTCTGGACCTTTTTGAACCCGAGGTCGTAGAGATTTTGAAGTTCCAGATCCAGCTGCCTGCAGACCTTCGCCAGCGGATGATTCTTTACCACGTCCCCCTTCCCGAACCCTTTTGTGACGGGGGAGTCAGGGACAGGGGCGTCCGCCACTATAATCTCAGAGGACTGGGGCAGGTTCTTGAGGACGTAGCGCAGAACATCCGGGTGCGTGGTCGTCGGGTAGAGCTCGCTGGAAACGATGTTCGGCTTCACGAATATTTTCTTTCGGGATTTTATCTCTTTCATGAATTTCAGGATGATATTCTCTGCGAAGCGCATCCGGTTTTCCGTGATCTGGTAGAAAATCTCCGAAACCATATTTAATGTTAATTTCTTATTTTATAACTATGAATCCGATTGTTTCCCAGGTTCTTTCGAAATCCGGGATTTCGGAATTGAACCCCGTCCAGAAGAAGGCGATAAAGGCGGGGATTCTGGAAGGGGAGAGCCTCGTTTTGGCAGCGCCAACAGCGAGCGGAAAGACCCTTGTCGCTGAGTTCGCAGCCCTGAACACGATCGAGAAGGGGAAGAAGGTGGTGTACATCGTTCCTTTACGGGCGCTGGCGAGCGAGAAGTATCACGAGTTCAGGGAGAAGTACGAGTCCATGGGAATAAGGATCGCCCTGAGTATAGGGGATCTAGATTCGAGCGATTCCTGGCTCGCGAGGTTCGATCTCATAATCGTAACCTCTGAGAAGTTCGACTCGCTGTTGAGGCACGGAATTCCCTGGATAGACCAGATCGGGCTGGTCGTGGCCGATGAAATCCATCTGCTCAACGATCCGGGGAGAGGCCCCACCCTGGAGGTAACGATCACGAAACTCAAAACCCTCGTGAACCCTCAGATTCTTGCGTTATCCGCCACCATAAAGAATTACGAAGAGATAGCGGAGTGGCTGGGAGCGAAACCCGTCTTTTCTGATTACCGTCCGGTGAAGCTTTACAGGGGGGTGTGTTTCGACAGGGAGATACACTACACCCCTAAAAAATGGGTAAAGAAAATAGGCCAGGAGTATCCACCTGATTTCGAGATAACGAAGGACACGGTAAAGAAGGGAAAACAGACTCTAATATTCGTTTCCACCAGGAGGAATACGGAATCCCTTGCAGGGAATCTGGGAAAGATCGTGAAGAGTGATCTGGATCATGTGGAGAGAGTGAAACTCAAGGGAATATCCAAAAACGTTCTGAGATCGATCGAGAAACCAACTCTCCAGTGTGAGAAGCTTTCGAACCAGGTTCTTGATGGTGTCGCTTTCCATCACGCGGGGTTGACCAACAAGCAGAGGAAAACCATAGAGGACGGTTTCAAGGAAGGAATGATAAAGGTCATCACCGCAACACCCACGCTTGCCTGGGGCGTGAACCTCCCCGCATACAGGGTCGTGGTCAGGGATCTCAAACGTTTCTCCGCGAGATACGGTAGCGATTACATCCCCACCCTGGAGATCCAGCAGATGATGGGTCGCGCTGGACGTCCCAAATACGACAGGGAAGGGGAGGCGATCCTCATAGCGAAGAGCAAGGGAGAAGCTGAATACGCCTTCGATACGTACATCAAGGGCGAATCCGAGGACATACAATCGAAAGTGGGAGTCGAACCCGTCCTAAGGATGCATGCGCTCGCCCTGATAGCGTCAGGAATAGCACTTTCCAGAGA
>JABAOC010020552.1_pt1 | contig 10236 bp, 8 predicted proteins | sample 7062161 | NCBI WGS metagenome assembly JABAOC01 (sample SAMN14538625, study PRJNA623070) | marine sediment metagenome | biome: marine biome [ENVO:00000428]; feature: marine pelagic biome [ENVO:01000023]; material: deep marine sediment [ENVO:00002113] | place: India: Gulf of Khambhat ...
TCTCGTGTTAGTGACCGGTGAAGGGGCAACCCTCGAGGATATCCATGGAAATCACTATATTGATTTCTTTGCGGGGATTTGTACGACACTAGCGGGCTATGCACATCCAAAGCTTGTCGCTACTCTCAAATGGCAAGCCGAACACTTAATTTATACAAGTTCGCTCTATTCTACCATCCCATACGCAGTCCTTGCCGAAAAACTCGCGAAAATCGCTCCCAAGGGTCTCACCTCGTCGTTTATTGTTAGCAGTGGTTCTGAAGCCAACGAAGCGGCGTTATTTGCTGCAAGGAAGTACAAAAACAATCCCTATATTGTTGCTTGCATCTTTGCATATCACGGCCGAACAACTTTACCAAGAGAACTCTCGACCGCAGGCTGGCGTACAGTCCCAGAGGTCCATCCTCCTGGAGTCCGCTTCACCACGTATGGATATTGCTATCGTTGTCATTTTGGAAAAGAGTATCCTGATTGCGATTTCGAATGTGCGCGCTTTCTGCAGACAGTGATCGAGTCGCAAACAAATAATGAGTTCGCTGCATTCATCGCTGAGCCAATCCAGGGAGTTGGAGGAATTGTTGCTCCTCCCTTGGAATATTTCAAAATTACAAAAGAAATTGTAGAGGAATTTGAAAGCCTGTTTATTTCGGATGAAGTCCAAACAGGGTTTGGGCGAACAGGAAAGAAGTGGTGGGGCATCGAACACGCTGGGATTATTCCTGATTTTGTCACAATGGCAAAAGGATTCGGCAGTGGAGTTCCAATTGCAGGGTTCTTGACAAAACCCGAGTATGTAGAGGAATACACTATGCTAGACTCATTTGCAACCTTTGGAGGGAATCCACTGGCCTGTGCGGCAGCTTGTGCCGTCATAGAGATCATTGAAGAGAATAATTACCTACAGAAAGCCGCAACCTTGGGTGAACACTTCAAACAGAAACTGGAAGGATTGCAAGAAGACCATCCGCTGATTGGGGAAGTACGTGGCCAGGGGATGATGATAGGTATAGAACTGGTCAAAGATCCAAGCACAAAAGAACCGGGATCAGAAGAAATGATACAGCTTATGGAAGAAACGAAAAAGTGTGGGTTACTAATTGGAAAAGGGGGAAGATGGGGTAATGTTGTTCGGATTCAACCTCCACTTGAACTTTCAAAAGGACAAATTGACGAGGGACTTGCCAGTTTGGATGAAGCACTAAGTACAGTGGAAAAATCCTTAACAAAATAACAAAAAAATCTCTCGATTCAACTGCTCATTCTTGAGAATTCGATTTTTAGAATTGCTTCAAAAAATCAATTATCGTTTCAAAAAATATTCGAGGGTTATCAACCATCAAACCGTGTCCTGCTTCAGGAATATACTGGATAGGAAATTTTGATTGGAGCTTCTTTTCAGAACTAAATTTTCCCTTATTTTTAGCCCCGAAAATAGCTAAAATTGGAATAGATAGTTGAATAAGTCTATCCAGAAGAGTATCTTCTATGGAAACTCTAACTAAATCTTCAGAAGATTTGTAAATAGTAATTGCCCCTGCTTTTGCAAATGAGACTGCAAAATCAGCAAAATTGGGATCTTTACGAAATTCTGCTAAAGATTGCTTAAAGCCAATTTCTTCCCATTTCTCGAGAGAAAATGAGTCAATAACAAATTTTGTAAAGAAACAATCCCCCACATCAATATTTCCTTCAGCATAAATCAATCCAACAACTCTATCACTTAATAGTTCAGCTAAGGAAACTGCTATCGGGCCACCCATAGAATGGGCTACTAAAACAATGTTACTTTTTAAAGAAAGTCTTTTGAGAAGTCGATTCAAAACTTTCGCTTGATCATCCATGGAATAGGAGAAGTTTGGAGGTTTGGAAGATTCACCATGACCAATAAGATCAGGAATGATTATGTTGTTGACTTTCAACTTATTATAATTAAAAATTTGGACATAATCTTCTTTTGAGCTACCTAATCCATGGAGAAGTAATATTTTCCGATCCTTTTCACCAACAGAATGATAGTAGGAGATAGTAATATCCTCTGTAATAGCTATTTTATTAGCTTTGGGTTGCCTAGCATTATTCAAACTACTACTCATAACTTAACCCACCAAGTAATAAAATGTAAGAACGTGATTGAGTTTAAGCAAATCCTCAATAACAGCACCTCAGTTGAGACGAAGAAAGACGCATTCAATTACCAAGCTAATGCATAACCCGTCTCGCGTCTTGGTGACGCCCCAGCGGAGATAATTCCCGTTTTTTCATTGAACAGGATAGCTAGGCATCTTCCATGTTCCCATTCTCCAGGAACAACAATCTCATGACCTTTTCTAGCTAATTCCTTACGAACATCCTCGGAGATTCGTCCTTCGATTGACACGCGTCCTGGATACGCTTCTCGAGGATAGAAAGACGAGGGAAAGTGAAGTGAGTGATATGTTGGCGCGTCGAGTGCCTGTTGCAGATTCATCCCAAACTCTACGAAATTCAAGAAAAACTGCAAGGTCCATTGGTCTTGGGAATCTCCTCCCGGGGTCCCAAATGTCATAAATGGTCTGCCATTTTTTGTCACGAGAGAAGGTGTAAGGGTTGTTCGAGGCCGTTTATATGGTTGCAAGCAATTGGGATGTTTGGGGTCTAAGGAAAACATTTGAGCTCTAGTACCCAAAGGAAACCCTAAACCCGGAATAACAGGGGAATCGGAAATCCAACCTCCAGAGGGCGTCGCAGAAATCATGTTTCCTTTGGCGTCAACTGCTGCTAAGTGTGTTGTATCTTTGTGTTGGGAAGATTGCGTCACGTTTCCTTTGGGTAAGATTTTAATGGTTCCATCACCTGGCCTGAGCTCTAGTGACGCGCTTTCTGGATCAATCAATTCCCTACGCTCTCTGGCGTACTCCTTGGAGAGAAGTCTATCAAGCGGAACGTCCACAAAATCAGGATCCCCGTAGAATTGTTCTCTATCAGCAAATGCTAGCTTTGTGCATTCGATCAGGAGATGCAGATATTGTGAGGAGTTGTGTTTCATAGACTTTAGGTCATATCCTTGTAGTAAGCTCAATTGTTGGAGAAAGACCGCTCCTTGACACCAAGTATTGCATTTATGAACAGTTAAGTCATGATAATCAAAGGAGATGGGATCTTCAATTTTTGCATGGTATGTTACGAAATCTTCCATTGTCAGGAGCCCGGAATGTGCATTGCCTGTTGCATCTATGATTTGGGTTTGAGAACAATAATCAACTATTCGCTTGGCGATGGGACCATGATAAAAGTAGTTTCTTGCCACCGTAAGGGCCGCTTCTCGCCCCATTCCTTTATGTTTCTGCTCTTCTTTAACAACTTCTTTGAAGGTCTTTGCCCAGTCATTCTGTTTTAGGACCTGTCCAACCGCAGGGATTGTCCCATTTGGGATAAAAATCTCTGCACTGCTGGGCCATTCTTTCACAAATCGATTTCTTAGTGATTTAATTCTCCGAAAAAGTAGATAATACATGGGAAAACCATCTGCAGCAAGTTGTATCGCAGGGAATAGGACTTCTTCAAGGGACATGGTTCCAAATTCAGCAAGTGCAGTAATCCATCCATCAAAGGCTCCTGGAACTGTTGCGGGCAAGAAACCATCACCCGGAATTAGCTTAATTTGGTGCTCTTGAAACCATTTGATTGTTGCATTCTTAGGTGCGAATCCTTGTCCATTTATAGCAATGACTTTCTCTAGTTCAGCAGAATAAACCAAAATCGGCACCTCTCCCCCAATTCCTAGCATGTATGGCTCCAGTACGGTTTCAGCAAATCCCATTGCCACCCCCGCATCAATTGCATTGCCGCCATTTTGCAGAATGTTTAATCCGATAACACTGGCGAGATAATGTCCGGATGTCACAGCACCATGGGTTCCCATTACTACGGGACGTGTTGTAAAACGCATCGGCACTCTTCTAGCAGTCCATGATAAAGGTTCCATACCTTATAAGATTTCATTCCATTTTAAAAGTGAATGGGTGTGCCCTCTGCAGAACTGTTTATAATAAAGTCACCCTATCGGGCTGTAGAGATTAACTGTTAGATGAGTTAAAGAAATTACCGACAAATTCTAATAAAACTGATGAATAATAAACTCTTTGAGGATTTAAGCATTAAATAAATGTAATTAGCAGTTTACTCTCTCTTTGTGAGAGTAAAACATGTATAAAGAACTAAGCGCTCCCTCCTTGGCTTCCAACTTACATTGCTAGCTCTATGAGCTCTAATTTGTTGACTAAGTCCTTATACCTGTTCCGAACTGTAACTTCTGTCACATAAGTTGCCTCTGCGATCTCCCGTTGGGTTCTCCTTTCACCAACTAAAATTCCTGCTAGATATAGAGCCGCGGCAGCCATTCCTTTTGGATCTTTCCCTCCAGTTAGCCCTTTTTCCTTTGCTTTTCTAAGGAGGTTAACCGCTTCTCTTTGACAGATTCCGGACAGCTGCAATTCCGTCGCATACCGCGGAATATAAGAGATTGGATTAGGAGGAGGAACCTTTAGATTTAATTCCATTGCTAGAACTCTATATGCTTTTCCTAAATCTTTTTTGGAAACTTTACTTCGTTTTGAAACATCTTCAAGAGTTAATGGTACCCCTCTCATACGGGCAGCCGCATAGATTGACGCAGCTACTAACGCATCAATACTTCTTCCGCGTGAGAGATGTTTATCCAAGGTTTTTCGGTATATCATCGCACTGGTTTCTCGCGCTGTTCTTGGAATCCCGAGTTGACTGCTAATTCGGTCAAGTTCATTGAAAGCTTGAAGCAGATTCCTCTCTTCAGACGTTTGCATAGAACTTCGTCTTTGCCATCTTCTAAGGCGGTGTACCTGCTGTTGCATTCGGGGTCCCAGTCGATGACCATAAATGTCTCGATCACGTGGATCTATTTGGGTACTGAGTCCTTTATCATGGATCCTCAGTGCGGTTGGACTGCCAACACGGGATTTTGTATCTTGTTCTTCGGAAGAAAAGGCTCTCCACTCTGGCCCCATGTCAATGATACGATCACCTAAGACGGCTCCACAATTACTACAAATTCGATCTCCTGTCGTTTCGTCATAAATCAACCTAGGACTATCACATTCTGGACAGCGTGNNAGCGTGAAATATCCCATTGAGTTTCTTCAGTTTCTTTCTTCTTTACAAGGGTGTTTTCCATTTTATCATCCCCTTAAATATATTATTTGATAAATAAAGCTATATTAACCTGTCAAGGATCATTTAAGTTCAATAATTACTTTATTAGTAGATATGATAGGAATTTCAAGCGATTCTCCCAAGACTCGGTGCTGATGTCATAAACATCAATTATATTCGTTATACTGCACCATATTTCCCCGTATCAAGTCCCTTACTTTTTGGCATATTCTAATTTGAAATACGCTGTGATTATGATTAATATAACTAATTGTATAGTAAATTATTATGTTCCTATCGGTCTTTAAATTCTCATATATAAGTGTTACGTTTTTTATTTAAAANNTTAGATTCTCATATATAAATGTTACGTTTTTTATTTAAAAACTTTTCGATGATGACTTTAAAAAGGATATATTAAGCAAACTTCAAACTGCAATATACTCTAAATAAACGTTCAATATTGATCTATTTAACCTATTATTTTTTGTAAGTATCATTGAAACTCTCCACGTTAAATTTTGAAGATGTAAAATATCAGATAAGGCAGAATTTTTTATGATCATGTACTTGTAACATGATATGAGGTAGAGTAATTAGGAGCGCCCAACATCCTATTAGATATCTTTTACTTCATTAATGGGAGGAAATCACTACTAGATTCCTATTACTACATTGATCTAGACCCAAATGACATCCGTTTTTGAAAATTTGATTACGCTAGAATAGCAACTATCCGTCAAAGTTCATAACGGCCAGCTTAGGATGTTCTCTACCAATTAACACTAATAAACTTGTGATGGACCCTTCTATTGGAATATTTTGTTAAAGGGTTTTAAACTAATTAGAGTGTGAAAAAGTTCAGAAGGGATGGCCAAGGATTCATTATTCCTGGTAATGTTCGTTATTCCGTGAAAGGAAAATGTTATTTCATAGAAATAAACTTTTCTGGCTTCTAATATGGTGGTTATAGAAAGTGACTATTTTTTATTTAAAATAGGCTTTAAGGGCATCAACATGCAAATTGTCACAGCCAGCAGGAACCACCCACAGGTTTATATATGTTTAGTCTAATTAAAAAGCCCTGTAAACAGACCCTATGGAACCCTCCTATTTTCTCCCCGACTGGCTTACAGCGGGTGGGTGATGGCGAGGATGTACCGAAAAGGAATCTGTAAGCCATAAATACGTAGAAGGAAATTAGTTATGGATTTTGAGGAAACAGAAGTAAAAATAGGCGACCTAACAACCAACTCCCGACGAGTTAACGTGCATTTCAAGGTCATAAACCAAGATGAACCACGTGAAGTCAGCTCTCGTGATGGAAGCACCCACCGCGTTTCAGACACTCTAGTTGGAGATGATACTGGCTCTATCATCATGTCTTTGTGGGACGATTCCATTGATCAAGTAGAAGTAGACAGTATCTATAAGCTCTCCAACGGCTATGTAACCGTCTTCAGGAACAGTATGCGCCTGAGTGTAGGAAAGTACGGGCATTTGGAGCCGTCTGACAAAGCTATTGAAGAAGTCAATGAGGAAAATGCCCTTTCCGATCGATTCGTCGAGCGACCACGACGTTATGGAGGTTCCCGCTATGGTGGCGGTGGCTCCTATGGTGGTGGTGGCTATCGTGGAGGCGGAGGTCGTCGCGACCGGGATTATCAAAGACGCACCAGAAGGTATTAATCGACTAGATCAACAGGTGAAAATTACACCAATAGCGTCGTAGAGAATGGCTTTGCCACTCTGGTGCCACCTTTTTTTAATATTCAATTTTTTCAAAACTAAAATCGATATTATTTAGATAATCACGTTAAAAATAGTTAAATTAAATAAGATTCTTCTACACACCTATTGTGAGTTTATATACCATTTGTACACCAAATTTGTACAATAAAGGGCAATTTAATTGATTTTTTGGCGTATCTGCTTAAGAGCCTTCGAGGCGCTTCGACGTACTTTGAAATCAGAATCTTGGCGGAGTTTTTTCAAAGGTTTTATAGCCCGTTGATCCCCAATGGCACCAAGTACTAGACACACATTGATTCGAATAATCTTATTTCGATGTTTTAATGCTTTAATTAGTGTTTCAACTGCATCGGGGCCTATTTTGATGAGCGCCTCCATAGCATTCTGTCGGGTGTGACCATAGTCGTCTTGGAGTGCGTGGATGAGCCCTTTTATCGCATGAGGTCTGCCAAATTGACCTAAGGCTTTTGCTGCATTTTCTCGAATCCGTTCTCTAGAGTCACTCAGTGCTTGGATAAGTGGCTCCGTAGCTCGCTCATCGCCAATTAATCCAAGAATACGTGCGGCATCTTTTCGAATCCACCAGTCTTGATGTTGAGTGAGAACTTCGATCAATGAGGGGACTAATTTTCCGCTCAATTCTACAAGTGCCCATTCGGCCATCTCACGGACGTCTTTACTTTCATCTTCGAGGGTCTTCAGCAAAGGTAATGTAACACGCTCATCCCCTGCATCACCGAGAGCTAAGGCAGCATTCCAACGAACAATATGATTTGAGTCTTGAAGAGCTGCAGTAAGTGCATCAACAGACTTTTCTGACTTGTCTAACATACCAAGGGCTTCAATCGCCTGCCAACGGACTCTAGGGTTAGCATCTTCCATCAAGTCAAGTAGCAACGTTAGTGGGATTGGTTGATCGCGTTTTCGGTCTCCTTTGTATTGCTCAAGGAAGTCCGCTATCTGGGATAATTTATCTGCGGGTTCCTCGTTGTTCAATCGCGTCACCATTTACAGACGTTTCAAATTCGCCCCAAGGAGCCTTTCCTTAATAGGATGGGAAGAAATGGAGCTCCTTATTATATGCCTGTTCATCCAGTTATTTAGCCTTAATACCCCCTTAGGTCTTAAGTCCCACTCTTTTTCATAAGGGTTTCAATATTGAAGCTGCCCAAATGTCTGTTTTTCAGGGATAAGTCTACCGAATTCCTCGTGGAAAAGTCCTCTGAAATTTATTTGGGAACGAGGTAGTTTAATGCGTTCTAATATAGTTAAGTGGAAAATGTCTGATGCTTTAAATCTCTGTGATAAGAAACCTCTATTATATGGTAGTAACATATGAACATAAGAAAGAGTTTGTGAAACCATGAGGATCAACTGCGATGAAGAGACGACTGTCTGTCTTGTTAGTTACCGAGGGAACATACCCTGGAACCATTGGAGGGGTTAGTGAGTGGTGCCATCGACTGATTAATGGAATGCCCGAAGTTGATTTTAAAATTATTAGTATATCATCTTGTCAATCTCTTCTTCAAACCCCCCGAATCCCTCCAAATGTGAGTGAGTTAACAATTTTACCCATGTGGGATAATCAAGAACGGTTTTTTCAATTTTCTCAAGACTCAAATTTTCGAAAAGAGACCTTAGAATTTAACTCAAATCGGTTAAATAGGCTTAAAAGTAGTTATAAGTGGTTAAATTGGGTTTTGAATGGGTTGGAGACCGAAACACTCTTTGAAAAAACACTTAAAAATATCTTAAGTTTCCCAGTGCCAAAAGCTAATATAATTAACGCAATGAATTCTGGTCTCGCTGGAGTGTTAGGACTCGCAGGAAAAAAACAACACCGAGTTCCTCTATTGATCACGGAACACGGATCATATTATAAAGAATGGTTTCTTAGTACCCAACTGGGAACATGTGTCTCGAAAGAAAGATGCTGGGGTACAAGTTTGAAGAACTTTGGACATTCTAGAGCACTTTTAATGCAAATAAATCGTATAGTTCGAACCACCATTGGAGGTGCGGACCTTATTCTTCCCGTCGCAACCGCGCATGTACCGTGGGAGCTTTATTTTGGTGCACGACCCGAACATATCAAAGTTGTCCCTAATGGAGTAGATATGAGTAAATTCAAGCCAGCAAAGGAAGAATCCACAGATCATATTACAATTGGGAGCATATGTCGGATTACGCCTATAAAAGGCATTTGTACCTTAATTCATACATCTGATCATCTGTTACAACAGATTTCGCGTGCAGAATTTCATATAATTGGACCAATCGAGAACCAACAATATTATTTGTCATGTTGTGAATTGGTAGAAGATTTAGGACTCGAAGGACGATTTATTTTCCATCCGGCTACCCGTACGCCACAGGAGTGGTATCATCGCTTTGATTTGTTTGCACTAAGTAGTATTAGTGAAGGGATGCCCCTTGTCATATTAGAGGCGATGGCTTCGGGGATTCCAGTGGTAGCTTCTGACGTTGGAGGAGTACGAGAAGCGTCTCAAGGGTTCAGTTCGCTTGTACCTCCCAGACAGCCTAAACTCTTTGCAAAAGCCCTTATGCACACATTATCTTCAAAAAAACAAAAAAAATGTCTACAAGCACGCCAGATAGTACGACGATGTTTTGGTGAATCCCAATTGATTAGAAAATATAAAGGAGTTTATTCCGATCTATCAAAAGGAGGAAGAAAGGATAACGGCAATCTATTTGTGTAGTAATAGCAATATTGAAACCATTTATGAGCTGGCAACAAATCCGATAAGCAATTTTATTACTAAATAATCTTGAAGTCAAATACTTGAGAGCTTTTGTCTGGTTCAGCTTAGGAGCCGAGTCAATCCGAAATCGACTCGATCCCTCGTTTGGAACATTTTTGATTCTTCGATCTGACCATAACAAAAATCTGGTTGTTATTGTCAAATTAGATTAATAAGAAGGGGATGGGACTGGGTGGATATGAACGGAGTCCGTCCACAATCCTTTTGGGAGTACTGGCATTGCATTCTTTTTTTTGTTCTGAGATAAAAGACTTGAAGAAAACCGCTTTCATTGAAGATTATATGGTAGCAGTTGTAATCCGACAATCGCTCACTTTAATGGTCGGAATAAACGTTGGAGTTTGGACTTCCCACCAGTTGACTTGTACCCGGTCATTAGCCATCGCCACAATGTTCTTAGACATTCTGAGAAGATTATCTGATATTCGAACATTCTTAATTGGTTGGCTAAGTTCTCCATTTTCTACCAAAAACATGGCATCACGGGGGATCGTTGAGAATTCGGTACTTATTTGACTTGTAAACCGAG
>JABAOC010041672.1_pt1 | contig 10234 bp, 9 predicted proteins | sample 7062161 | NCBI WGS metagenome assembly JABAOC01 (sample SAMN14538625, study PRJNA623070) | marine sediment metagenome | biome: marine biome [ENVO:00000428]; feature: marine pelagic biome [ENVO:01000023]; material: deep marine sediment [ENVO:00002113] | place: India: Gulf of Khambhat ...
CGAGCTATGAAATTTTTGCAAATAATGCGTCCTTTGCACTGGACCAAAAATATGTTCGTGTTTGCAGCCCTCGTATTCGGACAAAAACTTAATGTCCCCTCGGCTGTTGGCAGGGCGATTGGTGGTTTTGTTTGCTTTTGCCTGGCTGCTTCGGCTGTCTATATCCTCAATGACATAATTGACCGTCAGAGGGATCGCCTCCATCCTGAAAAATGCAAGAGACCAATAGCAGCGGGCAGTGTAACAATTGGTTCGGCCCTTGTAATTTCTGCCTTATGTGCTGCGGTAGCGATTGTTGGAAGTTTCATGCTTAGCCCGACCTTTGCAATTGTCATCCTGACGTATATTGGGCTGATGATTCTCTATTCGCTTTTGCTAAGAAGAATAATGATTCTGGATTGCGTGGTGATATCGACTGGTTTTTGCCTGCGGGCTGTTGCCGGTGCTGTTGTGGTGGAAGTATTTATCTCGCCCTGGCTGATTATCTGCACCTTTGCCTTGTGTCTGTTTCTGGCCTTTGGCAAACGTCGCAGTGAAATAGCCCAGCTTCGCCAGGACAGCGAGGCATTTCGTAATACACTCACCGGCTATACACCCGAGCTGCTGGCCCATATGCTCGATGTAACCAGCGGTCTGGCGGTGGTATGTTTTCTGCTTTATGCTATGGACGATAGAACGTTTCAGATTTTTGGTAATAATAATCTTGTTTATACTACGCCGTTGGTTTTGTACTGCATTTTCCGGTTCAGCGCGCTAATACAAAAGGGTAAATACTCAGGTCCGGTACAGCTTATTCTCAATGATTTGCCGTTTCAGATTGGCTTTGTACTTTGGGTCATAGGATGTTTCATAATTATTTACGCCGACAAGCTCGGTATCAGCTTTGGCGGTACTTAGGTTTATTAAATTCATAGCCCGTATCTTGTGAATCGTAAATCGTGTTTACCGCTTTCGTACAGAAATGGTGGCAGAAAAATGAGACGGATAAGATGTTTAATCTTGGTTTTAACTATGACAATGTCCGATTTGGCATTCTCGGAGGAGCCGGTCTATTTTGCCGATCCCAACTTGCAGGCCGTTGTCGAGGAAGAATTGGGCGTTTCTGCTCCCACTCCAACCGACATGTTTTATCTAACCGAACTTGATGCTAGCAAGAGAGGGATTTTTGATCTGACAGGCCTGGAGTATGCTACGAATCTCACTGGCCTTGGTCTAATCAACAATAAAGTCAATGATATTTCTACCCTTGAAGCTATAACAAATCTAACAAGTCTACAATTGGACAGAAATCAGATTAGCGATATCTCTGTGTTTTCAAATTTGACTAATCTGAAAAGTCTTTGTCTGCGCGGCAATCGAATCGGCGATGTCTCTGCCCTTAAAGAACTGACGAATCTGACAAGCCTGCTTTTGAGTCTAAATCAGGTCAGCGACATCTCTGCGCTCTCAAATTTAACGAATCTCAAGACTCTATGGCTGTACCGCAATCGGATCAGCGATATTTCTGTCCTCAGAGGATTAAGAAATCTGGTAGACTTGGATTTAGGTGAAAATCAGATCAGCGATATCTCTGTGCTCTCAAATTTTACGAATCTGGAGGGTTTATGTTTGCGGGGAAATCAGATTAGCGACATCTCGGCACTTAGAGGGCTGACAAATCTGGAGTGCCTTTATCTGTCTTCTAATCATATTATCGATATCTCTCCGCTCTTGGATTTAACAAATCTTACAGATTTACGCATAGCCCGCAATCAGATTAGCGACATCACTGCGGTATCTGGTCTGACGAATCTGACGGGTTTGGTTCTGCAACAAAATCAGGTTAATGACATCTCTGCGCTGGCAAATTTGACGAACCTGAAGGGCCTCGTGCTGCACGACAATCACATCAGCGACATCTCTGTTCTTGGGGAACTGATGATTTTGACAAACTTAGGGTTGTCCAAAAACCAAATCAGCGATATCTCTGTTCTCTCGGGACTGACGAGCCTACGGTACCTGAATATAGAGCAAAATCAGATCAGCGACATCTCTGGGCTGGCAAATTTGATGAATGTGGATGCACTGTGGCTCTCCGACAATCAGATTACCGACATCTCTGCACTTTCAGGCCTGAAGAATTTGGCAACGCTAAGTTTACGTGGCAATCAGGTCAGCGACATCTCTGCACTTTCAGGATTGACAAGTCTGAAGTACCTGGACCTGCTGGACAACCCATTGGACACATCTGCCTATTATATTTATTTACCATTGATTAGCTCTTTCAATCCCAAGCTAACCAGTTTGACTTTGGCTTACCATCCAAATGCCAATCCACTTATAGATGACTGGGGTGTTGAGCTTCCGAATTTAATTGAGTTCGCCAATCAATTTGGGAAGACCGGATGCGGCGAGCAGAATAATTGGTGTGGTCGAGCAGATCTGAATCGCTCGGGAAGTGTGGATGTGAATGATTTTGCGGAGCTTCTCGAATATTACTTGAGGGCACTGAGCGATGAGTAACTCATTATGACTGAACAGAGATTACAGAAGGTTTTGGCGGCGGCCGGTGTCGATTCGCGCAGAAAATGCGAGGAGTTGATACTCGATGGGGCTGTCCGTGTCAATCGCAAGCTGGTCGATAAGCTGCCGGCCTTTGTTGACCCGGAAAAAGACGTCATAACCGTAAACGGCAAAAAGATTCGCGCTGCCAAGAAAGTATATTTTCTTTTGAACAAGCCCAAGGGCGTGATTTGCACTAACCGCGACCCTCAGGGCAGAAAAAAGGCGATAGACCTTGTCCCTGCCGGTGAACGCATCTTTTGTGTCGGCAGACTCGACGCCGATACCACTGGCCTGATTATTCTGACCAATGACAGCAAATTGGCGAACAGGTTAACGCATCCGAAATATGAAGTGGCTAAAACCTACGTCGTAAGAGTTAAGGGAGAGATTGCCCCGAAACAAATTGAAAAGTTAAAAAAGGGAGTCTGGTTGGCGGAAGGTAAAACCGGCAGGGCGTCGGTAAAAATATTAAAACGCGGCCATAAAGAATCTTTGCTCGAAGTCACTATGCGTCAGGGCCTTAACCGCCAGGTCAGAAGAATGATGGCAAAAGTCGGCCTGCCCGTAAAATCGCTCACCAGAACCAGAATCGGCACACTCACCGCGAGGGGCCTCGGGATAGGAAAATTCAGAGCGCTGAGACGGGCTGAAGTGAATTACCTGAAAAAAGCTGCCGCTGACTAATCAGCCGATACACAAAAGCCGATGAAAGAACAAGCGCACCTTTGAAAAAAACTTTTTCTTAAGTCAGAAAACACGATTACAGAGGCTGAACGATGCGTCCCAAACGCAGAAAAAAGGAGAGGAAGTCCTCATCAGGTACTAAAAGACATACCTTACGGCGCAAAGCCGAAAGACGTTCGCCGACAGAGAAAAAAACTATTTCGTCCCCCAGGAGTAAAGGTAAATCAAAAGGCAGAGAAAAAGTGTCACCGCAGGTAGTAACCGGTTGGCGTCTCTGGTTGTTTCGTGTTATTGCTGTTACCGTAATTCCGGCCCTTCTCTTCTTGCTGCTGGAGATTACCCTGCGTATAGTCGGCTACGGCTTTGCCACAACGGCGACCGTCAAATGCGAAGTAAACGACAAGGCCTCTTACCGTAGCAATACCAAATTTGCCTGGCGGTTCTTTCACCCGAACGTCGCACGAATGGCCAATCCCTTTGTTTTTCCTGCGGATAAATCTGACGATACTTATCGAATCTTTGTGCTGGGTGCTTCCGCTGCAGCAGGTATGCCGGGCGGCGCATTTTGTTTCGGACGGATTTTACAGGCAATGCTGCGTCAACGGTATCCACAAGCGAATTTTGAAGTCATTACCGCTGCGATGCCGGCTATAAACTCCCATGTGGTTCTAAAAATCGCCGACGATTGCGCACGACATCAAACCGATTTGTTTATCGTATACCTCGGCAACAACGAGGTGGTCGGCCCATACGGGGCCGGAACTGTCTTTACGCCGATTAGCTCCAATCTGTCTCTCATCCGCTTCGGAATCGCGATTAAAGCTACTAAGCTGGGCCAGCTTATCATGAATCTGCTAGAATCAGCAGGCGCCGGCGATGCCCCCAGGGTTTGGCGCGGAATGAAAATGTTCCTCGAAAAGCAGGTAAGGGCGAACGACGCTGATTTGGAAATCGTTTACCGGCACTTTCGAAGGAACCTGCGGGATATTCGTCGAATTGCCTGCAAGAGCGGAATAAACGTAATTTTTTGCACGGTCGCCAGCAACCTGAAGGACAGCCCGCCTTTCGCATCGCTGCATCGGCCGAATCTGACAGACACTGAGAAGAAAAACTGGGACCAGCTTTATCAGCGGGGGGTTGAATGTGAGTCAGACGGCAATTATGCCGAGGCGGCGGAACGGTACTTAAAAGCTGCTGAAATTGACGGTAGTTATGCCAACCTGCAGTTTCGGCTGGGGCGGTGTTACTGGGCTATGGGCAAGTATGACAAGAGCAAGGAAAGATATATTCAAGCGCGCCAGCTGGATACACTTCGCTTTCGCGCTGACAATCGTATCAATGAGATTATTCGTAGTGTGGCTTCCAACAGGGCTGCTGAAGGTGTTTACCTGATTGATGCTGTGAAAGCATTTGAAGAAAACAGTCCCCATGAAATTCCCGGCGAGGAGCTGTTTTATGAGCATGTCCACATGAATTTCAAAGGCAATTATCTTCTGGCCGGGACAATTTTCAAGCAGGTCCAGGAGATACTTCCGCAGCGCATAAAACATTATCAGGCGAATGAACGTCTGTTGCCAACCGAGGCCGAATGTGCGCGACATTTAGCCTACACAGATTGGGACCGATACATGATTGCTGATGAGGTTCTCGATGGTTTTATAAAGCAGGCACCCTTCACCAACCAGCTCTACTATGACCTGCGGGTCGGGAAAATGGAGCAAAAACTCAAGGCTCTTAAGGCCTTTCTTTCACCGGAAGTTTTTAATGAAGTTGAAGGTCAATATCGCTGGGCGATTCAGCAATCGCCCTCAGACTGGTGGCTGCATTGGAAGTACGGCGAATTACTCGAATATTTGGATAAATACAACGCTGCCGCCGAGCAGTATCGTTTGGTTCTGAATTATGTGCCGCATCGTTACGAGGCTTATGCCAAATTAGGTTTGTTATTTGGCAAACAGGGAAATCCGGATGCGGCTATCACTCATAATATAGAGGCACTACGAATCTATCCCTTCTTTGCCGATGCTTATTTCAATTTAGGTTTGGCATATCACGTTCAGGGCAGGCTCGACAAGGCTGTTGAAAATTATTCCAAAGCGATTCGATTAAAGCCGGATCTGCCGCAGGCATACAATAATCTGGCAACAATCCTGTTCCAGCAAGACAAGCTCGACGAAGCGGTTCAAACGTATCGAAGGGGCTTGATACTCGTACCCGATGATTTAGACCTGCATTACAATCTGGGCATTATGTTGGAAAAACAAGGACACAGAGACGAGGCCCTGAAAGAGCTTCGTACCGCTTTGCAGATAGACCCTAATTCTACCAAGGTACGTAAAGTATTGAATTTTATATTGAAAAGCGCCGCTGACTAAAACCAGGCGAATGCGGTCAACAACCGCATACAATGCAGGAGTTGTTGGCCGCCATTTCAGAAAAGTGGGTAAATAAACGGTGCTATTGCTGTGCCACCTAACAATACGAGCAAACCCAGAAGAAGCAGTATAATTAATATGGGCAGCAGCCACCACTTTTTATTGTATTTGAGAAACAGCCAAAACTCTCTTGGCAAAGATGGTCTTTTCTCTTGAGCAAGCTCTTTGAATTCGCTTTGTGTATCGGATTCGGAATTCCTGGACATCGATATTCTCCGGATTCAGAACTGGTGAAAATAACGCTCAGAGCTCTCAGGGGCTTTCCTTCGCAGCCAGTAGCTTTCGGCGGTGGGGTCGAACTTACGGCCAAGCACGTCCCTGCCTGTGAGTCGAAAGAGCAGTCCTAAAGGCGTCAGTAAGAGAAAATAAAAAGCCGCCAGCAACATAAAGCTGACCATCAAACCTATCGGAAACGTCACGGCCGTCAGAACAACATAAATCCCCCTCGTGAGCCTTAATGAGATAACGCTGCTTAGAAAAATGATTAAACCAACAGCAAAGATAATCAAGGCCCATTGAATTGCCACTCCCTTAAGCAAATATAACAGCAAAGAAATGACGGCCGTTGCTATCAGAGCGATTTTGCCGAAATTTTGCAGTTGTTTTTGCTTCGGGTGCCAGTTTATCTCAACAAAAGACATCTTATATTATTCTCCTTCGGCCACTAAGTTAATCCAATTCAAACTGTGCCTTATATTCGTCTATCTCGTGCTGCTTTGCCTGTGGTTGCTTTTCTTTATAGAGTAACTGATTTTCCATCACCAGAACGTCCATATTTGTCGCCATAAAGCAGCGATACGCATGCTCCGGCGAGCACACAATCGGCTCGCCCCGGATATTGAAACTTGTATTGATAATCACAGGACAGCCGGTTTTTTCCTTAAACAGACTCATCAGACGGTGCAGTTTTGGGTGGCGCTGTGAATCGACGGTCTGAATGCGAGCCGAATAGTCCACGTGTGTAATGGCCGGCACGATGCTGAGTTTGCTCTTTAATTTTTCCAGTCCCTTGAGCGATTCAATCGGCACGTCCGGCGTTAATCGCTTCTCCTCTTGAATAGATGCGACTAAAAGCATATAAGGGCTGTCTTCTTCGTCTCTCATCTGAAAATATTCCCCTACGTCCTCCCGAAGCACACAGGGGGCGAACGGACGAAAAGACTCGCGGAACTTTATCTTGCGGTTCATTATCGACTGCATCTCTTGGCTGCGGGCATCGCCGATAATACTGCGGTTGCCCAATGCCCGGGGCCCGAACTCCATTCGGTCCTGAAACCAGCCGATTACCTTTCCATCGTTTATTAAATCCGTGACCTTATCGAGTAATTGTCTTTCATGGGTGTATGTATCATACTTTGCGTTGACGGAATCAAGAAACAACCGGATTTGTTCATTACTATAAGCAGGCCCAAGCAGGGACGCCTGCTGTTTATCCGGGCCGTCAACCGTTCGCTCGTTGTTCAGTAATTGATACCACACAAATAATGCCGCTCCCAGTGCCCCGCCGGCGTCTCCCGCTGCGGGCTGAATCCAGATATTATCGAATGGTCCCTCGTGCAGGATTCGGCCGTTGCCGACGCAGTTCAGGGCCACACCGCCGGCTAATACCAGATTCTTCATCCCGGTTTGGCGATGCACGTGCCTGACGGCCCGGAGCATAATCTCTTCAGTAACGGCCTGGATGGACGCTGCAATGTCCATTTCCCGCTGGGTAAGGGGTGATTCTAACCTCCGCGGCGGGCCGCCAAAGAGCTTTTCAAACTTCGAGCCGGTCATTACAATCTTATGACAGTAGGGAAAATATGACATGTCCAGACGGAATGAGCCGTCTTCTTTCAGGTCAATTAGCTTTTCTAGTATGAGTTCGTAGTATTTTGGTTCGCCGTAAGGTGCCAGGCCCATCATTTTGTATTCGCCGGAATTGACGCGAAAGCCGGTGAAGTATGTAAAAGCAGAATAAAGCAGCCCGAGCGAATGAGGAAAATGCATCACATGTGTCAATTCAATTTTGTTGCCCCTGCCGGTACCGAAGCTGGCCGTTGCCCATTCACCGACGCCGTCCATTGTCAGAATAGCGGCCTCATCGAAAGGGCAGGGGAAAAAGGCGCTCGCGGCGTGGGATTCGTGGTGTTCGGTGAAAACATAACGGCCCTTGTACTTGTTCTGCAAAGCCCTGTCCATTTCGCGGGGCAAATGCAGCTTCAACCGAAGCCACAACGGCATACCCATCAGGAACTGCTTAAAACCTCGGGGGGCATAACCGATGTAGGTTTCGAGCAGCCTTTCGAATTTCCTCAGCGGCTTCTCATAGAAAACCACATAATCGAGGTCCTCCGCATTGAGCCGGCCGGCTTGTAGGCAATACTCAACCGCATTTGTCGGAAATTGATTGTCATGCTTTTTTCTTGTAAACCGCTCCTCCTGGGCGGCGGCGATAATTTCGCCGTCCCGCACAAGCGCCGCAGCACTGTCATGATAGAAGGCCGATATTCCCAAAATATTCATAAAGTCCTGTCCGTCAAAACTATCCGGGAAATTGCTGTTTGTATAAATCTACGAAACAAACCATCAATTATAAGGTATATCGGCTGAAATGCAAAATCGGTAGAGTATAAAGCATGTCCTTATAAAATGCCTTTTTTGGGTATAGATTGCTTTTTTGCTTTAAATCTTGTGTTTGGTCTTGCAATTTTTCAACAAAATTATATATTTGTGTGTTTTGGTGTAGTATGACACCATCCTATGCTAAATAAAACAGGAGTGTAATTGATGTCGAGAGTATGTTTCTTTACTGGTAAGCGAACGGTGGCGGGCAGAAGTATCGCCCGGCGGGGTAAGGCCAAGTATCTTGGTGGTGTTGGTAGAAAAGTTACCGGGATTACCAAGAGAAAGTTTAAGCCGAATATACAAAAGGTTCGGGCTGTCGTTGACGGCAAGGTCTGCAGAATTAAGGTCTCAGCCAAAGCCATTCGTATGGGCCTTGTGCAAAAGCCTCCCAAGCGAAATTACAAACCCGCCGAGAAGGACACCGGCTGACAAAAGCATTTTGCCGTAGCGGATTTACTTTGGAGCGGGGCCGGTTCTGCCTCGCTTTTTCTTTTTAATATAATTGTCATTCGCAGCGAAGCGAAGATTATCAGGAATTGAAAAATGGCCAAGAAAATCGACCAGGAACAGGTCAGAAAGGTCGCCAAATTATCTCGACTGGAATTGACCGAAGCCGAGGTTGAGGAATTTACCGGTCAGCTAAGCGCAATCCTTGACTACGTGGAAAAAATGAATGAGCTGGACACCACCGATGTTGAACCCTTGGCACATTGTTTGCCGATTAGTAACGTTTTGCGCGAAGATTGTGCCAAAGAATCGCTCGGAACCGAGAATGTATTGACCAATGCCCCGCAGCGGGATGGGGAGTTCTTCAAAGTACCGAAAATACTGGATGATAGTTCCGGTGCGTAAGAGAGAGTTAATACAAAGTGTATTCGGAGGTATTTAGAAATGAAGGCGAGCAAATTAACATGTTCTGTATTTACGTCTTTGTTGTTAATTGGTTGTGCACAGATGGAGAAAAGCAAAATGAGTCCTGTTCCACCCGGTAGTCAGCATTCTCAGACCTTTGAAAAGGAAATAACCAAAACTTTAAGCTGTAATTATTTGTTGTTTCTGCCGGAAGGCTACGGTCAAAAAAGGCAGCGCTGGCCTTTGATAATGTTTCTGCATGGGGCCGGTGAACGCGGTAGTGATTTAAATAAGGTAAAAGTACACGGCCCGCCGAAGATTGTCGAAAACAAAAAGGATTTTCCCTTTATTGTGGTCTCACCTCAGTGTCCCGAAGACGATTGGTGGACGGGTAAAGTTGAAGTACTCATAAATCTTTTGGATGATATTGTGGCCCGGTATAAGGTCGATACCGAAAGGATTTATCTAACCGGTCTGAGTATGGGCGGATTCGGCACCTGGTCTCTGGCCTCTGAATATCCCGAACGTTTTGCCGCTATCGCACCCATTTGCGGCGGCGGTAACCGTATAATGGCTTTAAGGCTCGAGGATATGCCTGTGTGGGTCTTCCACGGTGCAAAAGACCAGGCGGTTCCCCTTGAAGAATCTGAAGAAATGGTCAAGGCCCTGAGGAGCCGCGGTGGAAACGTCAAATTCACAGTTTATCCCGACGCAGGACATGACTCCTGGACCGAAACCTACGATAACCAGAAACTTTACGATTGGTTTCTTGAACATCGAAGAAGTCAAAAGAAAAAATAAATTTTGTAGTGATGGAAGACCTGAGTGCAAAAGAATTGCGTGACGCAATCGCGGACGGCAAAGTAAGCAGCGTTGAGGCGACGGAGGCTGTTTTTCAGCGGATAGACAAGCTTGAGCCGGTCATTGGCGCTTATATCAGCACTTATCGCGACAAAGCATTAAAAACCGCCGCGGATGTTGACCGGCGCATAACAGCCGGACAGGTGGTGGGGGAGCTGGCGGGTGTGCCGATTGCTATAAAGGACAATATGTGCACTACTTTCGGAGCTACTACCTGCGCTTCTCGGATATTAGAGAATTTCCACGCCCCT